>ENA-UPTF01000195-UPTF01000195.1-marine-metagenome-genome-assembly--contig:-NODE-195-length-42938-cov-3.142414_pt1 | contig 42938 bp, 39 predicted proteins | sample MGYA00238166_ERZ767019 | MGnify/ENA primary metagenome ERZ767019 (study PRJEB28930, sample SAMN06266391) | marine metagenome | isolation source: Sea water from 250 m depth | place: Atlantic Ocean | study... | reverse complement strand
CCGCGCCAGTAAAGACCCTGGTCGACTTTTGAATAACTCCTCGTTTAGACCTTCTTTTGTGGCTTGCCAGAGCGAGATGCTACGCGTTCTCGCAATTTCGCGGAGGCCATCCAGCGTTTTGTCGCCGATACCCCGTGACGGTGTATTAACCACACGTTCGAACGCCACGTCGGAGTGTCGCTCGCTTATAAGGCGCATGTACGCGAGTGCGTTTCGAATCTCCGCCCTCTCGTAAAAGCGGAATCCTCCATATATTCGGTAAGGTATATCAGTGCGCAGCAACGCCTCTTCCAAAACCCGCGATTGCGCATTGCTTCGGTACAGAATAGCGGCCTCGTCCGCGCTTCCACCTTGATCGATCCACTCCTGAATGCGATCGGCAATAAATCGAGCTTCGTCTTGTTCGTTGTATCCCGAATAAATGCGTATCGAGTCGCCATCACCAGCATCCGTCCAAAGCTCTTTGCCCAGACGATCGAGATTGTTACCGATCAGCGCGTTAGCGGCCGAGAGTATCGTGCCAGTCGAGCGGTAATTTTGTTCCAGCCGGATGATCCCCACCGGATCAAAATCTTTCGAAAATTGGTGAATATTTTCGACTCGCGCGCCGCGCCAGCCGTAGATTGATTGATCATCATCGCCCACGGCCATGACGCGACCCGATGTCCCCGCAAGCACCCGAAGCCAGGCGTACTGAATCGCGTTCGTGTCCTGGAACTCATCGACCAACAGGTGACCAAATCGGCGTTGGTAGTGTGCAAGCAGCGTTGGATTTTCAAGCCAGAGCTCGTGGCTTCTAAGGAGAAGTTCCGCAAAATCAACCAGCCCGCCCTGCTGACATAAAGCCTCGTACGACTCGTACACTTTGCGATGGGTTATTTCGAATATATCGTCTGACGGTGGCACTTGTTTTGCCCGTCTGCCTTCGTCTTTTTGGCCATTGATGAACCAGACCGCTTGGCGCGGTGGCCACTTATGCTCGTCTAAGTCGAACGTGCGCATCACGCGTTTCACAAGGCGCAATTGGTCGTCTGCATCGAGTATCTGGAAGTTTTGCGGCAATCCCGCGTCCTGCCAGTGCATTCGCAGCAATCGATGCGCAATACCGTGGAAAGTTCCTACCCAAAGCGCTCGACCCGAAATGTTGAGAAGGGTTTCTGCTCGTAGCCGCATTTCGGCGGCTGCCTTGTTGGTAAATGTGACAGCCAGCACGCTTTGCGGTGTTGCGCCCTCAGCTGCGACCAGCCAGGCGATTCGGTGAACGAGCACACGAGTCTTTCCCGAACCCGCCCCCGCGACGATCAAATGATTGCCTAGAGGGGCAGTCACAGCTTCGCGTTGGCGCTCATTTAGGCCATCAAGAATGGTTGATATGTCTTCCAACGACTCGCTTTCTAATCCCAACGTGATACTTACTTCGAGAGTAAGGGTTCCCGAACTTTATGCGACTCCAATTTATGCAACGGTTACGGAGTGTTGTGGAACAGTGATTTAAAGTTCTGACAAGCGCTTTTCTACGATCCCGTGTTCTCTCAATTTTCTCGTTAACAAATTTAAACGAACAATGACTACTGCTAGGACGACACAGTTCACTGCCAGTACCAAATTGATGATCATTCGCGACACACTCCATTTCACCGTTTTTTACTACTCTACCGTTACCGAGTATTTATTGAGCGTCTCTAATTCACTGTTTTGTACTACTCGACAGTGATTGAGTAGATTTGTTTGGTGCTTTAATCTTCCTTGTAATCCTCTTCGAGAATTCCCTTTTGCTTCAGGGTTTTTGTAAGTTTTTCTAGTCGAACTAATACTACGACCCCTATCCCTCCTAAAACAAAACCCATTACTGCCAAACCTTCCATAATATTTCCTTTTTAATGCACCATTCCTTTCTACTCTACCGTGACCGATTTCGCGAGATTTCGAGGTTGGTCAACGTCCGTGCCTCGGAGAACGGCGACGTGATAGGCCAAAAGTTGGAGAGGTACGGTATAGAGAATCGGCGCAAGCGTTTCGTGGATAGTCGGCAACTCAATGACGGAAACATCGTCCGTCGACTGAAATCCGGCGTTTGCATCAGCGAATACGTAGAGGCGACCGCCCCGCGCTCGCACTTCCTCTAAATTTGATCGCACCTTGTCCAATAATTCATTCCCGGGCGCAACCGCAACCACCGGCATGTCTTCGTCAACGAGCGCCAAGGGTCCGTGTTTGAGCTCTCCCGCTGGGTAGCCCTCCGCGTGGATGTACGTAATTTCTTTTAGTTTTAATGCGCCTTCTAGTGCGACTGGGAATAACGGGCCTCTACCCAAAAATAACGCGTGTGGTCGATCCATGAAGTCTTGTGCTAACCGCGCAATATCGGAATCTAGGGCCAAAACTTCGTCGATCAGCTTATCGAGTTGTCGAAGTGCGTTCACGAGCTCTAGTTCCTTCGAAGACCCAAGTCCCCGACGCCTTGCCAAGAGAATCGTCAGCAAAAGCAGATCAACAAGTTGTGCAGTAAACGCCTTCGTCGATGCAACGCCAATCTCAACTCCCGCATTCATAAGAAACGCCAATTCAGACTCGCGCGCCAAGCTGCTGGTCGGAACGTTACATATCGTCATTGTGTGAGCAAACCCCGACTCCTCGGCAATACGAAGTGCAGCCAACGTGTCCGCCGTTTCGCCTGATTGAGATAGCGTCACAAAGAGGGATTTTGGTGGAACTACGAGAGATCGGTAACGAAACTCTGACGCGATCTCCACACTGCAGCTGATTCCAGCCATCTCCTCGATCCAATATCTCGCCACACTCGCCGCGTAGTAGCTTGTCCCACACCCCACCAAGGTTATTGAATCAGTCTCATCCAGGATGACTGAGGCTTCAACTCCTAGCGCTGCCTCTAGCACTTTTTCAGCCCCTATTCGTCCTTCAAGAGTGCGTCGAACGACCGAAGCTTGTTCATGAATTTCTTTCTGCATGTGATGTCGATACGCACCTTTATCCGCTTCGTCCGCGCCTGCCTGTACGCGAACTGAGGTCCGTATGACGGATTCATCTTCAACGTTCCAGAAGGAAAGTGCGTCTGCCGTTATATCGACTAAATCACCTTCTTCGAGATAGATGAATCGGTCCGTTACCGGGCGTAATGCCAGAACATCCGATGCAATATAGTGTTCACCAATTCCTACTCCAACGACCAAAGGACTCCCCAATCGAGCGGCAACGATTCGACCAGGTTCATCGCAACACATGACCCCGATCGCATAAGCGCCTTCTAAGCGTCCGATAGCTTCTTTGACAGCGCGGAGTAAGTCTTCTGATTCCGCGTAGTAAGAATCCACAAGATGAACAATGACCTCCGAATCTGTTTCGGATGTGAACTCGTACCCGGACGCCCTTAACTCGTCTCGAAGCAATTCGAAATTCTCGATGATTCCGTTGTGTACTAAACAAATGCGGTCATTGGAATTGTGCGGATGGGCATTTTGTTCACTTGGGGCCCCGTGAGTTGCCCATCTAGTGTGAGCAATCCCGCTATGTCCGCTCATGGGCTCGCGCCGTAGGTCGTCTACAAGTTCGGCAACCTTTCCGAGCGTACGCCGACGATCAATTGATGCGGCGTCATTCGTTTGGACGGCGATACCGGCGGAGTCATAACCCCGGTATTCAAGGCGCTCGAGTCCAGCCAGTAAGATCGGTGGAACGTCGCGACGTGCCGTCGCGCCTACAATGCCGCACATGATCCCTACGCCGACCGGTTATTTACGCTTGGTCGGCGGGACCCAGCCCTGAATATTGCGTTGCCGTGCTCTACCGACAGCAAGATCCTCTGAGTCAACCTTTGATGTAATGGTTGATCCGGCCGCAACGTACGCACCCTCATCGATTGTCAAAGGCGCCACAAGGGTGCTGTTGGTCCCAACGAAAACGCCATCTCCAATGTGTGTCTCATTCTTATCAACGCCGTCATAGTTACATGTAATCGTCCCGGCCCCGATATTGCACTCCGCGCCGATCGTACTATCACCAAGGTACGCGAGGTGGTTCGCTTTCGTGCCAGCACCGATGTTCGCCTCCTTGGTCTCGACAAAGTTCCCAAGACGCGCACCCTCCGCCAGTTGTGTGCCTGGGCGTACGCGCACAAAAGGTCCCAGCCGACAGTTTTTTCCAACAACGGCGCCGTCGACCAGCGAGTGAGCTTCAATCACGACGCCGTCAGCCAAATTGGAATCCGATACAACACACCCCGGTCCAATCGTTACGTTGTCACCGATGGTAACCGTACCTTCGACGACCACGTTGATATCGATAAAACAGTCCTGGCCTGCTGTCAGTGTGCCCCGCAAATCTACGCGCGATGGGTCAGCAATGGTGACGCCACTGGCCATCAGCCGCTCAGCTTCACGACGTTGCAGGTGGCGCTCGACCAACGCTAATTGAACTCGATCATTAATCCCTTGAACCTCCGGTGCGCTGGTGGCCGAAACCGACACGACTCGTATCGCTTGAGAAGTCGCAAGACCAACAATGTCCGTAAGGTAATACTCTCCTTGAGCATTACGTGCCGTTATCGATTTGAGCAGCGGCGCTAACGTCGTAGCCGGGGCCGCCAATATGCCAGTGTTGACCTCCGTGATCGTTCGCTGCGCCGGCGTGGCATCGCTATCCTCGACAATGGCCTCGATTTCTCCATCCCGCCCTCGTTGTATTCGTCCAAACCCATCAGGCACGGGCATATCCACGGTCACGACGCCGATCCCTTCTTCAGCCGCAGAGATACAAGCCTCAAGAGTCTCCTGCCCAATCAGCGGCACGTCCCCAAATAACACCAGGACCATGGCTGACGACTGCACACCATCGATCGCCTGCATTACCGCATGACCCGTCCCTTTTTGCTCCTTTTGATCGACCCAAACGACATCCGTCGCTTCGAAGCGCGCTCTAATTTCGTCGCCCGAACGACCGACTACTACATGCAGTGCCTCCGGAGCCAGGCCTCGTGCAACACACAACACGTGATCAAGTAGCGGCCGACCACCCACCGTGTGGAGGACTTTCGGAATCGACGACTGCATGCGAGTTCCCTCGCCCGCTGCCAGAACGATGACTTCAAGCCGCATCACGGAAATCTCTGTCTTAAGACGCCACGATTATACGTGCGGAAAAAGGGAATTTGAGATCTGTCTTTTCTGGCCGATCGGACCGTCAAACTAACGGCGGCGCTTACGCAGCTCCGCCAACGTGAGTTCTCTCGCGGTGGCTTCAGCAAGCTGCGACATCGCGCGTGAATAATCAAAGTCAGCGGCGTTTTCTGCGATTTCCCGTTGTGCCTGTTCTTTCGCTTCCTGCGCTGCCGCTTCATCAATGTCGTCCGCATGCAGAGCCGTATCGGCAAGCACTGTTACAACGCCCGGTTGAATCTCTAGGAATCCACCGGAGGCAAAAAAGACATCGTCTTCACCATCCTCGAACTGCAACCGCACGGGTCCAGGCGAGATGCCGGTTAAAAGTGGCGTATGGTTTGGCAAAATACCCAGCTCTCCCACGGTGCCCTTCATCGAGATCCTCGTCACACGCCCCGAAAAGATTTCGCGTTCAGCGCTGACAATGTTGCATTGCATCGTGTTGGCCATTATTTATGCCGCCAATGTCTTGGCTTTCTCCCTGGCGTCCTCGATGGTTCCCACCATATTGAACGCTTGTTCCGGCAGATCGTCGGCCTCGCCGTCCAAAATGGCCTTGAAGCTGCGCACCGTGTCCTCTCTTGAAACGTACGAGCCCGGATTCCCCGTAAACTGCTCCGCAACAAAAAAAGCCTGTGAGAAAAACTGCTGCATCTTTCGAGCTCGGTAGACAAGCGATTTGTCTTCCTCGGAGAGCTCATCCATCCCGAGAATGGCGATGATGTCTTTCAGTTCCTGGTAACGCTGCAAAACCTGCTGCGTACGCTGTGCTGTTTCATAATGCTCTGCCCCAACGACGTTCGGATCAAGCTGGCGCGAGCCCGAGTCCAATGGATCTACCGCGGGATAAATACCGAGGTCTGTAATTGCGCGCGAAAGCGTGACCGTTGAATCAAGGTGCGCAAACGTCGTGGCAGGTGAGGGATCCGTGAGATCGTCCGCAGGAACATAGATCGCCTGCACAGACGTTATTGAGCCCGACCGGGTCGTGGTAATTCGCTCTTGCAGCACGCCCATTTCTTCGGCGAGCGTTGGTTGATAACCAACGGCGGAAGGCATTCTTCCGAGCAGCGCCGACACTTCAGTACCGGCGAGCGTGTAGCGATAGATGTTGTCCACAAAGAGCAAGACGTCTCGGCCCTCATCCCGAAATTGTTCGGCTAATGTCAGCCCCGTAAGGCCAACCCTTAATCGGTTGCCGGGTGGCTCGTTCATCTGCCCAAACACCAACGAAATTTTGTCGAGAACCCCAGCCTCTTCCATCTCGTAATAAAAATCGTTGCCTTCACGGGTCCGTTCGCCCACGCCGGCAAACACGGACAAGCCGGAATGTTCCACCGCAATATTGCGGATGAGCTCGAGCATGGTGACGGTTTTACCCACCCCGGCCCCACCAAACAGCCCCACCTTTCCGCCCCGCGCGAACGGACAGATGAGATCGATCACTTTAATGCCGGTTTCCAGCAATTCGTTTCCACCCATCTGATCTTCATAGGTGGGTGCCGGTCTATGAATCGGTTTGGATTCGCGGGCGTTAATCGCGCCTTTTTCATCGATCGCGTTACCAAGCACGTCCATGATCCTACCCAGTGTCTCTTCTCCAACTGGCACGGAAATAGGCTGACCCGTGTTGGCGACTTCGAGGCCCCTCGATAACCCCTCCGAAGTTCCCATGGCAATCGTGCGAACGACGCCATCGCCCAGTTGTTGCTGAACCTCTAGGGTTAACCCCGTCGAACCGACCGTCAACGCGTCATACACGCCAGGAACCTCCTCGCGACTAAACTCGACGTCAATGACCGCGCCAATGACCTGAACGATTTGACCGCTACTCATAGCCTTCCTCTTCTTACTGATCGCGCAGATGCGCGTACCGCTTCACGTGATATTGCTAGTTCGCTAGGACCCATCAAACTGCCGCTGCTCCACCGACAATTTCTGCAATTTCCTGCGTTATCGCCGCTTGGCGGGCATTGTTGTAAATCAGATTTAATTCATCGATGACCTTCTCCGCATTTTCCGTTGCGTTTTTCATGGCAATCATTCGAGCTGCTTGTTCACATGCGCCATTCTCAACAACCGCCTGGTAAACCTGAGACTCCACGTATCGTCGCACCAACCCTTCAACCAACTCACGCGCGTCCGGCTCATAGAGATAGTCCCAGGTGCGCCCCTTCGAGTCATCGTCAGACGGTTCCAACGGAAGAAGCTGGTTGAACGTCGGACTCTGGGTCATCGTGTTCACAAATTCATTCGAAAGAATATCCAGACGATCGATCTGACCATCCTCAAAGGCATCCAACATAACTTTCACGCCACCGAGCAGTGTTTCCAACTCGGGCGTTTCGCCCACTTCACTGATCGCGGCCACCACGTTGCCCCCAACCGACCGAAAAAAAGCGGCGGCTTTCTTCCCGATCAATGAGAGATCGACGTCAATGCCATTGGTTTGCTGTTCATGCATCTGCCGAACCAGCGTTCTGAGCAGATTCGCGTTTAAGCCCCCACACTGACCTTTGTCTGACGTAACAACGATATAGCCCACGCGCTTGATCGCTCGGGTCTGCATAAACACGTGCTTGTACTCGGGATTCGCGTTGGCAAGATGTGCGATGACATCGCGGATCCGATGGGCATACGGCCGTGCTTCATTCATTTGATCCTGGGTCCGTCGCATCTTGCTTGCCGCAACCATCTGCATGGCGTTAGTGACCTTCTGCGTATTTTCGACGCTGCCGATCTTCTTCTTTATTTCTCTACCGACCGCCATATTTAGTCGCCGTACGCGTGGGTCGATTTAAATGTCTCGATCGCCGTTTTCATGTAGTCCACAATTTCGTCGGAATACTCGCCCGTCTCGGTAATGTTGCTCATCCATTCGCCATGTTCCGAATTCATGTACGCGAGCAAATCTCGCTCAAAGTCGAGCACGCGATCGACCGGTACATCTTCGAGGAAGCCCTCGCTCGCGGCGTAAAGAACAAGTCCCATCTCGGACACGGTCATGGGAGAAAACTGCGGCTGCTTCATCAACTCTTCGACCCGTTCGCCGTGCTCCAATTGGCGCCGAGTTGCCTCATCAAGGTCTGAAGCAAACTGCGAGAACGCTGCGAGTTCGCGGTATTGCGCGAGGGCAAGCTTAATACCCCCAGAGATTTTCTTAATGAAGGGCACTTGCGCCGAACCACCCACCCGAGAAACCGAAATGCCCGGGCTCATTGCCGGCCGAGTACCAGCATTGAATCGGTCCAACTCGAGGAAAATTTGACCATCTGTGATCGAAATGACGTTAGTCGGCACGAACGCGGAAACATCCCCCGCTTGGGTCTCAATGATTGGAAGCGCCGTTAGAGACCCGGTTTTGCCGACGATCTCCCCGTTCGTTTCCCGCTCCACATACTCCGCATTAACACGCGCCGCGCGCTCAAGAAGTCGCGAGTGAAGATAGAAAATATCGCCAGGGTATGCTTCGCGCCCCGGTGGTCGGCGCAAGAGAAGAGAAATTTGTCGATACGCCCAAGCTTGCTTGGTCAAATCGTCATAAATAATCAGCGCGTCCTCTCCGCGGTCACGGAAGTACTCGCCCATGCTGCAACCGGAATATGGCGCGATGTACTGCATCGGCGCTGGGTCCGAAGCGCTCGCCCCAACGACAATGGTATGTTCCATCGCACCATTGTCTTCCAGCGTTCTCACCACATTCGCGATAGTCGACATTTTTTGTCCTATCGCAACGTAGATACATTTAATCCCCTTCCCTTTTTGATTAATGATGGCATCCACGGCGATTGCCGTTTTGCCTATTTGGCGATCTCCGATGATGAGTTCCCGCTGGCCTCGACCTATCGGAACCATGGCGTCGATACACTTAATGCCCATCTGCACCGGTTGGTCGACCGACTGCCGCGCGATCACACCCGGGGCGACTTTCTCTATGGGCGCGGTCCGTTCGGCGTTAAGTGGGCCCTTGCCGTCGATCACGTTGCCCAACGAGTCCACCACCCGCCCTAATAGCTCCGTGCCAACCGGAACCTCAAGAATTCGCTGGGTGCAACGAGCCGTGGCACCCTCAGATAGGCCTTTGTAATCGCCTAGAACGACCACGCCGACGGAGTCTCGCTCCAGATTCAACGCCATGCCGTATAGGCCGCCGTCAAACTCAATCATCTCCCCGTATTGGGCATCAGCCAAGCCATGCACGCGCACGATCCCGTCGGTCACACTTACCACCGTGCCCTCGTTTTGTGGCTGTGACGACGTGTCGAGGTTTTCGATACGCGCCTTGATGATGTCGCTAATTTCTGATGGATTTAGTTGCTGCATGTAATTACCTATGTCTTTACGAACGCGCGAACGCTTCACCTAATTTTGCAAGCCTGCCCCGCAGGGATCCGTCGATTACTGTATCGCCAGCGCGGATATGCGCCCCACCGATCACGGCTTCATCAACCGCCGTCGTGAGATTAATTTGTTGTTCGAAACGACGCTCCAAGATATCTTGAAACCGGTCTTGCTCCGTTTCCGAGAGGGATACCGCGGTCGTCACTTCAACGTCTAGTGTCCTTGCCTCCTGCGCACGTCTTTCCTCAAATTGGGTCGTGATCTCGGCAAGCAGTGGCAAGCGTTTATTTTCTGCCAACACGTATACGAATTGCTGAACGGAATCAGAAAGATCGTCGCGGAAAAGTTCATTGACCTTAAACGCTTTCTCGGCAGTCGTCGCCGTCGGCGACTGAATCATTACCCCGAGATTTGGATCTTCGCTTGCGAGTGCCAGCAGGTTGAGGCCCCTGGACCACTCATCTAGGCGCCCCGAAGATTTAGCCACATCGAACGCCGCGTTCGCGTAGGGTCTTGCCAGCGTTGCAAGCTCGGCCATGCCTATAACTCCGACGCCAATTTATCCAACAACTCGGCATGCTGTGTTCGATCGATGCCCGATTCGAGGATCCGCTCGGCACCGCTCAGCGCAAGTTCAGCCACTTCGGTTCTTAATGATTCCCTAGCGCGGTTGGTTTCCTGGACGACGTCGGCACGCGCAGACTCTCGAATTCTCTCGCCCTCGTCCTCGGCATCCTTCTTGGCTTCTTCAATCATGCCCGCCGCTTGGGTGCGCGCCTGCTCAACCAACGCCTGAGCATCCGTCCGAGCCTCACGCATAATCTCATCGACTTTAGTCGATGCATCTTCGAGGTCCCGGCGAGCTTGCTCAGCATTCTCAATGCCTTCGCTGATGAGCTTCGTTCGCTCATCCATGGCACCAATAAGGAGCGGCCAAATAAACTTATAGCAGGTCCAAGCAAACACCAAAAACGTGATGCTTTGGCCAACTAGTGTCCAGTTGAGGTTCATATTAGCTTCTCGTTAACAAGCGCTTTAGCCAAGAACAAACAACACATACAGTCCGATCCCCACGCCAATAATCGGCACGGCGTCGACTAATCCCACCACGATGAAAAACTGGGTTCTGAGGTCCCCAAGCAGTTCTGGCTGACGAGCAACGCCCTCCAAGAACTTACCGCCCAATATTCCCATGCCAATGGCGGCGCCAACAGCACCGAGACCCAACATGAGAGAAACAGCGATGGCAATACCGAGTTCCATTTTTGACTCCTGTTTTTTGTTTAATGTGCCTCGTCGTGCGCCGCAGACAAATAGACCACGGTGAGCACGGCGAAAATATATGCCTGCAGAGTAATAATGAGTATGTGAAATGCTGCCCAGGCAAAATGCAGCACGCCACCAAAAATACCTAACGCAGCACCAACAGCATCCGTCGCCATGCCCGCGTACATAAGCGCAATCAGGATGAAAATCATTTCTCCCGCATACATGTTGCCAAAAAGACGAAGGCCCAAGGACAGCGGCTTTGCAAACAGCGTCGGTAGTTCCAGCACCAGATTAAGAGGCGCCATAAACTTCGGAAAGGGCTGAAAGGCCAGCTCGCTTCCGAAACCTCCGAGACCTTTGCATTTGACACTGTAGTAGAGCATGAGGACGAAAATACTAAGCGCCATCGACATCGTGATGTTTGGATCGGTCGACGGTACAACCTTCATGAAATGCACACCAAAAAGCGCAGCTAGCTCCGGGATCCAGTCAACTGGAACAAGATCCATTAGATTCATTAAGAAGACCCACACAAACACCGTAAGTGCCATGGGTGCAATCAGGTCGTTCTTGTGAGCAAAAATCCCCCGCACCATGTCGTCAATAAACTCCACCACGTACTCGACTGCATTTTGCAACCCGCCCGGGACACCAGCAGTTGCCTTTCGCGCCACGCTGTAAAAAAGCGTGCAGAAGATCAACCCTAAGGCCACCGACCACGCCATCGAGTCCACATTGATCGAGTTAAACCCCATGGCGGTGGCCTCGTCCGCGTCGTGTGCAAACCCCCAGGTGCCATAGAGAAATTCGTCGTGAATGCGTGCATTAACATCCACAACTTCCAGAGTCCCAATATCTGGGTGCCTGCCGTAGGTGAGGTTGGTCAGGTGGTGCTTGATGTATTCCTGCGGATTGTCCGAAGCCATCCTCTATCCCGTTTCCTCACTGCGCAGGCCAACCATCGGCCCAACAACCTGAACCAGCAACACCAATGAAAGAGCCACAAAAAAACCGAATGGCTCTGGTTCAAACAAGATCAACGCCGACGCAAGGCAGGCGAAGACCAGTATTATTTTCAACACCCCTAGCCCGAGAATGGTTCCGGCCCTTCTCGTTCGATGCATCCTGAACGCGAACCACGCGTTTGGTAACACAACCGATCCCCCACCTAACGCCGCGGCCAAACTCTGCGCCCCGCTAACAAACAAAAGCCCCAGCACGACGACGAAAACGCCCGTGCTCTGAACGATCAGCAGCCTCCACGGCGCGCGCGCATCAGAGAACAAATTCGTTACTCAGCCTGGCCTATTTCGGATAACCCCGACAGGGCTTCCCCCGAAAAAGTTGGGGTGCACAAGGCGGCGTCATTATACGGTTGGGTTCTGCGACACACCACCCCGTAGCGCGTTATTGGTTCGCTAATAGGGTTACTTTTTCTCCGTCAACCACGGAGGTGTCGAAGCAGTCCTTCCAACTCTTCCATGCCGCTGTATCGAATCGTAATCTGACCTCGGCCACCACCCTTGCCGCCGCTACGATGCCGGATCACGACGGGGGCTCCGAGTTTCTCGGAGAGCTCCTTCTCCACGCGTCGCGTATCCGCGTCGATATGTTGTGTTCTCGCTCGTGGTCCAGCAAGCATTCGTCGTACCAATGCTTCTGCTTGCCGAACAGATAACCGCTTTACCGCGATTCGTCGGGCCGCTGCATCTTGATCCGCTCGTTCGAGTGGTAACAATGCGCGGGCATGGCCCATCTCGATCGATCCTTCTTCTAGTAACTGGGATGCTCCTGAACCTAAATTTTGCAGTCGGAGTAAATTAGTGACTGCCGTCCGCGACTTGCCCACGGCGTCGGCAACCTCCTGCTGGGTCAGGCCAAATTCATCGCGCAGTCGACCCAGCGCTCTAGCCTCCTCCAGCGGATTTAGGTCTTCGCGCTGTAGATTTTCGATAAGTGCCAGTGCAAGGGCCTGTTCGTCGGTTACTTCTCGCACCACGGCCGGGATCTCGGACAACCCGGCTTTTACCGACGCCCGCCAACGTCGTTCGCCGGCGATAATTTCATACCCGCCCACGGGTCGTCGCCGTAATACGATGGGTTGCATCACGCCTTGCGCCTTGATCGATTGTGCAAGCTCGTCGATGCTCGCTTCGTCGATACGTTTGCGTGGTTGAAACTGCCCTCGATGAATCTGCTCCACGCTGATATGACTCAGCGTTTCTTGCGAGCCGGACGGATCTCCGGGCTGTACGCCCTGGTCAACGCTGGTGTTGAGCAAAGCATCCAGCCCGCGCCCAAGACCACGCTTCCTGTTCATCCTAAGACACTTCCTTTTGTGTATGTCTGCGAATCATTTCTGCCGCTAAGGCATGGTATGCCAAGGCCCCCCGAGAGTAAGCGTCATAAAGCATGGCTGGAAGGCCGTGACTCGGCGCTTCAGCCAGCCGCACATTACGCGGTATCACGGTCCTGAAAACCTGCTCGCCAAAGTGCTCTATCAGTTGTTTCGAGACTTCGCCCGTAAGGCTATTTCGAGGATCATACATAGTCCTCAATATACCTTCTATTTCAAGCGTGCTGTTGCCGTTGGAGCGAACACCTTCGACAGTTTCCAGTAGATCCGTTAGGCCTTCGAGGGCGTAGTATTCACATTGCATAGGGATCAGCACGCCGTCGGCGGCAAAGAGGGCATTAAGGGTCAATAGTGTTAACGTCGGCGGGCAGTCGATGATGATGTAATCAAGACCAGCTTGCACCGCGGCCAGTCGATGCGACAAACGTTGGCCCCTATCGTTCGCCTGTAGTAACGCCACCTCGGCCGCGGTCAGATCCGTGTTTGCCGGAATCAACCGAAATCCCGCAGATGATTGGCGCCACGTATCGTCAAGGCTTGCCTCTCCCAGCAACCAGTGATAGTTGCTGTACTCGAGTTGGTGTTTGTCGACACCACAACCCATGGTGGCGTTCCCCTGTGGGTCCATGTCCACGAGCAGTGTGCGTGCGCCCGTCTTTTGAAGCGAGGCCGACAGGTTGACGCTTGTCGTGGTTTTGCCCACGCCTCCCTTTTGATTAGCGACCGCGATGGTTCGCGTCATGCTTGGCTCTTCACTTCCAACGCAGAGACCCAGCCAACGACACCGCGGCGCGTCTCGCGCATCTCACTGCCTTCAAGCGGCTTTGATATGGGTTTCGTCGTCTGCAGCAGGAAGCGACCCCCTTTGTCGAGGAACGGCCGGGCTAACGACCATGCCCTGATCGGATTTGCGACCGCCCTGGCCGTTACCGTACCAAACAATTTCCCTGGCTCATAACTCTGCACATCCCGTGCGAGCACCTCCACGCTACCAAGTTTGAGCTCATAAACAACCTGCTGCAAAAATCGCGCTTTTTTTTGGCTGCGTTCGATCAACACAACTTCCATTTCAGGTCGCCCAATCGCAAGCACCATCCCCGGAAAGCCGCCGCCCGAGCCAATGTCGAGGAGCCGTGGTCGACCCTCAGTGAAGGAGAGAAGCGACACGCTGTCTAAGAGGTGCCTGTCCTCCAGCCGAGCAATATCGCCTCTCGAGACCAGGCTGCATGCCTCATTCCAATGCCGCACCAGCGATAAGTAGCTATCGAGAGTTTCGCACTGGGCAGGGCTCAAGCCGGAGGAAAGTAGTTTCTCTTGTGTCCGAGATCGCAAGCGTTACGCTGAAGTGATCCGCTGCTGGCGCTTAGCATGAACGGCCAGCAATGAAATGGCCGCCGGGGTCATTCCGGGAATACGTGAAGCATTAGCCAAATTTGTCGGTCTCACGTGCGAAAGTTTTTGTTTTAGCTCGTTCGACAGCCCTTCGATGGTCGCGTAGTCCATCGTCTCCGAGAGTGAGACTCGCGCCTGCCTCTTTGCCCGTTCAATTGACTCGTCCTGTCGCCTTATATAGCCATCGTATTTGGCTTCGGTCTCGACCTGTTGCAGTAGCTCTATCGAAATGGCTGGGCCTAGAGTTTGGCTTATCACATCCGCCGTGACGCCTGGCCTTCGCAGCATGCTCAATAGCGTCGCATCCTTGTTAATTTCTTCTCCGGTCGCTCGCGCTATCTTTCCAGCAATGTCTGAACCCACACTAACCGCCGTGTTTTTAAGAGTTGCAGTGAGTTGTCGCAATTCTTTGCGTTTGTGTTCGAACCGAAGCCACCGATTGTCGTCAACGATCCCAAGCTCACGACCAATGGGGGTGAGACGTTGGTCCGCATTATCCTGACGCAGTCGCAACCGATATTCCGCACGGCTCGTGAACATCCGATAAGGTTCGTTAGTCCCCAGTGTCACCAGATCGTCGATCAGAACCCCGATGTATGCGTCGTGCCTGGCGGGCGTCCACGGCGAACGCCCCGCCACTTTTCGTGCCGCATTAACTCCTGCGACTAGGCCTTGGGCTGCCGCTTCCTCATAACCCGTCGTCCCGTTGATTTGTCCCGCAAAAAAAAGCCCCGCAACGCTTTTTGTCTCGAGGGAGTGATTTAAGTCACGCGGATCAAAAAAGTCATACTCGACGGCATATCCCGGGTGTGTAATGCGTGCTCGTTCAAACCCCTTGACGGTTTGGAGTGCCGCGATTTGCACGTCCAAGGGTAGGCTCGTTGAAATACCGTTTGGGTACAACTCATCGGTATCAAGGCCTTCCGGTTCTACAAATATCTGATGCGCTGAGCGCTCGGCAAAACGGACCACTTTGTCTTCGATCGATGGACAGTATCGGGGCCCCACTCCTTCAATGGCTCCGGAATACATGGGCGAACGATGGAGTCCCGCACGAATAATGTCGTGTGTTTCTGAATTGGTGTACGTGATATGGCAACAGGTTTGACGGGGATGATCGTCTGGTGTGGATAAAAACGACATGGTTGGGCGCGGTTCATCACCAAGTTGTACTTCCATTCGCTCGAAATCCACAGTCGTGCCGTCAACTCTCGGCGGCGTTCCCGTTTTAAGTCGGCCGAATCGAAACGGGAGTGCGCGAAGTTTCTCGGCGAGTGGTCCCGACGCCGGGTCTCCAGCCCGACCCCCGGGCTGGCTTTCCTGCCCAACGAATAACCGCCCCCCTAAGAATGTCCCCGTCGTCAACACGACTGCTGGGGCCTTGAAGGTGTGGCCCGCCTGAGTCACTACCCCAGCAATCACGCCGTCATGGATGACAAGGTCGACGACTGTTTGTTGGATGACCCGTAGAAAGGGAGCCGCCTCAACAATTCGTCGAATCGCCTTCCGGTAGAGGGTGCGATCCGCCTGGGCACGCGTCGCCCTGACGGCCGGCCCCTTTCGGCTATTGAGCACCCTGAATTGAATGCCGGCTTGATCAGTAGCTAGCCCCATCGCGCCACCTAGTGCATCGATTTCTTTCACCAGGTGGCTCTTGCCAATACCCCCGATCGCCGGGTTGCACGACATTTGACCGAGCGTTTCGACGCTCTGCGTAAGCAGCAGGGTCGACGCGCCGCTGCGCGCCGAGGCTAGCGCCGCTTCCGTACCCGCGTGCCCGCCACCGATAATGACAACGTCAAATGTCTCAGGATGTTGCATGGGGCTCTACCAACAGGGCGCGTATCCTAGCCGATTTTCTTTCGATTGCGGAGCAATTTGGTTGGCGCGTTATTTACCAATACAAAACGCCGTGAAAATTTCGCCGAGCAGCTCATCCGTCGTAGTTACCCCAACAATATCGCCCAACGCTTGTTGCGTCGTTCGCAACGCCTCGGCCGCCAACTCCGCCCGGCCCGCTTGAATTTCGGCCACACCTTCCCGCACGGCCGCCTGCGCTGCTTTCAACGCGACGATATGGCGTTGACGCCCTACAAAGGCACCCTCTCCGCCCTCAAATCCAATGAGCTTCTTTATTTCCCTCTTGAGATCTTCGATGCCGGCCCCGGTCAACGCAGAGAGGCGCAGGTCGTGATCATCGAAACATCCCGCCTCCCTGCCTGTCAGGTCGCATTTGTTTCGGACCAACAAGGTGGGTGCCGTAAATGCGGGAATGTTTGGGTCTATTTCGCCATCATCAATGACCCACATCACTGCATCGGCACGATCAAGGGCGGCACGGGCTCGCGCAATCCCCTCTTGCTCGACGACATCAACGCTATCGCGAATACCCGCGGTGTCCCGCACTCGAATCGGTAACCCATCGATGACGAGATCTACGTCCAGCAAATCGCGCGTTGTCCCAGGAATGCCGGTCACGATCGCACGCTCATCGCCCACCAAGGCGTTCAATATGCTGGACTTCCCCACGTTCGGTTCCCCGCCGATGACCAGGTCTAGGCCTTCATGCAAGGACGTGCCACGTGCCGATCTTTCAAGAATGTTGGTTAGTGACTGTTCGATGCCTTCCGCGGCGATCGTGGCCTCTCGATCCGCGAGGAAGTCGATTTCGTCTTCAGGAAAGTCGATGGCCCCTTCAACATAAACCCTCAGTTCGAGAACGCTTTGATCCATGGTCATAACCGCCTTCGAAAACTCCCCGGTGAGGGACCGTGCGGCGGACCGTGCCGCTTGCTGGCTTGCGCTATTGATGAGGTCGATAACTGATTCTGCCTGCGCCAGATCCATTCGCTCATTCAAAAAGGCGCGCTCGGTAAATTCCCCCGGTCTCGCAAGCCGCACGCCCTTGCTCAGGGCAAGATTTAAAAGAAGGTCTAAGACGACGGGTGCCCCATGGCCCTGCAGCTCAAGCACGTCCTCGCCCGTATATGAATGGGGGGCCGCGAAAAAAAGGGCGACCCCTTCATCGACCACGTCTCCGTCAACATCTTTGAACACCGCATGGGTTGCGGCTCTGGGGACAGGACATTGGCCCATTATCGCCTCGGCAACGGTCCGAGCGCGCGGGCCAGATACTCGTACGATCCCGATACCACCACGACCAGGTGGTGTCGCAATCGCACCAATAGTCTCGTTCAAGTTGTTCCCGAGGAGCCAACCGAGCCCCCCGCGGTACCGTATTTCCTCGTGGCGTAAAACTGCTGAGCAAAGGAAAAGAGATTGTTCACGACCCAATAAAGGACGAGTCCTGCCGGAAAAAAGGCCATGATCACGCAGAAGAAGAGCGGCATGATTTTCATCATTTGTTGTTGCATCGGATCCGGCATGGGCGGATTCATCATTTGCATGCCGTACTGAGACGCCCCCATCAGAATCGGCAGCACGAAGTACGGATCCATCGCTGAAAGGTCCACGATCCATAGAGCGAACGGCGCATGCCTTAGCTCAACACTTTCGTAGAGAACCCAGTAGAGCGCAAAGAAAACGGGCATTTGCAAGAGCATAGGCAAACAGCCACCCAGCGGGTTTGCCCCTTCTTTCTTGTAGAGCCCCATCATTTCCTGTGAGAGCTTTTGTTTATCGTCGGCGTACCGTTCCTGCAACCGTTTGAGTTGCGGCGCGACTTTTCGCATTTTCGCCATGGACTTGTAGCTCCTGGCCATCAGCGGAAAAAGCACAATCTTGACCACGATGGTTAGCAGGATAATCGCGAGCCCCCAATTGCCGACAAGGCCGAAGACCCAATCGACGAAAAGAAACAGTGGCTCTGACAAAAACCAAAACCACCCGTAATCGAGGGCCCTATCAAGGTGGGCGGCAATTACACCTAACTTTTTCTGATCTTTCGGTCCCGCATACAGCTGGGCCTCGTAAGTACCAGTGGAATTGCGCGCAATACTGATTTCAGGCCCCACAAACCCCGCTCGATACAGCCCTGAACCCATGGGCTCCGCAAAATATTGGTTGCGCTGATCAACTTGCGAGACCCAGGCCGCTAAGAAATAGCGCTGAATGATTGCTATCCAACCACCAACCTTGATTTCTCGCAGTCGATCGTCGTCGAGGTCTTCAAACGTCATCTTCTCGTAATTCGTTTCATCGGTCGTAAGCGCCACCCCTAGGAATGACCTCGGTCCCCAATTGCTCGCGCTCTGGGTGCTCGCTTTTCCCCCGTCTCGCTTCAATTGCACCCACAACGCGGCAACAAAATCCGCGTTGCTGCGGTTATCAATTTCATAGATGACATCAATCAGGTATTCGTCTGGGTGGAAGCGGTATATCTTGCGAATCGAGACCCCGTCCTGCTCATAATGTAGCGCGACGTCCAGGGGCCTCTGCCCCTCTCGCACAACGTACGAATATCGATCTGCCTGGAACCTCGGCCGACCTTCGTTTCGAGCATCGGGGCCGTCTCGACCCAACAACCCACTCTGCGCCAAATATGTGCTGTCATCGCTTCGATCCAAGAGTATTAGCGGCACACCAGGCTGTTCCAAACTCACGGCATATCGGGGAAGCTGCAACCCCGCAATGTCCCCACCCACCGGATCAATCCACACGTGTTGGATGGGTGTTTCAACTTCTATAAGTTGCTCTGGAATTGAAGTTCTCGTGGTTGTAGTTACCGTCCGATCGCTCTTCACGAGACTCGCGTCTGGAACGTCCGTGGCGCTTGATTCCCCGGGCGTGATCTCAGGCGCAACGAACCTCTCCGTGTTTGGCAACGGCGCCCTTTGTTCGCTCACGGGAATAACCTTTGCGTTATCAGCCGTCCACGCCTGGATCAAAAGGTATCCGACGACGGCCAACCCTGCCAACAACGACCACCGTATGATTTCGCTAGGATTCAATGAGCGCTTTCTCCGCTAACTATCGTTGAATTGGTCGAATGCTCAAGATCATCGGGGACGGGATCAAACCCGCCGCGGTGAAGCGGATGACACTTCCCAAGCCGCTTGACCGTAAGCCATAACCCAAGAGCGGCCCCGTGCTTTCCGATGGCCGTCACCGCGTATTGTGAACAGGTCGGTTCGAACCGGCAGTGTGGGCCGATCATCGGGCTAATCCAAAACCGATAAAACCGAACCAACCCTAGGAGTATCCGGCTCGAAAACTGATTCAGTCTCGGATTAAGCTTCACCCACAAGTCCTTTCCATAATTGCGACAAAGCATCCGTCAACTCGGCAACACTTTTTCTACCGTCTTTTCCGGGGATTGCCTGGATAATAATGTCCATCGCTGGCAATCGGTGTTGTTCGTGACGAAACGACTCGCGGATCACTCGCTTTGCTCTATTTCGAGCAACCGCACGATGCATTGCTCGCTTACTCACGACAATGCCAAGCCTTGGCATCGACTCATTATTCGGCAGCGCGAGCAACCGCAGTGGCGGGTGCGTCCGGCGTACACTGGCTTCCTGAAAAACGCGATCGAATTGATGCCTTTTTGTTAGTCGTCGCGAGCGTCCGTAACCAAATCCCGGCGAGAGGGTTCTAGACAGCGAGCCTTTTGCGTCCTTTTGCACGGCGAGAGTTTATTACTTTGCGACCGGCCTTGGTCGACATTCGGTGCCGAAATCCATGGGTTCTCTTTCGTTTAATTACGCTTGGTTGGTATGTTCGTTTCATGCGTCGCAATCTAGTGTCACGGGAGGCGGCGATTCTAGTGAGGTCAAGCAGAAAGTGTCAATTTGTAAAATATATATAGAAGACTTTGTTGTTGTTGTTAATGACCGGTGAAACTGTGAGTAACTGGCATCGGGGTGCGTGAAAGAAGGCGATGACCACGGGCGAATGGTGTGGATAAGGCCTGAATTTGGCTTGCGTTAACTGGGGATGAAGATCACCGGGGAACTTATCCACAGCTTATTCGCGATGCTTTGCACAAGTTACTCACACCGGCCGCGGATGATGTGCGACCGGATCAAATGTTGGTATAGGCCCAGTTCCTTGATATTTCAAACAAAAATAATGTGGAGGCACATTTCGTTGCGACTTCAATAGCTATGGGCTTGAGTTAGTCATTAGAATGTGACGAAGAGCGGTGTCGAAGAATCAGCAATATTGATCGTCGGGGGGCGAAAACGAAGTGGGTCTATTGGTCTGGGAGCAGTGCTTAGAGAAACTACAGGACGAATACTCCTCCGAGCAGTTTAATACCTGGATTAGGCCTCTGCAGGTGCACGTGGACGAATCTAGTTTACGACTCCTTGCACCAAACCCGTACGTTCGCGACCAAGTAGAAACGACTTTTCTCGAACGAATTCAAGAGCTTATTAACGATCTGGGTGATCCTACTAGCCCCCTGAGTGTTGACCTTGGGGTGGGGAGTCGAGATCGCATGGCCGGTGTGCCGGTGCGAAGCGAGCCGCGAGACAATCGTACATCCGGGGGTCTTATTGGCACCTTTCGGTTTGAGACGTTTGTAGAAGGTAAATCAAACGAGTTGGCGCGGGCGGCAGCCTTCCAAGTGTCAGAAAACGCCGGCCAGTCGTACAACCCGCTCTTGCTCTACGGGGGTGTGGGCTTAGGCAAGACGCATTTGATGCACGCCGTGGGCAACGAAATCCTCTTGAAAACGCCCGAGGCGAAGGTCGTTTACTTGCATTCTCAACGCTTTGTTCAGGATATGGTGAAAGCGTTGCAGACGGGGACAATGCAGGAATTTATGCACCACTATCGATCGGTGGATGCGCTCCTGATAGACGACATACAATTTTTTGCTAACAAGATGAGGTCCCAAGAAGAGTTCTTCCATGTGTTTAATGCGCTATACGAACGCGAGAACCAGATGGTGTTCACCTGCGATCGATATCCTAGCGAAATTCAGGGTCTCGAAGACCGGCTGAAATCTAGATTCGTCCATGGCCTTACGGTTGAGGTCGAGGCTCCAGACCTAGAGACACGCGTGGCCATTCTTATGAAAAAGGCCGAGGCGGAAGGAATCACCTTGGATACAGACGTTGCGTTCTATATGGCGGAACGGGTGAGAAGCAACGTGCGGGAGCTCGAGGGGGCACTGCGACGGGTTTTGGCAAGCGCGCGGTTCAGTGGCCATCGAATCACAGTCGAGCATGTCCGCAAGTCGCTACGAGACCTCATTGCCATTCAAGATCGTCAAGTCAGCGTGGACAATATCCAGCGAACCGTGGCCGAGTATTACAACATTAAGCACGCAGATATGTTGAGTAAGCGTCGCAACCGGACCATCGCGCGGCCGAGGCAAATGGCGATGAGCTTAGCCAAGGAGCTTACGCAGCATTCGTTGCCTGAATTGGGGGAGTTTTTTGGCGGTCGAGACCACACTACGGTTATCCACGCGTGTCGAAAAATCGATGAGTTGAAGGAATCCAATGCCGATCTCGCTGAGGACTATAGAAACTTGTCTAGGATGCTGAACGGCTAAGGGTCGAGTTTGCGATGAAATTTACTACCGAACGAGAGAACTTGCTGCGTCCCTTGCAGCTCGTAACGGGCGTCGTTGAGCGGCGTCAGACGCTACCGGTACTTTCTAACGTGCTGATTAAGGCAGCCGATGGCGCAGTCTCAATTACCGGCACCGATCTTGAGGTTCAATTAGTCGCCACGGTTGACGGCATCGATATAGAACAAGAGGGCGCGGTAACAGTACCAGCACGCAAACTCGCGGATATTTGGCGATCTTTGGTGGAGGGAGCAACAGTTTCCCTTGTTGTTGAAGGAGACCGAACGATCGTTCGGTCTGGGAGAAGCCGTTTCGCCTTGGCGACCCTCCCGGTGGACGAATTTCCAGACGCGGTGAGCCAGCAGGCCGACGTTAATGTTTCTTTGCCATTGGCCGACCTGCGGAGACTGCTTGATAAAACGAGCTTTGCGATGGCTCAACAGGATGTGCGGTACTTCCTGAACGGCCTTTTGTTAGAAATCACGAACACCCACCTTCGGGCCGTAGCTACGGATGGGCACCGCATGGCGATGTGTACGGTGGGACAAAATGTAACCGGGGTGGATCGCATCCAAGCAATCGTGCCAAGGAAGGGCGTTATAGAGCTCGGTCGTCTGCTTAATGACTCGAGCGCCGATGTCGAGCTATCCCTGGGAAGTAACCATCTTACCGTGAAACAAGACGCATATACGCTGACCACGAAGCTCGTCGACGGGAAGTTCCCGGATTACGAAACGGTGATACCAAAAGAGACGGGGCGAACAGTGGTGGGCGATCGAGAGACGCTGCGGCACGCGTTCCAGCGCGCGTCCATTTTGTCCAACGAAAAGTACCGTTGCGTGCGGCTTTCCCTGGAGGGGGAGCAAATGAAAATTGAGGCCAACAATCCGGAACAAGAAGAGGCCGAAGAGATCGTGGCGGTAGAATACGAGGGGGACTCACTCGAAATAGGGTTCAATGTTGCGTATTTACAGGACGTTTTGGGGGTACTGGAGACCGAATCGGTGAGACTATCTGTAGCGGATGCGAACAGTAGTGCGCTGATTGAAGCTCCCGGCGTGGACGATTCTCTGTATGTCGTTATGCCCATGCGGCTTTAACGCCTCGAGATGATCCTCGCGCGAGTCGAGGCGCAGAACGTACGAAACATAGAGACCGCGGGCATCGATCTGAGCCCAGGCCTCAACGTTCTGTCGGGCGCAAATGGGGCCGGCAAAACGGCGCTTCTAGAGGCCGTTCATCTATTGCTTCGAGGCCGCTCGTTTCGGACGCGTGCCATCGAGACCATCATCAGGGGGGATGGCGACACGCTGACTATTCGCGCCGTCATCCGGGATCCCTTGTTAGGCGAGTCTAGTATCGGGCTGATCAAAGACCGAAAAAAGAACACTCAGTTACGTCGAGATGGCGCTACGGTGACGAATGCGTCAGAGGTTGCGGGCCTATTGCCCGTACAGCTGTTACTCCCCGACCTTGCAAACCTTGTTTTTGGGCCGCCCTTACACCGCAGGCAGTGGCTAGACTGGGGTACGTTCCACGTGAAACACGAGTATCTCGCTACACTGCGGGACTATTTGCGCGCGATCCGTCAGCGAAATGCGGCGTTGAGGGGCGACGATCAAGCAACGATTGGGTTGTGGGGTGAGCAGGCCGGTGAGTTGGGAGAGCGCGTCACGGCAGCGCGGGACGAGTACTTAGACGTCATAAACGCGGAGCTCAGCAACACCTTGGCATCGTTGAGTCCAGATCTGAAGGTGGTTTTGCGCCATGAGCCGGGCTGGCGGGGCGATTCTTTGGCAAATGAATTGAGACAACACGCCCCGCGAGATGTAAAATTAGGGTCGACGCAGGCGGGTCCCCACAGGGGGGATGTCCGGATCGAAATTGTTCCAAGATCGATACAAACGTCGCCGCTGCCGGCGGCGCACGTGCTTTCCCGAGGTCAGGGGAAAGTAGTGGCTAGCGCGATGAAGTTGGTTCAGGCACAGCACCTGTCATCAACGGCGGAGCGGCCCTCGCTTTTTCTTATCGACGATGCGGGTGCGGAGCTCGATAGAGCGCATAGAGATCGATTTTTTGGGATGTTGAACGATCAGGGCTATCAAATTTTAGCAACCACCACCGATTCGGACTGGCTTTCGGGCGGACACCCATTCGCTCGCGCGGCATTGTTTCACGTGGAACATGGCCACATCGAACCAACCGATCAAGATTAGGGACAATACGTAAATATGGCGGAAGATACATACGATTCCGAGAGCATTAAGGTGTTGAAGGGGCTGGACGCGGTCCGGAAACGCCCGGGGATGTATATCGGAGACACCGAGGACGGAACCGGGCTACACCACATGGTGCAAGAACTCGTGGATAACGCCATTGACGAGGCCCTAGCAGGGTATTGCGACGCAGTTGATGTGACGATACACGTTGGCAACGCGGTGTCGGTCAAGGATAACGGCAGGGGGATCCCTGTCGACATACACGCTGAAGAGGGGGTCTCCGCTGCAGAGGTGATCATGACAACGCTTCATGCAGGCGGTAAATTTGACGATAACAGCTACAAAGTGTCCGGCGGCTTGCACGGTGTTGGGGTGTCCGTGGTTAACGCGCTCTCGGATATGTTTAGGTTAACGATTCGAAGGGAAGGGCAAGTATTTGAACAGGTCTACCGCCACGGAGTTCCAGAAGCACCGGTCGCGGCGATAGGTGAGGCAAAAGAAACAGGCACCGAGTGTTACTTCGAACCGTCTCCAGATACGTTCACTAACATTGATTTCAATTACGATGTGCTGTCGCGACGGCTTCGAGAGCTGGCGTTTTTGAATTCGGGGGTGCTAATTCGAGTCAAAGACGAGCGTAGTGATCGAAGTGACGAATTCAGGTACGACGGCGGCCTGCAAGCGTTTGTAGAATTCCTCAATCTCAACAAACAAGCGCTAAACGACGTTTTCCATTGCACCTCGACCCGCGAAGACGACGTGACCGTTGAGGTTGCCATGCAATGGAACGACGGATATCAAGAGCAAGTCTATGCGTACACAAACAATATTCCGCAAGGGGATGGGGGAACCCATCTGGCGGGATTTCGATCGGCACTAACGCGCACCCTAAATTCGTATATTGAGCGTGAGGGGCTGTCAAAAAAAGCGGATGTGCAAACAACTGGGGATGACGCTCGCGAGGGGCTAACGGCGGTTATTTCGGTGAAACTCCCGGATCCAAAGTTCTCATCGCAGACCAAAGACAAGCTCGTATCAAGCGAGGTGAAAGCCGCTGTGGAACAGGAGCTGGGTAAATTCTTCGGTGCTTACCTAGATGAACACCCACAAGACGCCAAAGCATTGGTGTCGAAGATGATCGATGCGGCTCGGGCGCGCGAAGCTGCACGGAAAGCGAGGGAATTGACGCGGCGTAAGGGCGCCCTGGATATCGCGGGGCTACCGGGCAAACTTGCGGATTGTCATGAAAAGGATCCGGCATTGTCGGAAATTTTCATTGTGGAGGGAGATTCTGCGGGAGGATCGGCGAAAAGTGGCCGAGATCGTCAGACACAAGCGATTTTGCCCTTGCGGGGCAAGATTCTTAACGTCGAAAAGGCCCGTTGGGACAAAATGCTTTCGCATGCTGAAATCGGCGCTTTAGTAACGGCGTTGGGTTGTGGTATCGGACCGGATTTTGATCTTTCCAAGCTTCGATATCATCGCGTAATTATTATGACGGATGCTGATATCGATGGGTCTCACATCCGGACACTATTGCTTACCTTTTTCTTTCGTCAAATGGGTGCGTTGATCGAGCATGGTCACGTTCTTATTGCGCAGCCGCCTCTATTCAAGGTCAAGAAGGGTAGGAGGGAGCGTTACCTTAAAGACGAGTTGGAGTTAGACGAGCACTTTTTACGACTTGCTCTCGAAGAAACCACGCTCCACACCGGCACGTCAGCGGGTGCGATGGAGTCGGAAGCGCTGGAGTCGATGGCGCGTGCTTATTTGGGGCTCTTGAACCGGTTGCGAGAGATAAACAGGTCGTACCCTCTGATGATTACCGAAGCCCTTACGCGTGTTGCTGCGGTCGAGGACGATACGCTTCGGAACGAAGCGGCGATGGGGGATTGGTGCGAAACCCTAGAAAGGGAGATGGCGCAGGGCGATCTGGAGGTGCGGGTGACGATCATCCACGACGAGAATCGTCAAACTTACAGCGCGGAAATTCAGCAGACGCAACACACGGTCGAACAAACCACCCTGCTTGATGCTGGGTTTTTTCGTTCCCCGGATTATGCGCGCATCCGTACCGTGGCTTCTCAGCTCGACGGACTGCTTGAAGAAGGGGCATATCTCGAACGAGGCGAACGGACTAAAGAGATAAAAACTTTTGAAGAAGGGCTGGAGTGGATACTTTCTGAAGCGAGGAGGGGCACGGACATACAGCGCTATAAGGGCCTTGGAGAAATGAATCCGGATCAACTCGCAGACACAACGATGGACCCGCAAACGCGGAACATGCTGCGCGTAACGGTACAAAGTGCCATTGATGCAGGCCAAATTTTCTCGACCCTGATGGGGGAACAAGTTGAACCACGACGCCAATTCATCGAAACGAATGCGCTCTCCGTGGCCAACCTGGACGTCTAAACGTCCAGCTCCCGCATTGTTTGATGCAGCCAATCTTCGGCTAAACGATTGATTTCTTTAGAGTTTCTTCCTTGGCTCGTAATCGGACTGCTAATTCGGACTTGTATCGTTCCTGCGTGTTTTTTGAATGAGTGAGCGGGCCAGCAACGGCCGGCATTATGGGCGACCACGATCACGGGATTCCCGCTAGCGGAAGCGAGGGCCGCGCCGCCGCGTTGCATGGGCGCGCGCTGCCCGGTAGCCATTCGAGTCCCTTCAGGGAACAAGGTGACCCACGTGCCCTCTTCGAGGCGAGTGCACCCTTGTTCGATTAATTGTCGTAACGCGCCGTGTGGGCGTCCACGATCAATAGCAATGGGCCGCAGAAGCGCAAACGCCCATCCAAAAAAAGGAATCCAGAGCAATTCTTTTTTTATTAGCGTTGTCTGGGGCGATACTAGGGTTTGGATGAAAAGCGCTTCCCAGGTGCTTTGATGTTTTACCAGCAACACGCAGGGACCTTGGCCCAAGTGCTCTTGTCCGACAACGACGTGACGGATCCGGCAGGTGACACGGAGCCACCAAAGCGAGAGCTTGGTCCAGCAGACGACGATGAATTGATAGCGTTGTCGAAACGGTAGCATCCATCCGACCAGAACCGACAGCGTTCCCCAGACGACGGTTATCGGGATATAGCCGCAATAGAACACAAATGAGCGTAGTGCAATCACGACGCGGCACCCCGAAACGTGTTGGAACGTGGGAGTCGATTCATCGTCAACATATAAGGGGATAACAAACTCAGGGTTTCCGTCTCGAGTAGTATTTGCAATCTAAGGGATGGTTTGGCTTCGGTCAAAATGTGCTCGAGGCATAGAAGGGGGCATTTGAATTGAAACCGCGATTGCGATGCGAGTGGGCTAATGCGGATAGCGTCTGTGCCCATTACCACGACACGGAATGGGGCGTACCAACGCGAGACCCCCAAGCGCTTGCGGAAGTGGCCGACATAGAAAAGTCGGATTGGCTAAAGGATAGTGGATTGATCCGTCACCGCGGCAAGCTTAACGGGATGATCGCGAACGCACGGATATTTGATGAGATGATCGAGCCGGGACGGTTTTTGTGGTCCTTCGTTAGCGACACGCCGATACAAAATGGTTGGAGGCAAGGCACGGACGTACCATCAAAGACAGAACGCTCGAAAAAAATGTCACGAGCACTCAAGGAACTAGGATTCATCTTCGTCGGCCCTACGACTTGTTATTCGTTTATGCAAAGTGCTGGACTAGTGAATGATCACGTTGTTTCATGCTTCCGCCACGCAGAGGTCAGCTGCGCCAATAGTCTGGCGTCAACAAGACAAGAAGGGTAAATATTTCGAGTCGGCCCAGTAGCATGGCGGTCACCAGAAGCCACTTGCTCGATGTGGTAAGCGCTTGATAACTAAGTGCCACATCACCTAGCCCGGGTCCTAAGTTATTTAAGCAAGCGCCAATTGCCGAAAATGCGCTGACGAAATCCAAATCGGACGTTGCAAGTAACGCGCACAATAAGCCGATAAAAAACAGCAAATAAACCGCGAAAAACCCCCAAACAGCGTCAACGACGCGATCAGGCACTAATTGATGGCCCATCTTGATATGGAATATACCGTTGGGGTGTACGAGGCGACGCATCTCGCGGAGGCCTTGTCTGAAGATCAAGAGCACGCGATACACTTTTATGCCGCCGGCCGTTGAACCGGCGCATCCGCCAGCAAAAGCAGCGAATAGTAGAAGAAACGGAATAACGGAGGGCCATGCACTAAAATTTGTGGTCGTGAATCCTGTTGTGGTTGCAATCGAAACCGCTTGAAATACGGCATCCCGCATCGGATTGGACGAGGCTCCGGGGTGTGCTTGAAGTATCCATGCGACTCCGAGCGTTAGAACGATCAATATTGCGATGTATAGCCGAACCTCGACGTCGCGAATATAGGGTGTTAGTCGCCGTTGTTGGAGAACGCCGAAATGCAACGTAAAGTTAATGCCCGCGAGCACCATAAAAACGATTGCAACGCCCTCGACTGCTGCACTGTCAAAGAAGCCCAAGCTGGCGTCGTGAGTCGAGAACCCGCCGATCGCAACGGTCGAAAAGGCATGACAAATGGCATCGAATACGCCCATGCCAGCGACCGCGTACGAAGTCGCACAAGCCACAGTAATCCCGAGATATATGTACCAGAGTGACTTGGCTGTTTCGGTGATGCGAGGTTTTAGTTTAGCGTCTTTAACTGGCCCAGGTGCTTCCGCCCGATAGAGTTGCATTCCCCCGATGCCGAGCATAGGGAGGATGGCAACGGCAAGGACGATGATACCCATCCCGCCTAGCCACTGGAGCTGAGCCCGATAGAAGAGAATAGAACGGGGTAGCGTGTCGAGCCCTGTTAGAACCGTGGCCCCAGTGGTCGTAATTCCCGAAAAAGACTCGAACGCAGCGTCGGTAAAATTCTCGGTGATGCCCGAACCAAGTAGTGGCGAAAGAGGCAGCGCGCCAAATAAGCCAAGTCCCAGGTAAAAGAGCACGGTTACCAAAAACCCTTCGCGGCTGCGTAGCTCGATGCCGTCGCGTTTCAGACGCCACAGAACAAACCCTGTAGCCAACGTAATCGCAAACGCGATGGCGAATGTGCTAACCGTGTCCTCGAGATAAATCACCGCAACAAGCATTGGCATCAGCAACGTCAAACTGAAAAGCATCAGTAGCGTTCCCGTGACACCAAGAATGACGTTTAGGTGCATATCTAAAAGAAGTTGAAATTGACCTGAAACAGTCGTTCCACAGAACCTATTCGCGATTTGTCGGTTAGAAACAATATGACGTGGTCCTCGGACTTAATTTCTAATTCGTCGTGGGCAATAAGGACCTGATTGTCTCTGACCAACGCTCCTATCGTTGTGCCTTCTGGGAGGCCTAAGTCAACGAGCCTGCGGCCCACCACTTTGCTGCTCCGTTCGTCGCCGTGAACGATGGCTTCCATGGCTTCTGCCGCTCCCCGACGCAGACTGTGGACACGGGCCACGTCCGCCCGTCGGACGTGCGTGAGGATCGTGCTTGTTGTGGCTAATTGAGGGGATATCGCGATATCGATCGAACCTTCGTGCATCAGGTCCACATATGCCGGCTTGCCAATAAGCGTCATTACTTGGCGAACGCCCAACTGTTTCGCCAGCATAGACGACATGATATTGACCTCGTCGTCATTGGTCACCGCGCAGAATGCATCGGTACGTTCTATATTTTCCTGGATTAGGAGATCTCGATCTGTCGCATCACCCAGGATCACGACGCTTGAGTTGAGTCTTTGCGCCGCGGTGTCGGCACGTTCCGCGCTAAATTCAAGCACCTTCACTGAAAAAGAAGATTCGATGGAGCGAGCCAGTGATTCGCCGATATTTCCGCCCCCCGCAATCATGACTCGTTTGAAAGGCTTTTCGACGTGCCGGAACTCTGCCATGACGGCGCTTATGTTTTCTGCCGCCGCCACGAAGAAAACCTCGTCCTCAGCCTCAACGATGGTATCCCAGCGGGGAGTAATCGGCTGACCCTGTCGAAAAATTGCCGCCACACGTGTCTCAACATTGGGAATGTGATCACGCAAGGCAATAATTCGCTGACCTACCAGCGGGCCGTCATGGTATGCGCGCATTGCGGCGAGCTGAACCCGGCCGTCGGCAAAATCGAGAACCTGTAATGCGCCGGGGTGTTGCAAGAGTTGCTGTATTTGATCTGTGACGACCGCCTCAGGATTTATTAGCACGTCGATGGGCATGTGATCTTGCGTAAAGAAATCCGATCCTTTCAGATACGCCGACGCTCTAATCCGAGCGATTTTCATGGGTGTTTTAAAAAGGGAGTAGCTCACTTGGCACGCGACCATGTTGACTTCGTCACTCCCGGTCACCGCAATCAGCATATCGGCGTCATCGGCATTCGCCTGCTGGAGTACGTCGGGCCTCGACGCGTGTCCGTACACGGTGCGGATGTCGAGCCGGTCACGCAGTTCCTGCAAACGGTGTTCATCGAGATCGACCACGGTGACGTCAAATGCCTCGCCGGCAAGGTGTTCCGCGAGGGTCCCACCCACCTTGCCGACTCCTAGAATCAAGATTTTCATGGGTTAATCATTACAACTTGGTTATTCGGGAATAAAAAAAGCCGTCTGCGCCACCCTCTTCGGGAAGGCTTTGACGGCCGTACCGGGTGGCGTGGCCCCAATTGGCGGAAATGGGCGCCGTCACCGCATCGGCGGCTTGATCCAGAAAATGTCGAATCACTGAATCGTTTTCGTCCGGCAGGATCGAACAAGTGCTGTATAAAAGGGTACCCCCAGAAGCCAACATGTGCCATAGGTTGCATAGCAGGTCTTTTTGTCGGCGTTGCAAACGGATCACGTCTTCATGGGTTCGATGCACCTTGATATCCGGTTTTCTTCGCAGCGTGCCGGTACCGGTGCATGGGGCGTCGATAAGAATGGAATCAAATAATACGCCGTCCCACCAATCTTGCTGAGTTGCATCGGCCGCGCGAAGCTTGAACGGAAGGCCAAGTCGAAGCGACTCGTTTTCTCCGAATGAGCTTCGTGTGGCGTCCATATCAATGGCGGTCAGGTCGATGTCTTGGTGTGCCTCCAGGAGTTGCAAGGCCTTTATCCCGGGCGCCGCGCAGGCGTCAAGTACCCGCGTCGACGGTTGTGGTGCTAACAGTTGTATAACACGCTGCGAGGCTTCGTCTTGTACCGTAAACCAGCCGTCGCTGTATCCTGGGATTGTATTCGCCGCCTGCGGTGTCGCCAGAGATAAGGAGTTGGCCAGGTTGCCGGGGACTGTAGGTATGCCTTGATTCCCAAGAACTTGAGCGAACGATTCTGCTGTTTGCCGATTTCGATTGACGCGTAACGTCATGGGAGCTCGGGTGTTGTTAGCTTGAAGAATCTTGTCTGCCCATTCGGGGTAATGGCGTTGGATGGATTGGATCAACCAAGTCGGGGCTTCAAAGCGCGCCTCAATACTTGGCTCGACGGACTTCTTTGGTGTGCGTAGAACTGAATTAACGAGTCCGCAAGCCCAACCCTTGCCGAGGTGTCGGGCTGCTTCAACCGCGAGGTTCACGGCGGCGTAATTTGCGATGGCAGAGTATTGGAGTTGGTATGTGCCCACCAACATCAAACAGTAGACGTCTAGATCTTTTTTGCGGAGTGGCTTTCGTAGTTGCGAATCGAGCCATTCGGACAATGAAAACCAGTGGCGGAGGACGCCGTAACAGAGCTCAAAGATAAGGGCTTGTTCGGGATGATCTCGATAAGCGTCCAGTGCTGTTTCGAGCGACTCGCCAGCGGATACGGCGCGGATGGAACGCGCGGCGGCAGCCCGCGGGTCATTCAACGACATCGTATTGGATTCCTATCTTAAATAAATCGGCGTGGCCGTTGGCGGCCTGATCAACCGACATAGGAGTTCCTCGGCCTCGATTCAATTGGACGGTGTTGAGCAGTAGAAGGCCATCCCGGCATCCGACCGCAAGTCCACGGCTCGTTTTGACCAGTTCGCCGGGGTTCGCCGATCCTTCTAGAGCGGCTGCGTTCAAGATGCGTATACGATCGCTTCCTAGTCTAGTGTACGCGGCCCCGCGATTCGTTAGGGCTCGAACAACACGCTCGATTTCGACGGCCCCAGTTTTCCACGAGATGAGAGAGTCGGCTGGCTTCAGTTTGTGGGCGTAAGTCGCTCGTTGATGGTCTTGGGACAAAGCCGGCGGCAGGGACCTCCAATCTCTTAGCACGTCAATCAGGGCGGCGCTCCCGAGCTTGGCTAACGCCGTAGAAAGGGATGCCCCGGTCTCGTCGCCGGCTAGTTGGTAACGAGCGAACGCAAATATTGGTCCCGTGTCCAGCGTTTCCTCGATTTGCATGATAGATACTCCGGTCTCGGTGTCGCCGGCCATGATCGATCGCTCAATGGGCGCGGCACCGCGCCATCGGGGTAACAGCGAGGCATGGACATTCAAGCTAGCAAATTGGGGTGCACGGAATATTTCTGGAGGAAGAATCATTCCGTAGGCAGCGACAATGAGAAGGTCGAGGCCTGCAACTAGGTCTTCTCGACCCTTCAAATTGGTTGGCGCTGCACAAGGGATTCCTTGGCGATCAGCCTCTTGCTGGACAGCGCTCGAAATGATTTTACGCCCTCTCCCGCTCGGGCGGGCGGGCTGAGTGAGTATTCGCACAACATCGTGGGGGGTCTTAGTTAGTTCGCGAAGTATGATGGCGGCAAAATCTGGGGTGCCGGCAAATCCCAAGCGCATCGGGTTAATCTCGCGTTCGTTTGGCGAGTTTTTTGCGGATGTGACTTCGCTTCAGCGTGGACAAGTAGTCGACGAATAACCGGCCTTCGAGATGGTCACACTCGTGTTGAATACAGACGGAAAGGAGCCCCTCGGCTTCAAAATCTTGGGCATTGCCAAGTTTGTCGAGCGCTGAAACGCGAACGCGTTCAGCACGCTCAACCTCCTCAAAAAAGCCGGGAACCGAAAGGCATCCTTCCTCTCGCCGTTGTAACCCACCAAGCACCTCGATCGTTGGGTTGACAAGTGCATAGGGGTGATCACGCGATTCGGAGACATCGACAACAACGATACGCTTATGTACGTCGACCTGGGTCGCTGCCAGGCCAATACCAGGTGCGGCGTACATGGTCTCTAGCATGTCGTCGATCAGCTCGGTAATACCGGAAGTTACTCGCGCGACGGGCAATGCTTTTTGGCGTAAGCGCGGGTCAGGAAACTCGAGGATGTTGAGTTGTGCCATTGAAATAGATTATCGAAAAAATGCCAAAAAGCAGCGACGGGTCGCAATTTTGCCTGAAAGGTAAGCGAGGACAACCCGACGCGGCGGATAGGAGGAGAACATGGGGGAGTTGATGGGCGAGAATTTGGGCACGATCAGGATGAAATAGTTGAACGAACGGTACTCGCCAATGCGCACGATATCCCCATTTGTCGCCAGTCGACGGGGTGGGTATATTTTGCGCGCTTTGGAACGTAGGACACAAACATGAGCTGGGTGGCAATTTTGATGGGATCCCAATCCGATTGGTCGGCGATGGAGTCGGCGACGGAAGTCCTAGGCGACTTGGGAATCGAGTTTGAAGTAAGGGTGAGTTCGGCTCACCGAACGCCTCGTGAAACGGCCGCATACGTTGACGATGCTGATTCAAGGGGATGTGGCGTGTTTATTTGTGGCGCAGGATTAGCCGCGCACCTTGCCGGTGCAGTCGCTGCGCACACGACGCGGCCTGTGATCGGTGTACCAATGGATGCGGGTCCACTTTCCGGGATTGACGCACTGCTTTCGACGGTCCAAATGCCACCAGGCATTCCGGTGGCCACCGTTGCTGTGGGTCGAACGGGGGCCAAAAATGCGGGTTATTTGGCTGGGCAGATCCTTGCCCTTGGCAACGAGGAACTCGCCGAGCGGTTGTCGCAAGATCGGGCGCAGAATCGGGAGAAAGTGGCGGAACAAAATCGTTCGGTTCAGGCGTCCCTGGACAGCGAGTGAATGACGATGAGGTTCAACGCGCGACAGACATCCTATTGACTGGGGGGGTGGTCGCACACGCCTGTGAGGGCGTGTGGGGCCTGGCGTGCGATGCATATTCGTTTGCGAGTGTACAAAGAATACTCGAGCTGAAACGTCGGCCTATTCAAAATGGACTGATTCTAATCGGTGATCAGGCGGCGGAATTCTCGGTAGAGCTTATGGGTCTGAACGAAGAACAACGCGAGGAAGTTGTGAATAGTTGGCCAGGCCCAGAGACTTGGATAATGGAGACGCACCGATTTCCGGCGTGGATAACGGGGGGTCGGGGGACGGTGGCCGTTCGTGTTCCCGGTCACGAACAAGCTCGAGAGATGGCACGTCGGTTCGGGGGTCCGCTCGTCTCAACCTCAGCGAATCGATCGGGTGAAGAACCGGGCACTTGCCAGGCGGAGGTGGCGAAAAGCTTGGGTGACGAAGTAGATTATCTGTTACCAGGCGCGATTTCGGGGTCCATGGGGCCGAGCCGGATACGGGTTGCTGGGAGCGGCGAGGTATTACGTTGAGTTCGGATCGGTACGCCGTCATTGGCAACCCTGTTGCACACAGTCTCTCGCCGATAATTCATCGAGCGTTTGCGCGGCAGTCGGGGGATTCCTTGACGTACTCAGTCATTGAAACACCCCTCGATGGGTTCGCGTCTGGAGCGGCGGAGTTCTTTGATGCTGGCGGGCGCGGCTTGAACGTGACGGTCCCGTTTAAATCGCTGGCCTATGAGTGGGTCGAGTTTCGAGACGAGTACAGTCACGAGGCCCGGGCTGTCAACACAATACGACCGACTAAAGAGGGGTTTAAGGGGTTTAACACCGATGGCCTCGGCCTAATGCGTGATTTGGAGCGACTGGGGTGGTCTCCGACTGATGCTCGCGTACTGATCCTCGGGGCGGGCGGCGCAGCGCGGGGAATTGTTGGTCCGCTGCTACGAGGTTCTGCCGCAGCCGTCACGATCGCGAATCGAACGTGGAGAAAGGCTCGTGAGTTAGCGGATGAGTTTGAAGGCGTAGATTGGACCGGGCTCGACAAGATTGAGGGATTGTGGGACATCGTGATCAATGCAACCTCTGCTGGAATCGATGACGAAGGGGCGATTGTGACTCGAGACACGCTGCGAAACGCACTTTGCTACGATCTCTACTACCGGTCAGATGGCAACACACCGTTCGTTACGTGGGCGCAGGCCGTTGCTTCGGCGACGTCGGACGGCTTGGGCATGTTGGTTGAACAGGCGGCAGAAGCCTTTCGCATCTGGCGGGGTTATGAACCCGACACCGTTTCGGTGCTGCGACAACTTAGAAGACACGTGTGAAACTCTAGAGAAGCTTGGGTCCAAGGAATTACGTCGAATGGGGGCTTATTCATCCGCATCATACGATCGCGTTGGCGATCCGTATCGCTGTTCGGTGTAAAGAAAAAGAGAGGAGCCATGAATCCCACGAGACTACTTCGTAGGGTTGTATACGCCGCATTGGCGCTCGCGTCCGTGGTCGTTGTTCTGGGAGCGTATACGCGTCTGGCTGACGCAGGACTCGGATGTCCAGACTGGCCGGGTTGTTACGGAATGCTAGGTGTTCCGGAGTCCGATGAGCAGATTCGGTTGGCGGAAGCGCGCTATCCGGGAATTCCTGTCGAACCGGCGAAGGCTTGGCCCGAGATGGTCCACCGTTATTTTGCGACGGCCCTCGGTCTACTGTGTCTCGGCATACTGGCGTTGGCCTGGTCAAAAGGTCAGCGCCTTTTCATTCCATTCACGTTAGCAGGCCTGGTGATCGTGCAAGGTGCGTTTGGGGCCTGGACGGTGACGCTTAAACTTTGGCCGCAGGTTGTGACAGCGCATTTGCTAGGTGGTTTTGCCACGTTGTCAGTACTTTGGTGGTACGTCCTATCACTGCGGCCAGCGATCGGCGTAATAGCCGTTCCGAAGAAATGGGCTCAACTCGCGTTAGTGGCTGTAATTTTACAGATCGCCGTTGGGGGGTGGGTAACGTCGAATTACGCGGCTCTGGCATGTCCGGATTTCCCGACCTGCCATGGTCAGTTCATACCCACAATGGACTTTGAGCGCGGGTTTGATTTTGCCCAGACCATTGGGCCGAACTACTTGGGTGGCCAGTTAGACAGTGATGCACGTGTCGCGATTCAAGTGGTGCATCGCCTGGGAGCCGTCATCGTTTTAGTGGTTGTTGGACTGTTGGTTTTTCATCTTCGGTCTCGCCCTTTCGGCTGGGCCCTCGGTAGCGTTTTGTGTATACAGTGGGTTCTGGGTATCTCGAACGTTCTTTTCGATCTACCGCTTTTGGTGGCTGTATTACACAATGCCGGTGGCGCCACGCTATTGCTGATGGTTCTCACCGTTAACGTTGCATTGGGCCAGAATCAAGAACCGCAGATTCACAATAGGAACCACAGCCGTTGAGTGATACGTCGATCGAAAGGGTGCGCTATGTGTGGCGCGATTACCTTGAAATATGCAAGCCGAAGGTGGTTTTACTGATGTTGATGTGTGCGGCGGTCGGAATGTTTCTGGCGGTCCCGGGAATGGTCCCCCCGAATATCATTTTGTGTGGCCTATCGGGTATTGCTTTAGTCGCCGCGTCGGCTGCGGCCATCAACCACATTGCGGACGCGCAGATTGATTTACGGATGGCAAGAACCAAGGATCGTCCTGTTGCCACGGGCCGTGTGTCAACGTTGCAGGGGCTCGTGTTCGCTGGGATCACGGGGTCGGTTGGATTGGTCATCCTCTACTATCTTGTGAATCCTCTGACCGCGCTCCTCAACCTGGCGTCGTGGGTTGGCTACGGTTTGGTTTATACGCTTTACTTAAAGCGAGCGACGCCACAGAACATCGTTATTGGGGGGTTGTTTGGCGCTGCGCCGCCGCTTTTTGGATGGGCGGCTGTCACGAATAGCATCGAGCCTGGGGCATTGCTGTTGGTACTAATCATCTACGCGTGGACACCCCCTCACTTTTGGGCCTTAGCCCTCGATCGTAAAGCGGAATACGAGCGGGCAGATGTCCCGATGCTCCCGATTACTCATGGAGAGGCCTACACGCGGTGGCAAATTCTGTTTTACACAGTGATCCTGTTGGTGTGCAGCGTTCTTCCGTTCGGCATTGGTATGAGCGGATGGCCGTATTTGTTGGCCGCGCTGGCCCTTGGAGCCATATTTGTTTTCTGGGCGGTCGCGATGTTCACGAAACACGATAAACGGGTCCCCATCCGCACGTTTCGTTATTCCATCACCTACCTTATGTTGCTCTTTCTGGCTCTCCTGGTAGACCACTATTTGCCAAGCGCTGTTTGAATGGATCACGAGCGAACGAAATCTTCGGGCATGCGTAATGCTCTACTATTAATTTCGATCCTGTCGCTTTCCGTGGCGGGATTGCTCTGGCTGGGCCAAGTCCCAAAGGAGAGCGGAGTTGCGGAGCTACATTCGCTTGGCGTAGTCGCGTTACCGGAACCACGGGAGCTTAGCGATCATGCCCTCGTCGACCAGTCGGGAAATCGCTTTGACCTTAGACGGCTCAATGGACACTGGTCCTTCATTTTTTTTGGGTATACGCGATGTCCTGACATCTGCCCTGTCACCATGTCAATTCTCGGACAAGCTGAGCGCCTAATAGAGAACGGTCAAGGTGGGAATAACCTGGCGGACGGTTTTCAGGGAATACTTGTCTCGGTGGATCCGGAGCGTGACGACGAGGGTGTGCTAGGGGCATACGTGACCGCTTTTTCACCCGCCTTTATTGGGCTAACGGGCACCGGAGCTGCGGTGAAATCATTTGGGCTCCAGCTTGGAATAGGTTACCGAAAAGGAGAACCAATCGATTCCGAGATCGGATACTTAATCGATCACTCTCCGTACATTGTCGTTGTCGACCCGGCGGCTCGGCACTACGGGTATATCAAACCGCCGTTCGATGCTGGCCGTATCGCGCTTATCTATTCGAAACTAAGACAAATTCAAGTCGCATCTTGATCGGATTAGCCTCTCTAAATTGCAAAACGAAATGGCCATACCTATGCTGGCGGGCTTGATCGGGGGAACAGATGTCAGCTACCGCGCCTCGGGTGATGTCACTTAGCAATGTGTACCGCGACGTAAGATCAAAAACGGAGGATCTATGTCGACCACTTTCCGTCGACGACCATGTTGTTCAACCGATCGCAGACGTCAGTCCACCCAAATGGCACCTGGCGCATACAACGTGGTTTTTCGAAACGTTCCTGCTGAGCTCCCATCTCGCGGGCTATCGAGTTTTCGACGAAAAATACGCGGAGCTATTTAATTCGTATTACGAGGGCATTGGTTCGAGGCACCCCAGGGCCGAAAGAGGAAATTTGTCTCGACCAACCCTAGACGAAGTACACGAGTACCGGCGATACGTTGATGTGGCCATGGAGATGTTGCTCGATTCGGTCCACGGGAGTGGTGATGAAATCGTGTCACGAACCGTCCTGGGACTAAATCACGAGCAACAACACCAAGAACTAATCGTTACTGACTTGAAATTTATCTTGGGTCATAACCCGTTACGTCCGGCATATCGGCTTGGAGATGACGATAACCACTCGTCGCCACGACCCCAGACGTACGCGCCCGTAACCGGTGGATTGGTGATGATTGGTGCGGAAGCAAACGAACCTTTTTGTTTTGATAACGAAACCCCAAAGCATCGTGTATGGGTAGACGATTTTGAATTTGCAGAACGCTTGGTGACGAACGAGGAATATTTAGCATTCATCGAGGACGATGGTTATCGAACGCCGTCATTGTGGTTGTCGGACGGCTGGCGGGAAGTCAACGAGCGAGATTGGAAAGCACCAGAATATTGGACCCAGCGCGATTCGACCTGGCACGAGTACACGCTGGCAGGCGAATCTGAATTGATCCCCAATGTGCCAGTTACCCACATTAGTTTTTATGAAGCAGATGCTTTTGCTCGTTGGTATGGCGCTCGACTTGCAACGGAATTCGAGTGGGAACATGCGGCCGACCAGGTTCGAGACAAGCTGGAATCGACCGAATCGCGGGGTTTTCATCCTCGGTCTGCTGGGGGTAAAGGCGTGCGGCAATTGCTTGATGAATGCTGGCAATGGACGATGTCGAGTTATGCGCCCTATCCGGGGTTCCGGCCGCTATCGGGAACGCTGGGTGAATACAATGGTAAGTTCATGGCCAATCAGATGGTGCTGCGTGGGGGCTCCTGTGCTTCGCCGCAAGGTCACGTTCGCCATACCTACCGAAACTTCTTCTATGCCAAAGATCGATGGCAGTTTACCGGTATTAGGCTAGTGAAAAATGGCTCCAAGCTCTAGTCGATTAGCTCACGAGATCGAAATGCATGATCAAAAACCGGTGCTGGCCGATGCACGGGCGGAGATCGAAAGAGGGCTGAGCACTGACCCGAAGAGCCTCTCGCCGAAATTTTTTTATGACCAGCGTGGTTCGGCATTGTTTGAGGCGATTACAGACCTGCCCGAGTACTACCTAACACGCGCAGAGCTTTCAATTCTTCGCTCGCACGGGGACGAAATAGCGGAGGCCATTGGAGACAACGTTTGTCTGATCGAATATGGAAGCGGTAGCAGCACAAAGATCCGCGTTCTATTGGAGTCATGTCACCCGAGCGCGTACGTCCCGGTGGATATCTCTCGTGAGTATTTGTTGCATTCTTCGCGCCGCATTGCCCACGCTTATCCCTGGCTGCGCGTGTGCCCAACGTGTGCCGATTACACAGCTCCGTTTGGGTTGCCAGCAAGTACGGATGGATTGACGCGGGTTGCGTTTTTCCCGGGATCCAGCCTGGGTAATTTTGAGCCGGCGGACGCCAAGAAGTTTATGCAAGGGGTGCGAAAAGTCGTTGGTAAAGAGGGGTGGTTATTGATCGGAGTCGATACTAAGAAAGATGAATCCATTCTGAATCGAGCCTATAACGATCCCGGCGGAGTGACGGCCGAATTTAATCGAAATATTCTCCGACACTTAAACGAACGGTTCGGCGCGAATTTCGACGCCGAAGCATTCGAGCATTCGGCCAGGTATAACCGGCTTAAAGGCCGAATCGAAATGTATCTAGTAAGCGATAGCCAACAAGACGTCCGGGTTGGAGGCGAGACATTTCGATTTGCTCCAGGGGAGCAACTGCATACGGAGAATTCGTATAAATATGACCTCGATCAATTTGTGGCCTTAGCAGAAGCGACCGGATTCCGACAACATGCGACTTGGTTCGACGCCGATCACCAATTCATGGAATTGCTGCTAAAGGCCGTGTGAAGAACTTGTCGACGAACGCCGTTAGTGGTTCGACCTGGTCAGAAAAGCGAAATCCCCCGTATATGTTGAGCAGCAATACGGCGAAATTCGTCAGGATCCTTAGACCGCGGGGAGCGGCTAGCGTTGTTGACTGACCTCGCTGCTAACCTAGATACCCAGAAGGCGACCGCGCTGTATAGACCGAAAGTGGGATAACAGGCGATTTCCGTCTTTTCAAAGGGACGAATTTCTTGGTAGCCGTCGACCAGTGCCACCGCACGATTAGTATCCAATAGTTGTTTCGTCGTGCACCAATCGTTGATGGCGACGGCCACATCATAGATCCAGTAATGATGCGAGGTGTGGTGAAAATCGACGACGCCCGACAACTCTCCGTCGTCAAATAGCGCATTGTCGCGAAATAGATCTCCGTGGATGATGCCAGTTGGTAGCGTTTCAATCGCTGGCTGTTCTAGACCAATTGTTATGCGTTCCAAAGCTTTCTCAAGTTGGCGCTGGTGGCCGGGACTTTGGCTTTGTTGCAACAGTGCGGCGTGGTGATTGAGCCAGGCAAGATCTCGCGGGTATTGATGAGCTTCCCGATCAAGTTCTTTGGTGCTGAGGTGGAACATGGCTAGGAACTTTCCGATGGCATTGCATTGTTTTTCATTGGTTTCGTTGATATGTCGACCAGGTAGCCGAGTTGATAGCAACATGGGCTTACCCAATCGATAGACTTCGCGAGGACCCCCTTTTGACGCCAACACGGGGGCAACGGGCAAATCGTGTCGGTGCGCCACGTCGAGAACTTGGATCATCAAATCGTTGTGATGACTCGTCGATTCAACCACGGTAAGTACGTATTCGGCGTCCAGGCTTGTGGACAAGAAATAGTTTGTGTTTTCGACCCCGTCATCGGCGGGCCAGTACGCGACAAGCGAACCCACGTCGTATTGCTTTACGACGTCAGCGACCACGTCTTCAGAAAGTTCGGTTACGACGGCCACAGTGTTGGTTATTGATTCCGGAGATGTTGATACGGAGAAACGGTCCCCGCTGGTTTCAACGCGTCGCTCACGCGGGCGCAAACGTCAACTCGGACGGTTAATAAGGGGTCAGAAGTCATACTTCAAGAGTGTTGTGGTAGGGTCGAGACGGGGGAATTTAACATGGCGAATGCCAAACCGTTACTGCTCGTCGATGGTTCTTCTTACCTGTTTCGGGCGTACCACGCGCTCCCCGATCTCCGCACTACCGACGGAGCCGCGACGGGCGCGGTACGAGGCGTAATCGCGATGCTACGACGGTTAAGTAAGGATTTTGCGGGCAGCCCGATTGCGGTCGTTTTTGATGCCGGAGGCAAAACGTTTCGTAACGATCTTTTTTCAGAATACAAAGCCAATCGGCCGCCGATGCCCGACGACTTACGCGAGCAGATTGGGCCCATTCACGAAATTATCCGAGCCATGGGGCTACCGTTGATTATCTCGCCCGGGGTCGAAGCCGACGATGTAATCGGAACGCTGGCAGCGCAAGCTAGCGTGGCAAATCGGCCGACAATTATCTCGACGTCCGACAAGGACATGGCCCAGCTCGTCAATGAACACGTGTCCCTCGTTAATACCATGACAGACACGAAGCTTGATCGTGACGGAGTCAAAGAACGATTTGGCGTATGGCCTGAACAAATTATCGATTACCTCGCGCTGATGGGCGATGCCTCGGACAACATCCCGGGGGTGCCGAAGGTCGGGCCGAAGACAGCGGCAAAATGGCTGGAAAGCCACGGCGATCTTGAAGGCGTGATTGCTAACGCCACCGCCATCAAGGGCAAAGTGGGGGAAAGTCTCAGAGACAGTCTTGAGCAACTCTCGGTTTCTCGAACCTTAGCGACAATCAAATGTGATGTCGCGTTAGACATTCATCTCGATGGTCTGCACTCGGTCCCGACAGACATAGAGGTACTGCGAGAATTGTTTACGCAGTTCGAATTCAAATCGTGGTTGGCCGAGTTGGGCGAAGAGTCAGCAAGGGGCGAGGCTGCCCCGGCGTTGGGGGATTATCGCACTGTCAGGACTGCGGAAGATTTGGATGCGCTCGTTGAGGAGATCTGCAAGGCTCAAAGCTTCGCCATCGAAATCGTAACGGCCACGCCCGACTACATGACGGGAGGAATTGTTGGTATAGCCGTTGCAACGCGGAGAGGTGCCGGTGCCTATATTCCGGTGGGGCACGAAGAGCCGGAACAATTGGACCGAGAGCTGGTTGTGAAGCGGCTTGCCCCCCTCCTTGAGGACAGTCAAATATTAAAGACGGGACACGACTTGAAGTTCCAAAGGAACGTGTTTGCACTCGATGACGTTGCGCTTGTCGGCATCGCGAATGACACCATGCTTCAATCTTACGTCGT
>ENA-UPTF01000194-UPTF01000194.1-marine-metagenome-genome-assembly--contig:-NODE-194-length-43027-cov-3.813714_pt1 | contig 43027 bp, 36 predicted proteins | sample MGYA00238166_ERZ767019 | MGnify/ENA primary metagenome ERZ767019 (study PRJEB28930, sample SAMN06266391) | marine metagenome | isolation source: Sea water from 250 m depth | place: Atlantic Ocean | study... | reverse complement strand
TTCAGAGGTCGCAGTACTCACCCGTTCTCGGAAGGCTGCCACGAACCCGTTCACGCCGAGGAGTCTAAGTCGATACCTCGAACCTCTCCCTGTAGGCGGAGTTTGTGAACTTTAGGAAGGTTGTCGACAACAAGGTCATAGGAATCCTCTACCCAGTGTTCAAGTTCGGTATCTGCGACCTCATCGGCACTGATGTCAACCCAGTTCCAGTGTTTCGGCCACACCCGCATAGCCCGCACAGCGTCGTATGTGCCGCGCAGCGTTTCAGCTACGTCAGGGTCACATTTCACGCTCATGGTCAGGTCTCCGTGGGCTGTAGCGATCACAAACACTTTCTGAGCCACTTTGAACACAGTGAGGTCAGGTCCGAACGGCTGCTCTTCCACTGCTTCAGGTTGAGCGAGGCAGATCTCATACAAACGTTCGCGGTTCACCGCCGAGAAGTTACACCTGTCCTAAATCTTGGCGTTAGGTGAGGGTCTCCGATAGCCAACCAGCCGCGAGCGTCATGGCTGTGCGACTGGGCGCAGCAGCGCGGCTCCAGCCGAAGAAACCGTGCGTCGCCAAGGTGTCGAGAGGCACTCGTGTCGCAACCAGCGGCCGCCATCGCCATCGCGAACTCTTCGCCCTCATCTCGCGAGACGTCATGTGAGGCAGTGATTATTGTCGTTGGGATGGATGACCGACCTGGTTGCACCCTTTTGTTGGAAAGCCTTAGCGCTAGCTCGCTAAATAGAACCGCCGCGTTGTGCGCCGCTGAATATCTCGACTATATGTGCAAGCTTCTGTGGCCTGATTTGGAAAGTCTCCCTCTGTTCAACGAAAACTTTGAAGCGGTGGAGTCCGCCGCTGTGACTGCACTCAAAAACGATGTCTTGAACAGCGAGCTCATAATAATTTTCACCCCAGAGCACAGCCACGGCATCCCCGGAGCTCTTGAGAATGCCATTGACTGGCTTTCTCGACCGATAGGAGATGGTTGTCTTATCAACCGTTTTGTAGCCATCGCCACCATTGGCCCACCCTCTCAGGATGGCGAAAACGTTCTCGAGAATCTAGTCCGCAAATGCGGAGATCTCACCGATCGGCTGTACCCCACAACGTTGCGCATCCCCGTCGCCCGAGATTCGGGCGAAGCAGATCTGGGTGATGAAGCAACGATCGACCTATACGACTGGCTCGACGATTTACTCCAATTCACCAGACACTTCAAACCGTGAAATAACGGGGTCCTATCGAGCGCCCCTAACACCCGAAAAGACAGACACACCCCATTCGCCGTCACGTTTGTGAAGGATGTAGAAACTGTCAATCGATTCGATGACCGACCCGTCTTCGCGATGACGGGTTCCCTCGATCGTCAGATGGGCTCGGTTTTCTTCAAGGTGGACGATCGTAGTTTCGGTCTGAGGGTGGTGGAACCCAGTGGCTTCGCGCATATGTTCGGGATCGAACGGGTATCGCTCCCGTACCTGCGCCTCGGTCTCAGATACATAGATCACCGGCAAATGCACCAGCGCCTCTAAATCATCGCGGGTGCCACTGGTGAAGGCGGCGTTGTATCGAGCCATGAACGCCTCAATCTCCACCTCTAGTTCTACCCGTCGCTCATCAGTCATATCCATATGTGGCAACTTAACGTGTCGGTCCTAGAGGCGTCCGGCGAGGGCACCTTCACCCAAACCTTGGGCACCGCTCCGGTAGCGACAAACGGAGGTTCAGGTGTCTTTTACGTCAATCCAGTACCAACGCAGAATCTGACCAGAGGGCTCGCTCAAACCTTCGCGATCTAGTTTTCCGCCATGGTTTTCGATGGTGCGGATGGACTCGATGTTGTCCGAACGGCAGGTCAATAACGTCCGTGGGATTCTTAGTTCTCGACAATGATTCAGCACGGCGCCGAGCATTGCGGTCGCCACGCCTCGTTGACGGAACGATCTTGCAACCGAGTAACCGATGTGCCCGCCCTCTTGCTCTAAAGCAGGTGTTAATCGGTGACGGAGATTGATGACTCCTTGCAAACCTCCTCCTAGTTCCCAAAACCACGTCGAATTTTGGACCCAGTCCTGAGCGACGGGCTCTCCGCGAACCCAGGTTTCGGCCAGACGCTCTCCTTGACTCCAAGCTCCCAGCAACCCAGCGGCCTGTTCAATCGACGCATCGCGGTGGCAAAAGTAGCCCTGTAGTTCGGATGGGTCGACGTCAAACTCACTGAGGAAGGCCTCAAGTGCGTTTCCGTGTCGCAGTCCCAAAGACACAAGTCGACCGGGTGTTGCCGCACGCTTTGTTGGTTCGGTGATGACACCGAACATAGCGAATGGTTCGCGACTGACTCAAGCTTCGGCAGTGCCAACATTCAACGGCCAACGCTGAGACAAATCCGTCGGCTCACATTTTCTGGCGTTGACTCGGCGAGGGTTGGGTGTGACAGGATGTGTTCGTGAACCTCACCATGATCGGTGTCGGCAATCTGATGGAAATTATCTGGCCGATCATTAGCCGGGTCGTCGGTGGTGACGACGTTGCGGGCCGTGTGATTGGGGTCACCGCCGATGAGGCAGACATCGCCCGCAAAGAAACCGTGTTCGGGTTCCCGTTGGTGCTGAACGACAACCTTGCCGCACTCCGCGACAACCACCCTGACCTAATCATGTTCTCGCCGCCACCCACTGTCGCCCCGGACCTGATCGACTCCGTCCTGCGCCCCTACTACGAGGAGCGGCGCGCCGAAGGCGGACGTCTGCCGGTGCTCTACGCGTTCCCGCCGGTCCCACTGGGCCAGGCCTACCTCGACGCTCTGGGCGACGATGTCCTGGTGGTCAACATGATCCCCAACAACGTGACCTCCATCGCCGGCCGCCCGGTCGTCGACGAGGGTCACTACACAGTCACTTACGCCGCCCCCTGGCCCACCGAACGGGTGGCCGAACTCCAGAACCTCTTCGCGGGCCAAGGCCAATACGTCGAGGTTGAGTCGCACCAGATCGTGCCAATGTTGGGTGGGCTCTGCGTGATCAACTCGCTCTGGTACGCCCTGCCAATCGTGGCCGACCGGCTGGAATTGGACCACAACGACGTCGGCGAGTACCTCAGGGCCCGCGTGCGCGACCTCACCGGCTTCGCTCCCGCCCAGTCAACCCCGATCCGTGTCGACATCCATCTCCCCCGAGCCAGCTACCTCACCGCCATGGCCCGGGCATGGCACGACGGCATCGCCCGCTACTACACCGAGACTGACCTAGCCCCCGACACGGCCCGGACCTTCGTCCACCGCCACCTCGACCTGACGCTACATACCGCTCAGGTCGAACCCCGTGAGGTGTTAGAGGACCTGTCGGTGGGCGCGGCCACCAAAGGCGGTGTACTCGAACGCGCTATGCGCTGCGCACGCGAGGACCTGCTACCCGCCCTAGCCGACGACGTCGACTGGATTCAGATCACCGACCTCGTCACCGCCTCCGCCCACACAGTGAAGGAACACGGCCTGACCCTGGCCGGTTAGACGCTTCAGCTCCGGACGCGAAATTGAACACTCCGTTACACCCGGCTTCGAACACTCCGAACACAGCCTTCCCACCGAGGGTCATTTGTCTTCTTTAAGGCATAGCTTCTCTAAGGAAGCCAGTCGCAAAAATCTGACGATGGCATTCCACTCATCCCAGTTCCACCTGCGCACTCCATCACGTAGATGCAGCCACCCAACAAGATGGCCAAAAAGGCGACGAGTAACAGGACAGGGGCGCATCCGCTGGATTCTTTAGCCATAGAAGGACTCTAACTATCCTCCCAGACACAGTGGCGGGGTTCGAGGCAAATCAGCGTTAAGCGGTTTCGCGTAAAGCGCAACCCATCGCTGCGATGTGTTCTGGGGTCGTTCCACAGCAGCCGCCGATGAGTTGGACGCCCAAATCTTGAAGCCGACGTGTGAAATCTGCCATTAGCGCTGGTGTTGCCGAGTAGGAAAGCTTCGCACCTTGCCACTCGGGGATACCGGCGTTTGATTTAACTATCAGCGAAGCTTCGGGAGCTGCTTCGCACATTTGTGTGATTGCGGCTTCGTTATCGTCGAGGCTGTTACCGCAGTTGAGCCCGACCGCGCTAGCTCCAGCGTCTAGTAAAGCCTTGGCCGCGTTGGCCGGCGATACGCCCATCATGGTGTGACGGTTGGTGTCGAAGCTCATGGTGATTGCCACTGGCAACGCCGAGAGCTGGCGGCATGCGTCGATAGCGATCGCAGCCTCGTCAAGACTGCTCATCGTTTCAATCCATAGCAGATCGATCGAACTATTTGCGTTCCGGTCGCGAGTACCAGCGGTGAGACCATCTACTTGTTCTTTAAAAGCGTCGAGAGCAGCCTCAGCAGACATCGGCCCCAAAGGATCTAAAAGCACTCCGAGCGGGCCGATGCTTCCAGCGACAAGTGCTTCAAACTTGAGAGCAGCTTGTTTTGCAATGCGGACAGCGGCGTCGTTGATTTCGCACACCTGGCCGTCGAGGCCGTGCAAAGCGAGCCGATGGCGGTTACCTCCAAAGGTGTTGGTCAAAATGATGTCGGAGCCGACGCTCAAGTATTCGTTGTGAACAGTTTGCACAATGTTGGGGTCCACGAGGTTGAGCATCTCGGGTGGGTCTCCTGGCGGTAGTCCCCGATCAAAGAGTTGAGTTCCCATAGCTCCGTCGAGCAACAGCAACTGTTGTTGCATCAAGGAACGGGAAAAGGCACATGGCTGTGACTTGGCAACAGGTTGATTCTCAATAACTGGCGTCGATTCTTGTCCGACGCTGACTTGTCTTGTTTTTCCGGGCCTTTTGTCGTTCATTGTCGCCCCTCAGAACGCTGCTAATTGGCGGCGGACATCGGTTGGTGCTGAATTGGTGAGAAGCGGGTGAACCTCATCCTCAGGAACACTTCGTTGCTCGGGTCCGAAGACCTTGGCCTTATCCCTACAAAGTAGGAAGCACCTTGGGTGTCCACCCCAGGTTGCCGGGTGCACGAAAGTGCACCGCTCTTGATAACGCGCTTATCTAACCATCTTGAGTCGATCGACGCAAATCCGCTGGGCGCTACACGATCGACGACACCGATAAATACGGCAAACAATGGGCCTCAGAGCGATCTCGGGTGACCTTTGCCGGCTTTTTTAGGTTGAGGTGAGCACGGAGAAGTTGAACATCGACTGTTTGTCGAGAGATCGCTCGCAACGGTAGCCGGTATCGTGTGTATGTCTTTCTTGCCCGGACAAACGGAGGTGTTGGACGTGAATGACCATTCCCGTCGTGTTTACGACTCGGTTCTCGGTTTGCTGTCAAATGTCGACAACCCCACTCCAATGGTTCGTTTGTCGCGCCTGGTTACCTTCGAACACACCGAGGTCTACGCGAAGCTGGAGTGGTACAACCCGTTTGGCGCTGTCAAGGACCGGGTCGCGTGGAACATGGTGCGTGACGCTGAAGAGTCCGGGCGGGTAGGTTCGGCTCAAAAGTTGGTGGAGCCAACTTCAGGCAACACGGGCCTCGCACTCGCCATGGTCTCCAATGCGAAGGGTTATTCCCTAACCACTCCTCTCTCGAACCAAATTCCGCTCGAGAAGCGTACGGTTCTGCGTCTCGCAGGGGTCGATGTAGTCGAGCTTGAGGATTCGTTGTGTCCCGCTCCGGGGGCACCTGAAGGTGCCATTGCAAGAGCTGACGAAATCGCTGAGCAACCCGAATTCGAAATGTTGAACCAGTACACGAACGGGGCCAACCCGGACGCGCACTATCGCACCACCGGACCCGAGGTGTGGCATCAGACCGCCGGTCAGGTCACCCACTTCGTTGCAGGTCTAGGTACTTGCGGCACCATCAACGGTTCGGGACGCTTCTTAAAGGAACAGGACCCAGGTGTCCAGATATTTGGAGTCCATCCGCCTCCGGGTCACGACATTCCTGGTGTTCGCAGCCTCGCCCAGCTAAGCCAGACCGAGTTCTTCACACCGGAGAAATATGACGGACTCGTCGAGGTGGAAAACAAGCTGGCCTTCGAGATGTGTCAGCGGATCAACCAAGAAGAGAGCCTCACCGCAGGGCCCAGTTCAGGTATGGCACTGGCTGGTGCGTTGAGGTTGGTACCAGACGAGCCAGGCAACGTTGTGGTGGTGATGTTCCCTGACAGCGTTTTCAAATACGCCTCATCGATTCTGAAAAATGTTGCCGGACTGGGAACCGCGCCGGCGGCGGGAACCAAACGCGAGCAGCTGTTGGACTCGATGATCGAAAACGCTCGGGTCAACTCGAATCTGGCCGTCGACGTCGACGCAGCTCACGACTTCTGGCAACAGCACAAGCCCTTAGTAATTGACGTGCGCGAGCCCGACGCTCACGACCAACGACACATCCCCGGTGCGATTAATATGCCCCTCGACGACCTAGCCGAACTCGCAGCATTCCTTCCAGAAGACCTCGACGCGCCAGTGCTCAGCGTGTGCGAGCGCGGGAACCTTTCACTATCCGGTGCGTTGTTCCTGAACAGCCTCGGCTACCGAAACGCGAGAAGTATCACCGGCGGCACACACGCATGGGACGAGCAAGGATTCGCCGTCACCTCAACCTAAGGGGCCTCCCAGAAGCAGCGGGCCGTGCGGTCGCCATAACCATCTGGGAGAATCAGACAATGGCCGTCAAGCTCGGATACCTGTTGCCCACCCGCGAGAAGATCATGCAGGCCAGCCCCTCGGTTCGACCGATGATAGACGCAGCAAAACGGGCTGCAGATCTCGGCTTTGACTCAATTTGGGCGGGCGACTCGCTGTTGGCCCGACCGCGACATGACCCAATCACCCTCCTTGCTGGGGTCGCTGGCGCGATCCCCAAGATCGAGGTGGGTACGGCGGTGTTGCTTCCGGCTCTTCGCAACCCGGTCGTGCTCGCCCAGCAGCTCGCTACCGTCGACCAGATCTCCGAAGGCCGGCTGATCGTCGGCGCCGGAATCGCTCCCGACAACCCCGCTGTGCGCCATGAGTTCGCTGCTGCAGGGGTCCCCTTTGAACGCCGAGTAGGACGCTACATGGAAGGAATTCGGCTATGTCGGGCCCTATGGAGCGGTGAACCGGTTTCGTGGGAGGGGCGTTGGTCCGTCGACGCGGGCGTGCTCGCCCCTGTCCCATATCGCGACGGCGGCCCGTTGATCTGGAGCGCGGCGAGCGTTAGCGCTGGCATCGAACGGACCGCCAAACACCACGACGGCTGGTTCCCCATCGGTCCCGACGCAGCAACGTTCGCGACAAGAAACGAGGAGTTTCGGGCAGCAGCGACCGCGGCGGGTCGCAACCTCGACGACCTCACCACCGCGATCTATCTCACGGTGTCGATCATGGACGACGCCGACGAAGCCGAGGCCGCCATCGACACCTATCTCGAGGGTTACTACAGCGCCCCCGCACCCGCTATGCGCAACTTCCAGGCGTGCAAGGGTGGAACCGCCGACCAAGTGATCGACTTCGTTCGCTCCTTTGTGGAAGGCGGCGCCCAACATCTCATCATCCGCTGCGTTGGGGACCATGACGCAATCCAGCAAGTTCTGACGCAGCGACGCGACGAACTGCTTGGGTGAGCCGCACGGCCACCCGAACGCACGCTTAGTGACCGGGCAGCGGCGTGACAGCGAAAACGGTTGGCCCGCGCTGGTCGCCCCGGCCCGTGGCGACGACGGTGAACAGCACCGCAAGCACCAGGACCACGCCGAGAATCGCAGCAGCCAAATTGAGATCGAGATAGCTGCGATAGGCCACGATGGCGCCGGCCGAAACACCGGCGACCGCCCCAAACGCCATCATGCACATGTCGCCGGCGCCTTGGACACTGGCACGCTGCTCGACCGGAAACGCTTCTGTGAGCAGACCGCTCGCGGCGATGATGCCGAAACACCACGCGAGGCCAATCACGGTCTGGCCGCCAGTGACTCCGATAAATCCTTCGGGCGGCGTGAATCCTGCCCACAACGCACCGACCGCGCAGAACACCCCAGAAAAAACCAGCATTGGGTAGTGCCCGATCTGATCGGCCAGCCGACCGACCAAGGGACTCAAGGCGTACATGCCAAGGATGTGGCTAAACAGCATGATGCTGATCGCACCGTTGCTCTGTCCGCCGTCGTTCATGTGCAGCGGCGTCAGGGTCATGGTCCCAACCATCGTGGCCTGACTGACCATCATCGCTAGCACTGCTAGCCGAGCCTTAGCATTCGCGAGGATCAACCTCAGCGCAGCTCTAAAGGGCAGCCTTGTATCGCTGTCATCGCTACCCACCCCACCGGCGAGCACTAAAGGATCCGGCCGCAATCGAATCTCTACAATTGCGGCTGCCACAAGGAACAGCAAGGCGCCGATCAGAAACGAACCCGCGTAGTCGGGGAGACCGACGCTACGCCCGATGGGGTCGAAGACCGACAAAGAGACCAGCGATCCGAAACCTGAACCGATCGTCGTGGCTGCGACGACCAAGCCAATCGTCGTGGCTCGGCGCTCGGGCTTAGCGAGGTCCGCCGCGGCGTAGCGAGTCGCCATGTTGGTGGCGTTGCCGACGCCGATGAGGGCCACTCCGAGCGGCAGGAATAAAAATTGACGAGTGATTGCTGCGAACACAGCAAGAAACGCACCGATCGCCGCAAGGACATAGCCCATCAGCAGACCGGGACGTCGGCCGCTTCGAGCCATCATACGCGCCAACGGGAAGGACGCTATCGCTGCGCCAATCGACAGAGAGGCAGCGGCAAGACCCGCCAAGGTCTTCGAACCAGTGATGTCATCCGCAAGCAGAGCCGTCACGGAGTACCCAGCCACTAACCCGATTCCGCCGCACATCTGACTGGCAAGCAACGTTCGGACGGTCCGACGCTGCACTTGCTCAATGTCCCAGCTGCCGGTCGAAACTTGTTCGCCAGTCCCGAGCACCGGGTCGTCGACCTGTGTCACGCCGTAGTTCCTATCAGCGATTTCGCTGACGACGCGGCGAACCGCTAAAACTTTAGAACACCAATTAGATTTGGGAATCGTGGACGATTCCTGGGCTCAAGCTTCCGGCGGTCCCTCGGATCGCTCCTCGCGAGCCGTGTTGGTCCTCTTCATTATTGTGGCGACGGCGATGGTCGTCGGCAGCGTGACGCTCAGCCGGGTTGTTGGCCAGCCCGAGCCCGAACAGCACGTAATCACCATCCCAGCAGGGACGGCGATGCGCATCACTTTGGGACACGACGTTGACATCATCCCTGCAGACCTCGACTTCAGGCTTCGGGATCAGCTCACCGTGATCAACGATGACTCAACGGCTCATCAGATCGGTCCCTTCGTCATCCCCGCTGGCGACCGGCTCGATACGAGGTTTGCCGAGGCCGCCACCATCGAGGGGTTCTGTTCGCTTCACTCCAGCGGCCGCATAACAATCAACGTTGGCGGGACCTGAACTCTGATATCCCTGCGTTCAACACCAAGAGATTGGTGTGTGAATCCGTTTACGTTTCCTGGGCAGGGCGGTACATAATCCGCGCCAAGAAACAAAGACGACGTCGAGTCACAGCGCAAAACAACAAAGGACCACCTCTAAGGGTGGCCCTTTGTGAAACATATGTTGATTAGCCCAGCAGCCTGAACATATTCCGGCCTACGAGTTGGGTATTTTGTTCAACCATTCTTCCTTGAATCTCAGGATCGGCGAACATGGCTGCGCTTGAAGCCATAAGCGAATCGGCTGAGTCTGCGGCGGTTAGCGCGACATACAGTCCAGTTAGCGGACCTGCAGCTACACCTCTGCCCCATAAGATCCCGTTCGCACCATTTTCCATATGTGCCCAGAATGCGTCAGCATTGGCTTCGATGGTTGCTGGGTCAATTTGGTCGCCGCTCGCGACTAGAAGACTTGCGAACTCACCCTCTTGGGTACCTCGTTCGGTGTCAATGGCGATCAGGCTGCGCCGTAGTGTCTGAACTCCAGCGCCTTGCATTGCATCAATCATCTCTTGCTTCGCTCTAAGATCCCCTGGCGCCCGCATGGCGTCGTCCAGTGAGTCCCATTCACACGCAATGTTGATTTCTCCAGCCTGCTCTCCACCCATTACGTTTTGTAAAGCGCGAGCACGGGTTGCGCCGGACGCGAGGAACATATCGCGAGTGAATGCATTCCAATCTGCTTCGAAGCGACTTTGATCGGACACTCGGATTACTAGCCCACTTAAATAACCCACTGATTTACCACCTTTATCTCTAGCCGAATCCGTTTGACTCGGCTTCATCAACCTATAACAACCTCGAACAGCAAATCACATGCCTCGGAAACAGAATCACTCTGGCAATGGCCTCCCTTCGGGGAGGTCTTTTGTCGTTCCGGCCCTAAGCGTTAAGCAAGATGACGAGCATCACCGTGCCACCAAGCATCGCAAGCGTATTAAGGATCAAATAAATAGGGAAAGGGGCTTTGGCGAACTGCTTGCCAAATGTTGTTGACGCAAGATCATCGTCCATGTCGGAACGCATCGCAGCAATATCCATAATCGCTCCATGGGAACCAAACCACAGAAACAATCCGACCACGGCGACCGCTATTGATAGCGCTACCTCAGCATTGTCAGCCAGCTGACCCCACGAAGCCGCTACAGCTACTCCAACGATCATCAACACGAGACACTTGATACACACGAAAAGCATCTCCGCGCGGTGTTCGATCCAACTACGAAGCTCACTTTGCTCCATGACATCTCCAATACTCTGTTCGGGGAGATCGACTATAGAAGGTCTGACCCGTCTCGGTTTCGTCGAACCAGAGAGACGCCATCTGAAGTCACTTAAGTATTTGAGTGTGGGCGATACGGAATCTGAACCGAAAAAGACAATCCAATTCCTCGTTAACTCGGAATGATGGCCATCTTCTCGTCGTACGGTTTTTCTAAGAAGGCATCGAAGTCGTCAAGAAACGCTGTATGCGATTTACCGAACTTAGCTAGGAACTGTGCGTCAAAACTACCTGCCTCTTCGAGACCTGCATAGAAATCGAAGATCGTGTCGATCCCCACTTGGTCCACCAGGAAGGCCACAAACCAGGCACCCATGCGATAAGCCACAGTTTTGTCTGGCTCTTGGAATGTGAACTCTGTTAGTGGCTTACCGGCATTCTTGTACTGATCAGGTATCGGCCCCAAACCGCTCCCGTTGTAATCGGTGGTCAGATATCGACGCATTTCGTTATAGAGCGAGTTGGCAACCGCACCGGGTTGCTGGTCGTAAAAATAATGCGCCAGATAGGTTGCGGTGCCTTCCATCCACCATGGAACGTCTACCGAACTGTTACCCATTCGTTTACCCATCAACCGATACTCGGCATCCTTGGAGATCGAAGGGTCAGCGATGCTAGATAGCTGATACACGTGAAAAAGCTCATGCAGGGCCGTAGATCTGTACCCTTTTTCGTGCCGCGGCATTTCGTGACTCATATTCGTATAGAGATAAAATCCGTCGTGCCGGAAATTACTGCAGATACACGAACCGCCAACTTTCCCGCTGTCGTCAGTGAATAAACACTTTCCTGACGTTTGACACCCTTGCCCCCCGTAAGGACCACACTTTCCGTTACTCCAACCAGTCGGATGGTGTTCCAGAATGTAATTGCAATAAAGGGTCTCCAGTTCCACTGCGCCTTCCGAATTATCCCTATCAATCAAAGCGACGTATATCGGGCTTGCCATCTCCCAATTAGTTCCGGGTCGATCAAAGTAAAGCTCCTTCGATAAGCAAACCTGCTCTTCAATAAGTTTCACTTCATTGGCAGGGACGGTTTTCGCTATAAAGAGCGTGATCTCCATAGAGCCCATATCGCACTCGGTCAAATCCGCTATTCGCCCTCCTTGGGGGATCGTCGCCATTGTGGTCGGCACAGCCGTCGTCGTTGTAGGAGCAACAGTGGTCGTTGTGGTCGGCACAGCCGTCGTCGTTGTAGGAGCAACAGTGGTCGTTGTGGTCGGCACAGCGGTCGTCGTAGAAGCTGCAACCGGTTGACTTTGAGTCTCAATGACGGAAGTGACGGTCAATGGCGTACTCGACTCCTCGGACTCAGCAGCCGAATCCGAAGCAGAAGAACACGAAGCGCCCAACAAGGCTACGACGGAGATCACCCACACGTATTTCATTACCCACCTCTAAAGAATCGAGAGCATCAGGAAGGAGTATGCCAGTGTCACGAGAACTCAGAGTCTGGTACATCTGGATTCAGAAAACAGCGAGGTGAATCAAAGGTTGTCTTTTTGGGTGTGGGCGATACTGGATTCGAACCAGTGACCTCTGCCGTGTGAAGGCAGCGCTCTAACCAACTGAGCCAATCGCCCCGCGGCCGGTCACGATAGCGGCTCAATTGGCTCTCGCTGTTGACACGGGCTTCGATTTTCTACAGCTCGATGTGGAGAGAAATTTCTACCCTAAAACGACGAAAGCCGCCCTTCGGGCGACGTGGAAGTAAAAGCTAGCACACTGAGAGTTTCGTGTCCAGTCAACATCATATGTTTATCAATGTATTTCAACATATTTCAATATTATAGATAACGATGTTCCCTGAAGCTAGGTGACTCGTGGCCGACTAGGTTTTGGCGCTGTGACTCGCCCAACGGGCCAGACCCCGTCCTCAAAACAGCGCAACATGCTCGCCGCGCCCAACGTTAGCTGGGCGCTTTGACTCATCCAGGAGGCCCACTAGCTGGGGTAAGAGTGTTGGACGCAGCTGGCATGATCGCCGCGCCCAGTGCTTGTGCAATGATGGCCGATCTCGGCGCCGACGTCATCAAGCTCGAACCACCGCACGGCGACCTACTACGCGGTTTGATAACGGTTCCCGAAGGCCCAGATCCTTGGTGGGAATTGGACAATCGGGGAAAACGCGGCATCGCGGTCGACCTCACGGTTGAGGATGGGCGAGCAGCAGTCCACGCCATCGTCTCAACCTGCGACATCTTCATCACCAATCTGACCGCTGAGCGTCAGAATCGATATGAACTGTCTGCCGGGGATTTACGTGCCGCTCATCCTGAGCTAATCCATCTCACCCTGACTGGCTACGGAAACACCGGGCCTGATCGGGACCGTCTCGCATTCGACCACACGGCATTCTTTAGTCGGGGCGGAGTACTCGACATGATGGGAGAGCCTGGTCACACCCCACCAGCGGGACGTCCCGGGCAAGGAGATCACACAACTTCCTTGTCCATTCTTTCATCCGTACTGCTGGCACTTCGAGAACGGGACCTCAGCGGTCATGGACAGGAAATCTCCGTTGCCCTTATGCAAACAGCGATGTGGACTTTGGGCTCAGACCTCTCGATCGCTTTGGCCACCGGAGAGGTGCCCCGACCAATCGTGCGAATCGAAACCAGTTCTCCTTTGGTAGGCCGTTTTCGCTGCTCGGACGACCGCTGGATCATGCTGACTATGGTGGGCGATCCGTATTGGAGAAGGTTTTGTGAAGCGCTTGGTACGGCCGAGTGGATTCACGATCCTCGCTTTGCTGAGCCAGAACAACGTGCCGAAAATGGGGCCGAACTCATGTTGCTGTGCGATGAAGTATTCGCGACCGCCGACAGAGCGACTTGGTCGGAGCGATTCGATTCGGCGGGTCTGGTGTGGGCACCGATACAGAGCCTCGAAGAGGTTGTTTCCGATCCTCAATCCGAAGCTTTGAACGCCTTCGAAGAAGTACCAAATGCGAATCGCCCTTTCCGCACGGTCGCGACCCCATTCGATTTGGGGGGCTCTGAGATATCGGTGAGGGGGCCCGCTCCCGAACATGGCGAGCACACACACGAGATTATGTTGGAGGCCGGTTATTCCCCAGATGACGTCAAGGCGCTATTTGACCGGCGAGTCATCAGCTAGGGTCACCGTCTTCTTCTACGGCCGTAAGGCAATAGATCTCCATCAGTTTCCGCGCTTGGACGGATTCGGTTTCCGGCGGGCACTCGCCAGCTGAACCGATGTCGAAAGAGTCAACGACCAGGCGAGACGATTTTCGTTCGCAATCAACGGATCTGACTGAGTCGTCTCTCACCACAACACAACGATCGCTGGGAGGCTCCGTTACGGGCGTCCACCGTTCGGGCCTACTGTTCGTGGCGAACGCTGAAAACACAAATATTCCTATACCGATCGCCCCAATGACCAACCAAGGAAGTGCTCTCAAAGCAGTTGCGACAAAAGGATTACCTACCTCGAAACCTGGTGGATCGGAGGCTTCCATTTCGGAGAACTCTTCGGTCCACTCCGACAGACTGGGTTTCGACCGGTCTCGGTTCCGCTGCTGGGTTTTGTCGTACGACGCCCGCAAATCAGGTGAACCCAGTATTCGCCAGGCTTCGTTGATTTCATGCATCCGCCGCGCAGCTGCTCGGCGCTCGACTTCGTTCACGTCGCCGAGAGCGTCCGGATGATTGATGCGTGCCGCAGCAAGCCATGCCCGGTGGATGTCTTCTCGTTGGGCGTCGCTATCTACCCCCAAGACTGCGTAGTGGTCGATAGATGCGGTCACGAGGCCTCCTAATGGCAACCTACCGCGACAGCACTACGGTGATGGGGTGGATGAGTTGCAGTGCCCCGCGTGCGGTGAAGAGAACCGACTATTGGGGAAGCGTCGAGGTGAACTGATCGACGTGACCTGTGAGACGTGCGGTCAACAATGGGAGCGCGACCCGAACGCGATAGCTAGCTGTACTCGTTGCGACGGCAACGACATGGAGGGCGCAGTCAAAGCCGTTGTTGAGAAATCGAGGGGAAGTCAGCTATCTATCGTCGCCACCCAAGTCGTTTATCTCTGTCGTTCCTGCGACGAGAGAGTGCTCGCGTCCTATCGGATAGGACGCAGTCCTCTCATGCCCGATCAGCTACCCACCGACTGAGAAAGATATGCGTGGCTAGCTGCTTCCATCACCAAGCCACTCCTGTTCAGCTAGCACCCGTTCCAGAGTGAGGTGTTCTTTTTCGTTTTGCACCCGTTGAAGGTAAAACTCGTTCTCAAACAAAGCCAGCAAAGCACCGTCGCTTCGCGCCAACACCGTCGCTCCGGGAAGCCGTTTCAACTCATTAGCAGAGGCTTCATCGGTTCGCCGAGCGACCGAATACGGTGCATTTGTTAATGCAACTGGGGCACCAAACTCGTTCTCTAGCCGGTGAACGGCGACGTCGAACTGCATAAGGCCCACCGCTGCCAACACGGGTTCCACGTCACCCACTTCTTCATCTCGAAGGACCTGAATGACGCCCTCTTCGTCAAGTTGAACTAATCCGCGTCGGAATTGCTTGAACCTGTTCGTATCGGTGACACGGATTCGCTTAAAAATCTCTGGCGCGAAAGGAGGAATCGGAGGATATTCCACCGCCTCATCTGAATATAACGTGTCGCCTACGCGGACGTCAGTGGCGTTGACGAGCGCAACAACATCGCCCGGCCATGCCTCATCTACCGTCGACCTTTCCGAACCGAACATGGTATGGGCGTACTTTGTCGCGAAAGGACGACCGGTTCGAGTTTGGGTAACGCCCATGCCTCGCTGGAAGTGGCCCGAACAGACACGCACATAAGCGATCCGGTCACGGTGAGCTTTATCTGTGTTGGCTTGGACTTTGAATGCGAAAGCCGAGAAAGGTGCTTCAACGGGGCGCGGCGCGCTGTCGACGTCAAACCTCGGTCCCGGCGTCGGCGCGAGATCCACAACCGAATCCAAGAGAAGCCGAACCCCGAAATTCGTTAAAGCTGAACCGAAAAAGACCGGGGTGACTTCACCCGCGAGGAAACCTTTGACGTCGACTTCGGTGCCAAGAGCCTCTAGTAGTTCTAGCTCCTCGCTCGCTTCATTCCATCCAGGCATTACAGCGTCAACTTGGTCTATGTCGCATCGCTGTTCACTCGACTCAGTAGCCCCATGAGCAGTGCGGTTGTAGCTGATAAACGACCCATCAGTTCGGTCGACAATTCCCCTGAGGTCTCCGGGAACTCCCACGGGCCACGACATCGGCATAGGAAGAAGTTGCAGCATGTTTTCAATTTCGTCTATCAGTTCGAGAGGAGGTCGGCCTGGCCGATCGCATTTGTTGACAAAGGTGAGAATCGGAACTTCTCGTTGCCGGCAAACTTCGAACAGTTTCAACGTTTGAGACTCGATACCTTTTGAACCGTCGAGCACCATTACGGCCGCATCGGTCGCCGCCAGCACTCGGTAGGTGTCTTCGCTGAAATCTCTGTGACCGGGTGTATCCAAAAGATTCAAAACGCAATCTCGGTAGTCGAACTGCAGGGCGGTAGAAGTAATGGAGATGCCTCGCTGCTGCTCAAGTTCCATCCAATCCGACGTCGCACTTTTTCGTCCCGAACGTGCCTTAACAGAACCCGCTTCGCTGATTTGACCCGAGTAGAGAAGGAATTTCTCGGTGAGGGTGGTCTTGCCCGCGTCGGGGTGGCTGATGATGGCGAAGGTCCTACGCCGACTTGCTTCCTCAGCTACCAGCTCGGGTGAATGCACTAGCCCGAGGGTAGAAGCAGCGGGCCGCCCTACCACCGTCATTGGACCAATAAGCGCGATAACCCTTCGGAGTGCCATGCTTGGGCGAACGATCTATCAACTGGGAGACGACGAATGAAGCTGGCAACCGGTGCCGGATATTGGGCCGCGGGACCACCCGCAGATGCACAAGAAGCAATTCTGGAAGCGGAAGCCCTTGACTTTCACAGTTTTTGGACAGCAGAGGCCTACGGGAGTGATGCTCTGACTCCCCTTGCGTGGTGGGGAAGTCGAACCACAAAAATCCAACTTGGCACCGGCATCGTGCAAATGTCTGCCCGCACGCCAGCAGCCACAGCGATGGCAGCAATCACGATGGATCACCTCACCGGCGGTCGTTTCATCCTCGGGCTCGGCGTCAGCGGTCCACAAGTCGTCGAAGGTTGGTACGGACAGCCATACCCCAAGCCATTGGCAAGAACACGAGAATACGTGCACGTCATTCGCGAGATTTGCGACCGCGAGAAGCCCGTTTCTTTTGTAGGTGACCACTACCAGATGCCGTTCCCGGGAGGACTGGAACTAGGGAAACCTCTGAAGTCCACCGTGCATCCACTCCGCAAACACATTCCTATTTATTTAGGTGCTGAAGGACCCAAAAATGTGGCTCTCGCCGCTGAGATCTGCGACGGATGGTTACCTCTTTTCTTTGCCCCAAAAGACAACCAGTTTTACGCCGACTCACTTAATGAAGGCTTCGCTGCGGTCGGAAAGTCGCGTATAGGTGCGGACGGTCGGATCCCAGAGGAAAACGATTTTGAAGTTGTCTGTCCCGTGTCAATCGTCCCTGATCCCGATGTTGAACGCGCGGCTGACAGAGTCCGCCCCATGCTCGCTCTCTACATGGGAGGCATGGGTGCCAAGGGCGCCAACTTTCATTACGACGTCTTTTGCCGGATGGGTTACCAAGACGTTGCCGATCAAGTCCAAGAGTTCTATCTGACCGGCAGAAAAGATGAGGCAGCTGCCTCTATTCCGCTATCCCTCGTGGAGGAGGTCGCCTTGGTTGGGCCGATAGACAAGATCGCTGAGGAGCTTCAGCGTTGGAGGGATACGGTAGTCACCACTCTTCAAGTCAGCGGTCCGACGTCGCTATTACGGACCATCGCTGAGGTGGTGAAGCAATGAGTTCCATAGATCCCCGTACCCCAGTTCTGGTTGGCTCCGGCCAATTCATTCAAAAACCAGACAATCCATTGGATGCTCTGGAACCGGTTGCCATGATGCGCGCGGCTCTTGAAGTCGCAGCCGACGACGCTGGAGCGAAAACCCTGTTGGACCGAGCCACCCACACCTGGGTCGTCAAAGGAGCATGGCCCTACCCCGATCCGGCGGCGTTACTCAGGGACGCATTCGGAAATTCCAGTCAGACCGGCATTTCCACAGACGGCGGCAACACTCCGCAGTCAATGGTAAATAAAGCCTCCCAGCGAATTCGCAACGGTGAAGCCGACATCGTATTGATCGTCGGTGCCGAGGGGATCTGGAGTAGGCGGCGAGCCAAACGAGCTGGGGAGCGAATCCCTTATACCGACCAAGCGCCTACGCAACCAGACGAGATTCTCGGTAAAGACGTCACCATGAGTCATCCCGTGGAGTTAGAGCGCGGATTCGCGATGCCTATCAACTTCTATCCGATTTTCGAATCAGCATTTCGCGCCTCTCGAGGAGAAACCGTCGCTGACCATCGAGATCGATTGAGCAAGCTTTGGGAAACCTTTAACCGCGTGGCCTGTTCCAATCCTTACTCGTGGGTGCGCACACCTATGAGCGCAGAAGAGATCCGAAACCCCGGTCCTTCTAACCGTCTGGTTGGATTTCCGTACACCAAAGCAATGAACTCCAACTGGGACCTAGACCAAGCAGCCGCGATCATCCTCTGTTCGGTCCAAGCAGCAGAATCGGCCGGCGTTTCTCGCGATCGGTGGCTATTTCCGCATTCAGGCACAGACGGAGCCGACACCAACTTCGTCTCCAACCGCGGCAACCTCCACTCCTCGCCTGCCATCAGAGTGGCCGGCCAGCGAGCAATGGAGCTCGCCGCTGTCACACCAGATGAACTCGATCACGTCGACCTCTACAGTTGCTTTCCGTCGGCGGTACAAATTGCGGCAACTGAGCTGGGATTAGGGATCGAACGACAACTGACCCAAACCGGTGGGCTCACCTTCGCGGGCGGTCCTCTGAACAACTACGTGACCCATTCGATCGCAACAATGGCCAACGTCTTACGGAACGAACCCGGATCTATCGGGTTTTGTTCAGCCAACGGTGGCTACATCACCAAACATGCTTTCGGGGTGTACAGCACCACGCCGCCAGCCGACGGGTTTCAACATCAGAACTGCCAAGAGGAAATCGATGCGTTCCCCCACATCGAACTAGACGCAGACCATGTTGGGCCGGCGACCATTGAGGCATACACAGTCATGCACGGAGCAGACGGCCCCGATCGAGGGCTCGCGGCGCTTCGCACAGCCAACGGTCGCCAATGGGCAAGCACCAGCGATGCCGATCTCATGAACGCAATGATGGACGATGAACATATCGGACGGTCAGTTGAGGTACTCCCAGACTTCACCTTTGAAATGGCTTAGTCGGCGCGTTCATCGTCTCCGATAACGGTCCACCACTCGCGCGGCCGATCTTTCTAGCCTCGGGAGAGTGAGGGTGGCGCTGCTCGAGATGGGAAGCACGGGGTTCCGTCTCGTCATCGATACCGGGCGATACACAGAACGCAGAAGCCAGCACCTACATCTCGGGTCATCTGTTAGCACCCACGGGTCCTTTACCGAAGACGACATTGCCACAGCGACTCGACTCGCTACCGAATTCATGACTGCAGCACGGATGCATAACTGTCAACGCATCGTCTCGGTAGCAACCGAGTCTTTTCGTCTCGCCGCCAACGGAGACGCCGTTGCAGCCCACATCGGAAGAGAAATTGGCTGCCCAGTACAGATTTTGTCCCCCCAGGAAGAAGTAGCTCTGGCTTGGCGTTCCGTGATCAACGAATTTCCGCACCTGCCAGATATCACAATGGTCGACCTCAGCGGTGGCAGCCTTGCTTTGGGTAGCGGTCTTGTCGGCCCAAAGGGTCCATCGCACAATTTTAGTTACCCATTAGGTACGAGCGTTTTGGCTCCGCGAGCACTCAGCGACGGCTACCTGGAAACGTCAATGCGGATTCGACTCGAACACCACATCGCGGAAACGCTCAAACCGGTCGTCAAAAACTTGGAAACCGCAGCGCATCAACAGGTCGTCCTAACCGGAGGAATGGGAAGGGCTATAGCTCGGCTCATTCACACCACTCGCCGAGGCGAAGTGCCCGATCACCTTCATGGTCTAAACGTTGACTGCTCAGATCTCGGGCACCTTGTCAAAAAGTTCTCTGAACTTTCCTTAGCTGCGCGTCTAGCGCTTCCAGGGATGGACCAACGACGCTCCCTGCATATGCCTCTCGCAGTAGCAATTATTCGGCAGACGATGCGATCGTTGGAAGCACATGCTGCCGTGGTCGCAACCGGGGGCCTGCGGGAAGGTCTTCTCGCTCAGCTCATGACCCAACAGACCGCCGCTTAATATCTCCGGTTGACCGCAGTTCACCGGAAACGGCGCTGTACCAAATCGTTATTCCGGTGCTATCGTCTACGGCGTGAACGGATCGCAACGCGGACTGCTTCTTCTTACCTAGGTGAGGGCCTCCACATAGAGGCTCTCGCCACAACCTCCTGCGCCGAAAGGTCGGGGGGTTCTTCTGCTTTTCGGGGCAGGCACGGCGGGGAGAACAGTGCAAGGAGCGGAACTATCCACAACTGGAGGAACAACCGATGGCAGATGTGAAGGGCATAAGTAAACAACAGCCAAGTTCGATGCCGTTTGGCAAGTACATTCACTACCCCTACGCGCCACAGCTCACGAACCGCACCTGGCCCGACAAAATTACTGGCGAGGCCCCTCTTTGGTGTTCGGTCGATCTTCGCGACGGGAACCAAGCCCTAATCGACCCCATGGACGTTCCGCGAAAACGCGAGATGTTCCAAGTGTTGGTCGAAATGGGTTTCAAGGAAATCGAGGTGGGCTTCCCTTCAGCGTCAGCTCCAGATTTCGATTTCTGCAGGATTCTCATCGAAGAGGACCTGGTGCCAGACGACGTATGGATTCAGGTGCTGACACAAAGTCGTCCAGAGCTCATAGATCGAAGCTACGAAGCCATCGAAGGGGCAAACAACGCAATAGTTCATCTTTACAACCCAACGTCGACCCTTCAACGAAGAGTGGTGTACGGACTGGATTTGGACGGCATCATCGACATCGCCCTGAGCGGGACACGGCAATGTCGTGAACTGCGGGAAGCGGTAACGGGTTCAAATATTCGATTCGAGTATTCACCGGAGTCATTTACCGGCACCGAAATCGACTTTGCTGTCGACATATGTGAGCAGGTAACTGATGAATGGGGTGCGACACCTGAAGATCCCATCATTTTGAACTTGCCGGCGACGGTAGAAATGTCGACCCCCAACCTCTACGGCGATCTGATCGAATTTTTCCACAACAACGTCGCTAACAGAGACGCCATCATTCTCTCACTTCATCCCCACAACGACCGCGGGTGCGGTGTAGCTGCTGCCGAGTTCGGAGTAATGGCCGGCGCTGACCGAGTCGAAGGCACACTCTTCGGAAATGGGGAACGAACGGGCAACGTCGACATCGTCACCTTGGCAATGAACCTTTTCAGTCAAGGAGTCGACCCCGAACTTGACATCAGCCATATCGACCACTTGAGGCGCATAACCGAATATTGCAACCAGTTACCGGTTCACCCCCGCCATCCCTACGGCGGCGATTTGGTCTACACCGCGTTTTCTGGCAGTCACCAGGATGCGATCAAAAAAGGTTTCGAAGCCCTCCCAGAAAATTACGAAATGTGGGAGGTGCCCTATTTACCGATCGACCCCGCTCACGTGGGGCGCACCTACCAGGATGTCATTCGTGTCAATAGTCAGTCCGGCAAAGGCGGAGTGGCCTACGTGATGAAAAATAATTTTGCTCTTGACTTGCCTCGCCGTTTGCAAATCGAATTCAGTCAGGTCATCCAAGCCATCACCGATGATGGTGGTGAAATTCTTCCTGAAACCATCAAAAAGACATTCGATGAGACATATCTTCACACCACTCAACCTTTCACCTACATCGGTCACAAGAGCACCTTCGACTCCGCATCCTCAGAGATGTCCAACGTGACGGCGACCCTCAGCTTGTCTGGTGAAACGACAGTCATTAGCGGCGAAGGCAACGGTCCGCTTTCGGCCTTCAAGAACGCGCTCACCGACGGAGCCGGGGTAGATATCACTCTCGTCGACTATCAGGAGCACGCTGTGGGCACTGGAGCCGATGCCACTGCGGCGGCCTATGTAGAAATCGAGTCCTCGGATCGGAGTGCACATTGGGGGGTCGGTCTACATCCAAATATTGTGACCGCCAGCTTCCACGCGTTGCTTTCGGCCATTAATCGGTCCGAGGGCAACTAACCGGTTCGGCGACCCATCAAACTTCGGTCAGAATCCTCACGTGGCCTTAACTAGTTTTGCCGACGGTTCACTATTCGGAACCAGGTTCGGCGACGACCCACCACGGGTCGTCGCATTACATGGTTGGGGTCGCGATCATCGAGATTTCGATCGATGCTTAGCCGGACTCAACGCAGTGAGCATCGATCTTCCGGGATTCGGAGCTTCTCCGGCTCCACCTCAACCAGGGGGCGCGGCCCTGTACGCAGACCTTATTTCGCCGATCTTGGATTCTTGCGAACCGCCCGTGGTGCTGGTGGGACACAGCTTCGGGGGTCGGGTCGCGGTGCACCTCGCAGAGCGTCGGCCTGCTGCTGTCGGAGGCCTGGTACTTACAGGAGTTCCGTTGTTGCACCGCGCTCACCGAAAGGGAAAACCAGCCTTGCGGTTTCAGCTCGGTCGCATGCTGCATCGTTGGGGCCTAGTCGGTGACAGCTACTTAGAAGGCCTTCGAGACAAATATGGCAGCTCCGATTATCGAGCGGCTTCAGGGGTGATGCGCGACATATTAGTGACGGTGGTTAACGAGTCCTATGAACAACAGTTGCGAGCGATCTCTGCTCCGGTCGATCTGGTTTGGGGCGATGGCGACGACGCTGCACCCCCCGAAATTGCGGCCCGGGCCGAAGCGCTCTTGACGGACGCTCGACTCACGATCTTGGGCGGAGTGGACCACTTTGTTCCAAGCACCGCTCCCACTGCGCTGCGCGAAGCAATCGACCGTCGTTTGGATGCTTTAGCATGACCTCTTCCGATGCGTACACACTTGCTTGCTTCTTCGGGGCTTTGGTGTCGGGAGCACGTTGGCTGCGGGTCGCACAACGCGAGCATTACGTCCCATTATCAGCGACTCGCTTCGCCATTCGGTGGTGGACGATAGGAGTCTCCAACCGCGCTCTTGCCACGATCGCTTTTGGTGCAACTGTTTTCGGGTTTTGGGTTCCCGCTGCCTGTGTGATCACGGCTCTGGTAACGCTCGGAGGCCCGCTAGGTCTCAGTCTGCGAGGAAGGACAAGTTCGCTGGCGTGGACGAGACGACTTCGCACCGTCGCCGCGGTTTCGCTTGTGTTTGCCGCGGTTATTTCGCTTTTGTTTCGCCAACTGGGTTTGGGACCGGCGGGCTGCGCAATTCTCGCTATCGCAGCGCCTGCGTTAGTCGACGGGGTGTTGCTCATATTGAAGCCAGTCGAAAAGAGGTTCGCACGCCGCTACGTGATCGAAGCATCTGAGGTCCTCGATCGCGTCGATCCCATCCGTATCGCTGTTACGGGTTCTTACGGCAAGACCACTATCAAGGGCTACATAAGGCACTTGCTGTCGGAGACATTTGGCGTGGTAGCGAGTCCGGCGAGCTTCAACAACAGCGCTGGTCTCTCACGGTCAGTAAACGAACACCTTGGTCAGGGAACAGACGTCTTCATTGCCGAGATGGGCGCCTACGGGCCGGGGGAAATTGCCGATCTAGTGGATTGGATTAGACCGTCAATTTCGGTCTTGGCCGCCATAGGACCAGTTCACCTGGAACGCTTTGGCGATCTCGATACGATCGTCGCTTCGAAAAGCGAAATCTTCGCAACGAGCAGGACAGCGATCGTGAACGTCGACGCTTATGGACTCACCGGTGAAGCCGATCGCTTGGAGGCTTCAGGCATCGAAGTTTTGCGATGTTCATCAATTGACCCAGATGCCGACATTGTCGTAATCAAAAACTCCCAGGGTCTCGAAGTAACGGTGTCGGGCCGTCAAATTGTTGTCGGATTGCCCGTTGACGCGGCTCCGACCAATGTCGCGTGCGCCGTTGCTGTCGCGGTGACCCTAGAAATACCAGACCAAATTATCGCTCGGCGTTTGGCCGACCTGCCATCAGCCGAACATCGACGCCAAGTCCTAGTGAGCGAATCTGGGGTGACGGTCATCGATGACACCTACAACAGCAATCCTGCTGGTGCGGCCGCCGCGCTTAAAACCTTGGCGGAACTCGACGCACACCGAAAAGCGGTAGTGACTCCAGGCATGGTCGAGTTGGGACATCGTCAATCAGCAGAAAACCGTAGGTTTGGGGTTGATGCAAGTTTGATAGCTGACGACCTGATCATCGTTGGACGGACGAACAAATCCGCTCTAGTTGACGGCTCCAGGGATGGCAACGCTCGGGTCCATGTCGTGAAAAGTCGTCAGGCAGCAGTGCAGTGGGTTCGGGAGCATTTGGACCCTGGCGACGCCGTTCTCTACGAGAACGATTTACCTGATCATTACGCTTGAGGTTGGTGGCATCGGTCGACACGGGTGAGGTGACATCCCCCCGGGAGGCATCTACGGTTTGCTACAGAACATGACTCGTCCTGCGGTCTGCTTCGGCAGTCCATCTCCTGAACACGACATTTCGATCCTTACCGGATTGCAAGCGGTCCGCGCCTTATCGGACGCCGGCAACGACGTCGCTGCCCTGTATTGGTCGAAAACCGGTCATTGGTTCGAAGTTCCCGCCGACGTTGAGGCAAACGAGTTTGCGGATGGACTGCCAAGATCAGCCCAACCGGTTGTGCTTCAACTCGGCGAACCCGGCGGATTTCATCGAATCAACAGGCGGGGAAAGCAAACTCGAATGGAGATCAGCGCCGTTGTGGTGTGTTGCCACGGCGGACCGGGCGAAGACGGAAGTCTTCAAGCAATGTTTGATCTTGCAGGGGTTCGCTACACAGGTCCAAGCCGTTCTGGGGCAGCTTTGGGCATGGACAAGCTGGCTTTCTCGGGGGCGATGGAGGCAGCTGGATTGTCCAGCTTGCCGCTTTACCTTGTGACCAACGAACTTTCACTCAGCGACGCTGGCCCATTCATTGTCAAGCCCCGGTTTGGCGGTTCATCTATTGGCATTGAGATTGTCGACAATCTTGAGACGGCCAAGGCGCTGACGAAAACCCAGCCATTACTGCGCGATGGTGCTGTTGTTCAGAATTATCTGAGTGACGCGGTGGATCTGAACATCTCAGTTCGTACGCACCCCGAGGTGAGTCTGAGTTCAATCGAACGGCCCCTGCGCCCCGAAGACGGCGGTATCTACAGCTATGCCGACAAGTATCTGCGAGGATCGGAGGGGATGGCCAGCGCGCCCCGAGAGTTACCGGCCGATCTCCCAGCCCAAATAGAGGGCCAGCTGCGAACACTCGCTTCTCAAGTCGTCGACCTAGCTATGGTCCGGTCGGTGGCTCGCATCGATTTCTTGTGGAGTCCCGACGGGTTGTGGGTGAATGAAATCAACACTATTCCCGGGTCACTGAGTTGGTATTTCTGGGCTCAAGAAGGAATCTCTTTTGCCGAGCTGTTATCACAAATGCTCGAAGAAGCACTCGAGAATCCCGCTATTGGCTTTCGTACTGACGGAGCCGACGGCTCCGCCCTCCGAGACGTCGGAGCGATCGCGCACAAGCTGGCCTAATGAAACGCTGTGTCCCATTCTTGATGGCGCTCCTTTTCGCTATTTCGTGTTCGTACCGGTCATCTGCAACTGACGAAACGGGCCAGATCGCGAGAGACCTCAACGAAATGGAGGAGCGTTGCGTACGCGATCGCTTGTTAACCGGGTGGGGGCTCGATCTGGAGGATCTCACTCGGGATCTCAACCCTGAAGAAGAAATTGTTGTCGATATGGCCCTGGAATTGTGCAGGTTTGACCCGGGCCGAAGCCCTCAAGGGTCCGCAGTGCCGAACGATCAGCCTCAGGTATCGGAAAACCTGTTGGTTGCTCCGACAGTCTTTGATCCGACTGACGAAGCACCGGGCGAGGATCCTTTACTTGACGCGCTTTGGGAGGCATGCGGCGTTGGTCATCCCCTGTCTTGTGACGACTTGTTTTATTCAGCGCCTCGAGACAGCGCCTATGAACAGTTCGCTTTTAGTTGCGGCGGCCGCGAAAACATGGACTGTTCTTTGTTGTTGGGAGTCGATCAACCCGAGGGCGCTCTTACTCCCCTGACTCCCCCTCCAGGCGAAAACGAGGCCCTTGATCGTTGGTGGAATTTGTGCGCTGAGGGAAGTTCACGGGCGTGCGGCGAGTTGCGTCTTATCGCGCCGAGTCGGTCCCTTTACGCTCAATTTGGAACGAGTTGCGGGGCCCGGGGAACCAGCTATTGCACACTGGTCTTAGATGACGACGGGGACCCGCCGACCCTCGCGACCTTGACGCCTGACCAAGCGCCGCCCGGTCAAGACAAACTGCTTGATCAACTGTGGCTGTTCTGCGGCGACCTCGACGCTCGCGCGTGTAAGGACCTGTCCAAGTTCTCACCCGTTGACAGCCTCTATATGCAGTTCGGCGTTTCCTGTGGCGGTCGCGCGGTAGCCCCATGTGCTCGCTTCTTCGCGGACTTAGATACCTGAAAATCTCTAATCCGCTATCAGAGCAGCGCGAAGGAATTCGATGGTTTCTCGTCGGGCTTTCACCAACGAACGGAGATCCGGCTCTAGGCCTAAGGCTCTCATGACCTCTGGTTCAGTGGCCACACCGATCACGGCCGAATAAACGGCTAACAGAAGCATTCGCGGCTCCAAGCGTCTAAATCTGCCCGCGACCATCTCCCGTTCAACGAATCGCACCGCGTCCCCCAACATCGCACTCATCGCGGACGCTAATTCTCCCGAAGCCGAACCGCCTTGTCTCGAAACCAACCGGACGAGTCCGAGTACTTCGGGCCGGCGCGCAGCTAATGAAAACGTGGCGCGCACTAGATCTTCAATACGTTGAAACCCTCGAGCCTGTGATTTGGAGGCTCCACCCAGGGCGGAGCCAAGTTCTTTAACAGCTAGCTCAATCGTTGCTGTCAGCAAATGCTCTTTCGACGAGAAGTGATACAGGATTGCTTGTTTCGTGATCCCGAGTTCGGCGGCTAACTCATCGAGTGATGTGGAGTCATATCCCCGCAACCCGAATGCGGCTAGGGATGTGTCCAAGATGCGTTCGCGAGTTTGAGCGGCCACAGAGCCATTCTAGAGCGAAACAGGTCTTAGACTTACCATTTGGTAAGTTATCTGATAGAAATGTAACCGTGATCACCGAGTCCCTTTCGGGCAAACGAATAGCGGTGACCGGGAGTACAGGGTTTCTCGGTACCGCTCTAGTCGAGCGTCTGCTGAGGTCCGTGCCTGATTGTGAGTTGGTTCTGCTCGTGCGACCCACTCGCCGCAACAGCGCAGAACGCCGAGTCGAGAGGGAAATCTTGCGCAACGACGCCTTCGAAAGGCTTCGGTCGCAATGGGGCGACGAATTCGACGAAATTTGCCAACGGCGCGTCGCTGTCGTGTCCGGTGATGTATCAAGCGAAGGTCTCGACCTCAGTGAAGCCGACCGGCAAATCTTCGTGTCGTGCGACGTGATCATTCACTCCGCCGCTACCGTCAGCTTCGACAGCCCGCTTGATAGTTCGATCGAGATCAACTTGCTGGGACCCAATCGGGTCTTGGACCTTCTCAAGGAAGCGTCTGCTACGCCGCACCTGATCGCGGTATCGACTTGCTACGTGGCCGGAAATCGGCGCGGGGCCGCGAACGAGGAATTTCTCGCGGGTACACCTTTTCAAGTGGATGTTGATTGGCGGGCAGAGGTTGACGCCGCTCGACGAACCCGGGCGGATCTTGACGCCAGAAGTCGAATACCCGAGCGGCTCACTTCTTTCCGTCGTGGCGCTAGGGAAGAGCTAGGCGCTGCTGGTTTACCCATGCTTGCAGCCAAAACCGAGCAACTGCGGGAAGCTTGGGTCAACGATCAGATGGTGGAAGCTGGGCGAAGCAGAGCAACCTCACTTGGCTGGCCCGATGTGTACACCTACTCAAAAGCGTTGGGGGAAACGGCTCTTGTTGAACTTCACGGCGACGTACCAGTAAGCATTGTTCGCCCTTCAATCATCGAATCAGCTTGGACTGATCCGGCGCCTGGATGGATTCGCGGCTTTCGAATGGCCGAGCCACTCATCGTGTCTTTCGCTAAGGGGGAATTGAACACTTTTCCGGGTTACCCCGAAGGAATTATCGATGTCATTCCTGTCGATATGGTCGCGGCGGCGATTATCGCGGTGGCCGCAAAGGGTCCCGAAACCCAACCTGAGGTTTTCCAGGTCGCATCAGGTTCAACCAACCCCCTCCAATTCAAAAAGCTTCTTAACACGACAATGGAGTGGTTCCGCGAACATCCCGTCTACGACGCGAACGGGCATCCCACTGCAAGCACCGAATGGAAGTACGCGGGCTCTAGCGGCCTCGAAGAACAGCTCGGCCGCGTCGTCAAGGCTTTCGACTTGGCGGCGAAGGTGATCAACAGACTTCCGATCCGAGGAGAAAATAGCTTCACGAGCAAATTCACCGAACGGCGTCAGAATCTTGACCAAATAAAAGGGTACGTAGAGATCTACGGCGCCTATGGCAAGTGTGAAGCGCTGTACGGGATAGAACGAACCTTGTCGCTGTGGAACTCCCTACCGTCGAAAGACCAAAGTGAGTTTGGCTTCGACCCAAGCGTCATCGATTGGCATCACTACATCACCGAAGTACATCTCCCAACGGTGGTCGTTCAAGCTCGAGTGAAAACCTCCCCTGAAAAACGCACCGGTCCAAGCCGATCTGAGCGCCTCCGGGGCGCTGTTCTTGATCCGGATCGACACTTCGCTGCATTCGATTTAGAAAACACGTTGATAGCTAGCAACGTGGTGGAAAGCTATGCGTGGCTCGCCACTCGCCATCTGGGGACAAGGAAACGGGTCGAATTCACCCTCAAGACTCTGAGCGAAACCCCTGGCCTGTGGCGCCGAGATAAACGCGACCGAACCGACTTCCTTCGCCATTTCTATCAGCGGTACAAAGGCGCACCAATCGATGAGTTAGAGGCCGACGCGGCTGAAATGCTGAGCGAGTTGATCTTGATCAAAGCTTTCCCGGCAGGGCTACGTCGAGTGCGGGCACATCGAGCTGCGGGCCATCGCACAGTGTTGATTACCGGTGCCTTAGATGTGGCGGTGGAACCCCTTCGTCCCCTCTTCGATCACATCATTGCTGCAAGCATCGGTCGGAAAGACGGCAAGCTCACCGGCGAAATGCTAGATGTGCCCCCCACGGGAGAAGTACGCGCTCAGTTGATGGTGAACTGGGCTATCCAAAACGACCTCGACCCTGCACAGGGAGTCGCTTACGCTGACTCAGCATCGGATCTGCCAATGTTGGAAGCCGTTGGATATCCCGTTGCAGTGAACCCGGAAACCCGACTGGTAACTATTGCAGAACGGAGAGGCTGGTTGACCGAAAACTGGCCCAAGACCGCTGGCGCTCCCAAACCGCTGTTGCCAATGGGTCAAAGGCCACAAATCAGACCGACGTACCAAGGAGCCCACTCGTGACGGCCCGTCGCGGTCTCGTCCTCGACGTCGACCGAACCACTCCTCCGATCGTCTTTCATCACGGCGAGGGTTTCCGATTTGAGAAGCTACCTACAGGAAGCCGCGTCGTTTATCCCAATGAACCCATCGACCCGATCGAAGACGTCGACAGTGCTATTCGGCACGCCCTCGCTAATCCAGTGGGTGATTCACCTCCATTGGAGGCGCTCCTCGCACCCGGAATGAAATTGACCATCGCTTTCGATGACATTTCCCTGCCGCTGCCACAGATGCAAGCTCCAGACATCCGCGGGCGCATCATCGAACAAGTACTTGACGTCGCTGCCGCCTCCGGCGTTGACGATGTGCATCTCATTGCTGCGCTCGCGCTTCACCGCAGAATGACCGAAACAGAATTGCGCCACGCGGTCGGAGACCGCGTCTACGACGCCTTTGCTCCGAATGGACAGTTGTACAATTTCGACGCTGAAGATCCCGAAGGTTTGACCCATTTAGGTGAAACCGATCACGGCGAAGAGGTCGTCATCTCAACGCGAGCTGTTGAATCCGACCTCATCGTCTATGTCAACATCAACCTGGTCTCAATGGACGGCGGACACAAAAGCGTCGCGACTGGCTTATCGGGTTACACCGCACTGCGACATCACCACAACGTCGACACCATGCGCCGTTCGAAGTCGTTCATGGACCAAGAGAACAGCGAACTTCACACAAAGAATTGGCGGCAAGGGCGGCTGATTCGAGACTCGGACATCAAAATCTTTCAGATTGAAACAACCCTCAACAACGACACCTTTCCTTCTCCATGGGATTTTCTGCAAAAACGCGAATGGGAGATGTCCTCCAAGGACCGAGTGATGCTTCTGGGCACAAAGAAGGTTTTGGACAAAATTCCTCGACGCTCCGCGCGTTCAATCTTCCAAGGCATTCGCGCGCCGTTTGGTCTGACGTCAATTCAGGCAGGTGAAGTCGAAGCGGTACATGAAATCACCACCGAGAATGTGTACAAGCAACACCTCGTCCGAGTTGAGGGTCAGACCGACATTCTTTCGATGGGCCTTCCCTATCTCGGCCCGTATAACGTCAATTCGATAATGAACCCGATTCTGGTTGCTTGTCTCGGGTTGGGCTATTTCTTTAACTTTTATAGGGGCAAGCCATTAGTGCGCGAAGGTGGGGTGGTGATAATGAGTCACCCCACGCCGTGGGAGTTTCATCCGGTCCACCATCCGAGCTACATAGATTTCTTCGAAGAGGTGCTGGCCGACAGCACCGATCCGGAGGAAGTCGAGAAGAAATATGAGAAACGTTACGCTGAGGATGAGTGGTATCGACATCTCTATCGGACGTCGTACGCCTACCACGGTGTGCATCCCTTCTATATGTGGTATTGGTGCTCTCATGCACTCGAACACGTTGGCCAGGTGATCGTCGTGGGAGGAGATCAGCGAGCAGTCAAACGTATGGGCTTTCGCTCAGCCACCACTATGCGCGACGCTCTTGAGATGGCAACCGATGTTGTTGGTCGCGATCCGACTCTCACCCATATTCACAATCCGCCGGTCCTCATGGCTGATGTGGTGTAGTTCGGAACGACGATGACGGATCCGAACCGCCGACCTGCGATCAGTCATCTGACTAATCGACGCGCCAAAGCGTCATTGTCTCGCGTAGTACGTAAGGTTGAATTTCCTTTAAAGGCCGCCGAAACGCCTGAGGGAGAAATACCGCTTCCCCCCAACACCGGCGCGAACTACGAGACCGACTGGGCACGACGGTATGCCTCCAGAGTCACTCGCCGGTTAGCGCTCGCCACTGTTGGAACGGCAGTTATCGGGTACTACGCCAACCCGACGATACGAGGTTTAGACCGTCTCCACGATCTCGACGGTCCCGCAATCTTTGCAGCGAATCACCAAAGTCATGCGGACACGTTGTTGATGTTGACATCAATGCCGGCGCCTTGGAAACATAAAGCCTTTGTGGGGGCAGCTGCTGACTACTTCTTCGGTAATCGCTTCGCTGCGGTTCTCTCGTCGTTGTTCATTGGAGCTATTCCCATCGAACGCACTTCGATAAACCGCAACACCATCGATAAGGCGGTGGACCTACTCCGGAGTGGTTGGAGCATGGTGATCTATCCCGAGGGTGGACGTTCGCCCGACGGATGGGGTCAGGAGTTCCGCCCCGGTGCCGCCTTCTTGGCGAAGCAAGCTGGAGTACCTGTGGTGCCCGTGCACATCCGAGGCACTTTCGACATTTTACGTAAAGGCCGAAATTGGCCTAAGAGGTCCAAGGCGATCGTGAATTTCGGGCGCCCCCTTGAATTTGCTGAAGAAGATAACAATCGAAGGTTCACTCGAAAGCTGCAAGCCGCGGTTGAGTCGCTGGCCGATGAGACCGCTACCGGTAATTGGTTTGCAGCCCGCCAAAGAGCGCACGCCGAAGATAGTCCAGGGCTTCAGGGCCCCAACACAGCTCCATGGCGTCGCCGCTGGGTCTTAACCGAAAATCAGGGCGAGCAAGCCGATACCAACCGTCGCTGGCCTTACCTTTAAGGTTTCAACGCCGGTGATGAAATGCCGCCAAGGGCATATTGTTATTAGTGCACCCGCAATGCACGCTTACAGAGGGAGCCCAAATGCCAGTTGCCGCGAAAACACCCATAGAGCTGATTGAGAGCGTTTACGCCAATCTTGCTGAGAACACAGCGATGGGACGCGAAAAACTGGGTCGGCCTTTAACTCTTGCCGAAAAGATATTGATCAATCACCTCGCGTCAACTGATCAAGAATTGGAACGCGGCGTCAGTTATGTGGATCTACGTCCAGACCGCGTCGCGATGCAGGACGCGACCGCGCAAATGGCTTGGCTCCAGTTCATGACGGCGGGACTCACGGAAGTCGCAGTACCTACAACCACCCACTGCGATCATCTCATTCAAGCTCGCGACGACGGCAAAACTGATCTTCTCACAGCGAATGAAAACAACGAAGAGGTCTACGACTTTCTGGAAAGCGTGTGCGCCAAGTTTGGGGCTGGTTTTTGGACACCAGGAAGCGGCATCATCCATCAGGTTGTTCTCGAACAGTACGCGTTTCCCGGCGGGATGATGATTGGGACCGATAGTCACACACCTAATGCCGGCGGCTTAGGGATGGTCGCTGTCGGTGTAGGTGGCGCTGATGCCGTGGACGTGATGACTGGATTCGCCTGGAACGTTCGTTGGCCTAAGGCAATCGGCGTGAAGTTGACCGGGGAACTTTCTGGTTGGAGCGCGCCGAAAGACATCATCTTGAAGGTCGCTGAGATCCTCACGGTGGACGGAGGAACCGGAGCAATTGTTGAATACTTCGGTTCTGGGGCCGAGTCATTGAGTTGCACGGGAAAGGCAACCATATGCAACATGGGAGCAGAAATCGGCGCCACTACTTCACTCTTCGGATACGACGAAGCCATGGGTCGTTATCTCAAATCCACCGGACGCGAAAACGTCTCCGATGCGGCCGACCAAGTTGCCGAGCACCTGCGAGCAGACCAGGGCGTGTTGGAGGATCCTGGCGCGTTCTACGACGAGCTTATTGAGATTGATTTGTCCACTCTTGGTCCTCACATCAACGGACCGCACACTCCCGATTTGGCTCGAGAAGTCGGGGCTCTCGGCGACGAAGCGATCGAGAATGGTTGGCCGACCCGCATTAGTGCTGCTCTCATCGGGTCATGCACAAATTCCAGTTACGAAGACATCACCCGCGCTGCGAGCATTGCTCGTGAGGCGGCTTCTCACGGACTGACTGCAAAATCAAAACTTTTGGTCACCCCGGGATCGGAACAGATCCGCGCCACAATCGAACGCGATGGACTTCTGGCAGATTTCGAAGCTTTGGGGGCCACCGTGCTAGCTAATGCCTGCGGCCCCTGCATTGGGCAGTGGGACAGAAGCGCCGAATCTGGCCACACGCCAGGAAAGGCCAACGTCATCGTCACGTCGTACAATCGCAACTTCCCCAAGCGAAATGATGGTGACGCGGCCACCCTCGCGTTTGTCACTTCGCCTGAAACGGTTATAGCGCTTGCCTTGGCGGGGGACGTCAACTTCGACCCCTTAAGGGACACTCTTACCAACGACCTAGGAGAAGAGGTCGCTCTATCGGTGCCGGTGGGCATCGAGTTACCTCCGCAAGGTTTTGATCCGGGTCGGGACACTTTCGTCGGTCCTCCGGCAGATGGTTCGAGCGTTGAGGTGAAGGTGTCCCCGACGTCGGATCGACTTCAGCTACTCGAACCGTTCGCACCTTGGGACGGTTCTGATTATGAAGATCTCCCGGTGTTGGTAAAGGCGCGAGGCAAATTCACGACAGATCACATTTCCATGGCGGGACCTTGGCTGAAATATCGAGGTCACTTGGAGAACATCTCCGGCAATCTGTATCTAGGCGCGGTTAATGCGTACGACGGCTATGAAGTCGGGTACGGAAAAAATCAACTCACTGGCGAAACTGAAGCCTTTCCCGAGATCGCCCGGTCGTATCACGAAGCCGGTCAAGGTTGGGTCGTCATTGGCGACGAAAACATGGGCGAAGGTTCGAGTCGGGAACACGCAGCAATGGAGCCTCGGTTCCGCGGCGGACTTGTAGCGATTGCGCGTTCATTTGCGCGTATTCATGAGACAAATCTGAAGAAACAGGGAATGCTCCCTCTCACATTTGCTGACCCCGCTGATTATGAACAGATCGGACAAGATGATCGTATTGCCGTTCGTTCTCTAAGCAATCTCGCGCCGGGTAAGGAAGTGGAAGTTGAAGTTACCCAGCCGAATGGCAGCTCGTGGTCGTTCGCAACGAACCACTCTTTTAGCGAAGAGCAAATCGAATGGTTCCGAGCTGGATCAGCCTTGAACATCATCAGGGCTTCCTTTTGAGAAGCGTTTGATAATTGAGCAGCTTCACGGATTCGCGGTCAAGCCGTTAGGGAATGGACCTCGTTTGCCCCTGGTCAAAAGCAGAAACCGGCCCGGGGGGCGGGCCGGTTTCGAGAGCCGTTAGCAGGAAGGGTGCTCCGCCTCGGCTGACCGCCATGTCGGGGGGCACCCTATAGGCGGTTGATATGTTGTCGAGCGACTCGGGGGAAGCCGTTTGTTCCCGACATCAACTAACTTAGTTACCCATTGGTCATTCATCAAGTCGAAGTCGTAGATAGTTTTGATCTATTTAATAGATGGATCGCCCCATTCGAGTAGCCTGTTCCGATGGAACTCAAACAGCTTGACGCGCTCACGGCTGTAGCAGAACACGGTCGCTTTTCGGCTGCTGCCCGCGCCCTCGACACAGTCCAATCCAACATCTCGACACACATAGCCCGTCTTGAAGACGATCTGGGTGCGCTCTTGGTCGACAGAAGCGCGGGAGAACTCACCGCCGAGGGTCAAGTTGTATTGACCCGAGCGCGTCGAATCAATACTGAGCTGGCGGCGCTCCGCGACGACGTCGCGTCGATGACCTCCCGAGTTACGGGACGCGTGCGCATCGGGATTATCGGCACTACTGGACGCTGGTTACTCCCCCCTCTTTTGGACGAGCTGAGTCGTAGTTTCCCCGATGTTGCCACCACCGTGATCGACGCGACTACGAGCGCTCTCATTCCGATGCTCGAGCACGGTGATCTCGACCTCGCCATCATCAACACGCCTCTACAACATGACGAACTTTTCACGAGTCCAATGTTCGAAGAGAAACTCGTCGTTATAGCGCCGGAGGGGCACACACTCTCAGCTGACGGTGACCGACCGATTGACATAGGAGAACTCGCAGAACACAAACTCCTACTGAGCCCGCCCGGCTCAAACTTGCGAATGCTGATCGATGAAGCAGCCCGACGCGAAAAGATCCAACTACAGACCGTCGCTGAGCTTGACGGTATCCGACTCGCCGCGACCTTGGCTTTTCAGGGCTACGCTCCGGCGATTGTGCCTGTAACCGCGATCCCATCGTGGGTCGGTCGCGGAGGTTGGGCAGTCCTGTCACTGCAAGAAATGCCCCCGCGACGGGTCGGTTTGGCTGTCCGTCGACGGGGGATGCTTTCGGCACCAGCCTCCGCAACACGCGATGCACTGAGACAAGTAGTGCGGAAACTAGCGCCGACCATCGATGGGCTTACCGCGGTCTAACCATCTTGGAGTCGTTCAGCACTACTCCAGGACACAACGCGCCTACGCTCAGTGCCGTGACGACTCCCACACCCCTGCGACTGCGTGAAGGAACTCCCGCGCACGCGCTAGCAGGCGTCCACCATCTCGATGGCCGCTCCGTCATGTTGATCCAGGCCGAAGACCCCGAACATCGAGGTGCTCTAAGTCCCGAGGACGGCGACACAATGGCCGCCGCCGCCCTCATGGCCATAGAAAAACAAATGCCTATTGTCCTGCTTTTGGCATCTTCAGGAGCAGATGCGCATCATGGGGTCGCCGCTCTGGACGGCTGGGGTCGCACCGCCCGCGTCCTTGCTAAAGCTTCCGGCGTGGTACCTATCTTGGCAGGAGTCACCGGGCCCGCCGTTTCAGGCACAGCACTGCTAATAGGTCTCGCGGATGTAGTGGTGATGGCAGAGGACGCCTACGCATTCGTCAGTGGCCCCGTTCCAGTTCAACAAATGACTGGTGTCGAGGTGGATGTTGAAGAATTAGGCGGCGCGTCAGTTCACTTCCGAGACACCGGCGCCGCCAGCATTGTTGTTGCTCATGATGACGTCCTCCCGACCCTCAGTGACGTTCTTCGATTCATGCCCGATCACAATCGCGATGAGCCCCCATTTCATGCCACATCTGACCCTGTTGACCGGCCTACTCCCGAAGCCGGAGATTTGCTTCCCGACACTCCTACCGGCTCCTACGATGTCCGCGATGTCATCCGCTTGGTCGTAGACGACGACGATTTCTTAGAGCTCCGCAGCGGCTGGGCACAAAACCTTGTCACCGGTTTCGCATGTATGGGAGGCAGACCAGTCGGCATCATCGCAAACCAGCCGTTAGCGATGGCGGGAACCCTCGACATACCCGCCTCCCAGAAGGGCGCGCGATTTGTCTCGATGTGTGACGCATTCAACCTGCCGTTGATCACGTTCGTAGATACACCAGGTTTCTATCCGGGCAAAGATCTCGAATGGAGAGGGATGATTCGCCACGGGGCGCAGATGGCCTTCGCTTACGCGAGAGCAACAGTTCCGCGAATCTCAGTTGTGCTCAGGAAATCATATGGCGGTGCCTTCATCGTCATGGACTCTAAGACAATGGGTAACGATGCATATCTGGCTTGGCCATCCGCCGAAATCGCGGTCATGGGCGCCACACAAGCCGCACAAATTCTGCAACGCGGAGCCTCAGAGAAAGACGTCGCGACCTGGATCGCGGACTACGAAGAGACCTATCTCAATCCCTACGTGGGAGCCGAACGAGGTTTCGTGGACGCCGTCATCGACCCTGAGGACACTCGGAAAGAACTAGTCGACCTGATCGACTTGTTCAGCTCAAAACGCGAAAAACTTCCAAAACGACGGCACGACAACTCCCCCCTTTGATACGTCTAGGTCTGCAATAGGCGCCTTTGGGGATTGGTCTAAATGGATACATCGAGTTCCACGGACGCATATCAGGGCCTCTCAAATGGCCGAAGAGCCTCAAGTTGAGGTACGGTCCGGAGCGGGGGATAGTCGAACAGTGCAACGACGCACCTGAGGGTTGGACCCCTATGTGGAAAACTGCGACGTAGCGAAGTAGAGGAAAAGCGTGTCCGAAGAGTCCTTCACAATTACAGACAACCGCAGCGGAGAAAGCGTCACGGTCCCGATTGTGGACGGGACGATCTCATCGGCTGCGCTGCGCGAGCTCGACAAAGGGATGTGGTTTTACGACCCTTCCTACATGTCGACGGCGAACTGCGACAGTCAAATCACCTATATCGATGGCGGGAACGGGATTCTCCGCTACCGCGGCTATCCAATCGAACAGCTTGCAGAGAAGTCAAATTTTCTGGAGGTGTGCTACCTCTTGCTCTATGGGGAGCTCCCTACTGAAGCGCAGGCTGAGGAGTGGGTGCACCACATCACGTTCCACACCTACGTTCATGAAAACATCGCTCGCTTTATGCAGGGATTCCGTTACGACGCGCATCCGATGGGCACTTTGGTATCGACTGTGGCTGCATTGTCCACGTTCTATCCGGAGGCCAAAGAGATAAATGACCCTCATAACCGGTTGATTCAAACAATTCGTCTCATCGCAAAAATGCCGACGATGGCTGCGTTTGCCTACAAGAATCGGCTAGGTCTTCCATACGAGTATCCCGTCAATCACTTGGGCTATACCGGCAACTTTCTCCGAATGATGTGGAACGTCGCCGATCCGGTTTATGAACCGGACCCGGTTCTGACAAGAGCGCTCGACGTGTTGTTGATCCTTCACGCTGATCACGAGCAAAATTGTTCTACAACCACTATGCGCACCGTTGGATCTAGCAACGCTGACCCGTTTTCCGCAGTCGCGGCCGCGACATGCGGCCTCTACGGCCCACTACATGGCGGCGCAAACGAGGCCGTTATCCACATGTTGCATGAAATTGGAAGTTTCGACAACGTCGCGGGGTATGTCGAAAAAGTGAAGTCCGGAGAGACCCTGCTGCAAGGGTTTGGTCACCGCGTATACAAAAGTTATGACCCTAGGGCGACGATCATTAAACAAACCGCAGACGACGTTTTCAAAGTGACCGGGATGAACCCCTTGCTAGATATTGCGATGAAACTCGAAGACGTCGCCCTAAGTGACCCGTACTTCATTGACCGCAATCTTTATCCCAATGTGGACTTCTACTCGGGATTGATTTACGAGGCGATGGGCTTTCCCATGGATATGTTCACGGTCTTGTTCGCCATCGGACGTACTCCGGGATGGCTTGCGCATTGGCAAGAGATGCTCGACGACCCTGAACAGAAAATCTATCGGCCACGTCAGAAGTACACCGGTCCCGACGAGCGAGACTACGTACCAATCTCCAATCGCTGACAGACCCATACCGGCAGTGAATACTCCGGCTAGATATCAATGAGGATCTTCCCCACGTTGGCGTTGCTCTCCATGTAGAGGTGTGCGTCAGCAATATCCTCGAGTCGGTATCTCGAATCGATGACGGGCTTCAACGTACCTTCGTCGAATAGCGGCAATAACTCCGCTACGAAACGCTGATTGGCTTCAATTTTTTGTTCGATTGGCCTTGAACGCAGCACGGTTCCAATTAACGACGCTCGTTTGGGAAGTAGGGCACCGAGAGCAAACGACGTCGCCGGGCCGCCCATCACACCAACCTGAATGATTCGCCCTTGAGTTTTGAGACATTGGAGATTTTTGCCTAAATAGTCTCCGCCGATTACGTCGAGCACAACGTCCACTCCTTGGCCCTGAGTCCACAGCTCAACTTCCTCGACGAAATCACTTTTGGTGTAATCCACGATCAGGTCGGCGCCGAGTTCGCGACAAGCATCAACTTTGTTGGTGGAACATGTGACCGCGATCCGGGCTCCGATGGCGTTAGCAATCTGAATTGACGCTGTACCTACACCCGACGCGCCAGCGTGAACAAGCGCCCGACCACCGGAGGTCAAGTTTCCTTGAGTGACAAGGGCGTCGTGGGCGGTCATGAATACCTCCGGAATGGCGGCCGCGTCGGCAAGATCAACATTTTGGGGCACTGCTTGAAGCATGCGTTCGTGAGTCACGACCTTCCCGGCCATTCCGCCTCCGGCCACTATGCCCATGACCTCATCGCCGATAGACCACCGCTGCACCTCCGCGCCAATGGAGCCAACGCGTCCGGAAAACTCCAAACCAGGTATCTCATGTAGAGGTTTCGGTCCCGGCGCTGGGTACTGACCCATCCGTTGCAAAAGATCGGCGCGGTTCATTGCGGAGGCCACAACTTCGACCAAAACCTGATCTGGGCCGGGTTCAGGATCCGGAAGCTCTTTCAATTCCAAAACGTTGACGTCGCCGTATTCGGGGATCACTACTGCTCGCATTTGGGCGAGGCTACAGCTCAGAACTCGTTCAGAACGGGTAGATGTTGAACCGCCTCGCTACGCTCAGAAGGCGATGGATTACACGTGGCCAACTGAACTCGATGAATTGGCGGCTGAGGCCCGCGAATGGGTAGCCGAAGCAACCTCCGATTTGTTCAACACCGACGACGGTTGGTTAGTCGGTTATAGCGACGAATTCACTCGCAGGCTTGCCAACAGGGGTTGGATCGGCATGACATGGCCTATCGAGAAGGGCGGCGATGGGCGGCCCGAAATTGAGCGTTTCGTCGTAACCGAACAACTTCTATTAGGTCGAGCACCGATGGCCGGGTCATTTTTCCCTGACCGACAAATCGGACCCGTACTCCTCAACTACGGCACCGAATACCAACAACAACGTTTCTTGCCCGATATGAGGAAGGGTCGCTCAAAGTGGTGCATTGGGATGTCAGAACCGGATGCGGGATCAAACGTTGCTGGTATCAGCACCAGTGCAGTCAAGGATGGCGATCGGTGGATAGTTAATGGCCAAAAGATTTGGACAAGCGGGGCTCAAACAGCCGACTGGTGTTATTTGATCTGTCGCACAGATCTCGATGCGGCACCCCACAAGGGCATGAGCGAATTCATTGTCGATATGAAGTCTCCGGGCATTCAGATCAAACCCATTAAGGACGCTTCAGGTGACGCTCATTTCAATGAAGTTTTCTTCGATGACGTCATGGTCCCCGAAGAGAACTTAGTGGGCGAGTTAAACAACAGCTTCGGTCAGACTATGCGTCAGCTGGAACACGAACGGGGCGGCATTGACCGACTCGCATCGAACCAACGTCTCTACCTCGACATAAAAGAATCAGCTGACTGGACCGATCCGCTGATTCGACAACAAATCGCTCAAATCGAAACCGGCTACCAAATTGGCCGCGACATGGTCCTCCGCAATGTGCTGCGACAGACGCCATTTCCTCAGTATTCGGCTGTGACGAAGACCTGGTGCACCGAATTCGAACAAGAAGTTACGAATTTCGTCGGTCTCGTCACCGGAGCTGAAACCATGTTGGCGAACAGAGTTTCACGCAACGTGGTGTATGCGCCCGCGTACACGATCATGGGCGGCACCACCCAAATCCTTCGGAACATCATCGGCGAGAGAATTCTCGGCCTCCCTCGAGAACCGCGTCCACAATCGTGAATCGCGATGCGGCAGTAGTGCCGTTGACAGGGGCTATGAATTGTCGCGACATCGGTGGCTATCCAGCGACCCAAGACCGTCGCGTTCGTACGAACGCCATCTTTCGATCAGATCGCCTCAGTCAGTTGACTGACGACGACCAAGAAGAGTTAGCCGGTTACGGAATTCGCACGGTCATCGACTTCCGGACCTCTGCGGAGGCCTCTCGGGATGTCTCCCGTCTTTGGTCAACGGTCACAACTCACGCGCCCTTGCCAATTGGTGATGAAATCGCTCAACAACAAGAATTTGTGGACAGGATCCGTTCAGGAGAGATCACCTCTGTGACGGTTGATGATGTGGTCGACAGCTATTTAGACATGCTGTCGGATTCGGGGTTTCAATTTGCGAGCTTCCTTGAGTTGACTGCGGACCTAGATTGTTGGCCTTTGCTCTTTCATTGCACGGCCGGCAAAGATCGAACGGGCATCGCTGCGGCCCTGATTTTGGAGCTATGCGGGGTTGAACGCGAGTTTGTCCTTGATGACTACGAGCTGACGAATGTTTTGAGGTCCGAGCGCCGCATTGAAGAGCTTAAACCCAGCCTGGAAGCGGCCGGCGTCAACATCGACGCTATTCGACCGGCTCTATCTGCCCCGCGAATTGCAATGGCGCGCACGTTGGATGACATCGACAAAACTCATGGAGGAGTCGAAGCATTCGTGGTCGACGAGTTACACGTTGACCCCGACAGCATTGCTGTGCTTCGCCTCAACCTCCTGGTCTGAGAATTATGCGAGATACGGATTGATGACTAAAGGTTCGGGTCAGTCGCCGCTTCGGCCGATGATGGCCAAACCACAGTTCGGTGACGCGACGGCAGCTATCGCGGTAGCTCTTCTATTGATTCCACAATGCTTGGCTTATGCAGAGTTAGCTGGAATGCCTGCACACGTTGGGTTAATTGCGGCTTCAATTCCTCCAATAATCGCTGCCCCATTTGGGTCGTCACGTTTTTTGCAGACCGGGCCTGTCGCTCTGACTGCGATCGTCACTTTCGGTGCATTGTCAACCGTTGAAACTCCAGGGACAGCCGAATACGTAGCGCTCGGCGCTCTCATGGCGACAATGCTGGGTTGTTTTCAAATCATTTTCGGTGCCGTTCGCTGGGGCCGAATCGCGTTCCTCATGACCCCCCCAATAGTCGCCGGATTTACCAGCGGGGCAGCGCTACTGATTACAGCGTCCCAATTGCCCTCCGCTCTTGGGGCCCAATCGGACGGGGAGGTGCTCGTCAGAGCGGTCAGAGCTATTCAGGCTGTTCAAACTTGGGAACCGTTCGCTATAGCGCTGGCGGGCGGCACAGTGGTTTTGGTTCTGCTTGGTCGCCGCCGTTTCGGTCGTCGGTTCCCAGGTGTACTCATCGCGGTAGTGGTAGGTGTTCTGATCGGTCGCTCGAGTTTGTATCCGGCGGCACTCGTGGGATCGATTCCGAACACATTGCCTGCAATAAAACTGGATCTGCCTTGGGGTTCCATCGGGTCTATCTTTCTCAGCGCTCTCGTGATTTCCTTCGTCCAGTTCGCTGAACCGTCCTCTATCGCCCGCCGCTTCGCGGAACAAGACGGTGAGCGATGGAACGCCGACCGCGAATTATCCGGTCAAGGGATCGCGAACCTGGCTTCGGGTTTGTTCGGCGCGTTCCCGGTTGGCGGGAGCTTTTCCCGAAGTTCCCTGAACCGCCTGTCCGGTGGTGAAACTCGCTGGGTCGGGGTTTTCGTTGGCCTTCTGGTGTTGGCGTTTCTTCCCGTAGCTGGAGTGTTAGAGGCACTACCCAAATCGGTCCTAGCGGCCACAGTAATCATTGCGGTTTTGCCACTGTTCAACTTCGGCGCATTGCTTCAGTCGCTGAAGACGTCACGTCGGAACGGGCTGTTAGGCATCGGCACACTAATTTGCACCCTGGTCATGGCCCCGCAGATTCACCTCGCTGTGATAGCTGCAGTGGCCGTATCACTATCCCTGCGGGCGGTTGACACACTTAGGGAACGTCGAACCTCCAAGCGTCCCCCTCAGGAATGATTCGACCAGCGGTGCGACCCGCGAAGTGCGTACCGATCACCAGCCTGCCATCGCTCCATCGTTGATACGCCTCGTGACGTGTAGCAGTAGACATGTCCTGACGCCAATCCGCGCTTGAGGCAAGATCAGGTTTGGCGAACTGAACGGGGTGGTGCGTCATATCGCCCGTGATAAGAGCCGATTGACCTGCAGATTCGAT
>ENA-UPTF01000193-UPTF01000193.1-marine-metagenome-genome-assembly--contig:-NODE-193-length-43202-cov-4.054191_pt1 | contig 43202 bp, 40 predicted proteins | sample MGYA00238166_ERZ767019 | MGnify/ENA primary metagenome ERZ767019 (study PRJEB28930, sample SAMN06266391) | marine metagenome | isolation source: Sea water from 250 m depth | place: Atlantic Ocean | study... | reverse complement strand
TTTTAATGATACGGCGACCACCGAGATCTACACTCTTTCCCTACACGACGCTCTTCCGATCTATGTTGGTTGCTCGAGTGATTCCGTCCAATGTGCTCTGACCGGTTCCGTATCGGTTGTCGAAGAAGTGCTTTGTCTCTGCGTCATTCACCGCTATGACCGGGTATTTGAGTTCTCCTTCAGCGGCCATGGCTGTCAAGCGGATCACGCCAGTGGTGGTTTCCTCTGTCCCACCAATGATGTTGCCAATCATGTCGGGGTGTTTGGTGTGGAGGAGCGTTAACAGGTCAGCGCCGTCGTCCATTGTCATCTGAGGGTTAACGGCTAAAGCCGCTTCAAGATGCTCGTAATACGTTGTTTCGTTCTCGCCTTTGATGGCATAGGTTGGTATGCCGTATTCCTGGACTAAAGCAGCCGCTACGTCGTCTTGCGTGCTGAGAGGGTTGCTGGCACACAGAACTACCTCGGCGCCGCTGTCTCGCAGAGCTATAGCCAAGTTGGCCGTCTCACTGGTGACATGTAGGCAGGCAGATAGGCGCACTCCGTTGAGTGGCTTCTCTTTGCCAAAGCGTTCTCGAATCATATTGACCACGGGCATTTCTCTTCCGGCCCACTCTATTTTGTTCACGCCGTCTTTCGCTAGGGACAGGTCTTTCACGTCCCCTTTCGTTTGTTGTGATGCCACCTTGATCTCCTTGTGTCAGGTCCTCTGAATGAGGGTTTGCCGGACCTGCATTTATTGATTTCCTTATGTTGTTTTATCTTTTCTTAATTGAGGCTTATGTTTAGTCATCTCCACCGTAAGAAGTTGGATGGCCGCCAGCGATCCACGATGGTGTGCCGTCTTCTATGTTGTAAAGATTGTCTGATTCGTAACCCATTGCTGAAGCCATCTCGCAGGCGAGGCCGCTTCGAACTCCTGCTGCGCATATGAAGAAGACTTTTTTGTCTGTAGGTATTTTGTCCATGTTGTCGGTGAGGTCATCCACCGGTATGTGGACGGCGCCAGCCACGTGGCCTGTGACCCATTCATCATCGCGCCGAACGTCAATAACCACGCTCCCATCGGGGTCTGCGGCAATTAGCGCTTGTCCTTCTGCGGAATCTACACGGAAATAGGGCTCTCCTGGATCTTGTCTAGGCATGATTGTCCTCCTGGACCCAATTTGGTCTTTAGCTTAGATATTTACTTGTTATCGGGGCAAGTTCCTTTTTTCGTTCGTCTGAGATTTGTTCTCGAGGGGTGATGATTGCATCCTTGAGAGCAGATTGACAGAGGCATTTGCGCTCTTCGGGAAGGCTAGGGATCACATTTCTCAGAAGCGCTTTGGATGTTTCCACATTCTTAAGTAGATTTGCGATTACCATCTCCACGGTGACTGACTCGGTGGTTTCGTGCCAGCAGTCATAGTCGGTGATCCACGCCATAGTGGCGTAACAAATCTCCGCCTCCCTGGCCAATTTAGCCTCAGGCAGTGCGGTCATTCCGATTATATCGGCTCCCCAAGACCGGTACATGAAGGACTCGGCTTTGGTGGAAAAAGCTGGGCCTTCCATCACCACCATAGTACCGCCCTGGTGGACGTTAATATTCAATTGTTCGGCTGATTGGTGAATTATCTGACTTGTTTCGGAGCAGAAAGGCTCTGCTAACCCAACATGCACTACGACCTCTTTGTCGAAGAATGTGTTCTCTCGAAGACGAGTGCGGTCAATCAATTGGTCCGGAATCACTAGATCGAGGGGCGTTAATTCCTCTTTCAGGCTTCCTACTGCGCTGACGGATATGATTCGTTCGACGCCGATGGATTTTAATGCGTAGATGTTTGCCCTGATGGGAATTTGGGTCGGATTAAACCTGTGGCCTTTTCCATGACGAGGCAAGAATGCGACACTAACTCCGTCTAATTCACCCACCATTATAGCGTCGCTGGGATTTCCGTAAGGAGTATCCACATTGACTGGTTCAGCGCCGGTCAGGCCCTCCATTTCGTAGAGGCCGCTACCGCCGATAATTGCTATAGTTGCTTTTGGATAATTAATCATATTAAGTGGTTCAGACAGGGTTGACCGCCTGATCTAGGCTGTCTTTAAAAGGCGGACGCGATATTCCTGCTTCGGTGACGATTGCGGTTATATATTTGGCAGGAGTTACGTCGAACCCGGGATTTAATGCTTCCACGCCTTCTGGAGCGACAGCTATTCCTCGGAACTCTGTGACTTCACTCGTCGCTCGTTGTTCGATTTCTATCTGATCTCCATGGGGTACGCTCATGTCTACTGTGCTGATGGGAGCCGCGACATAAAAGGGAATACCATTCTCTTTGGCGAGCACAGCGAGAGTGTAAGTCCCAATCTTATTCGCGGTGTCGCCGTTCGCAGCAATGCGATCTGCTCCGGTTATCACACATCCGATGTCGCCTTTCCGCATCAGCATCCCAGCCGCGGAGTCGACAACTAGCGTCGACGGTATACCCAATTTTTTAAACTCCCAAGCTGTTAGGCGGGCTCCCTGCAAGAAAGGTCGGGTTTCGGTGTTGAACACTTTAAAACGTTTGCCGTCTTCCCAACCGGCCCTAATGACTCCGACTGCCGTGCCGAAGGCTGCTGTAGCCAATGCGCCGGCATTACAGTGAGTCAGGACAGAACCTCCATTGGGCATCAGCTCGATTCCGTGGCTACCCATACGACGGTTAATTTCTTCGTCTTCTTCCTCGATTCGGATGGCTTCTTCCAATAACCGAGTTTGAATGGTGCTCATATCGGCTTCTGAGTTTGCTATACCGATCATACGATCAACTGCCCACATAAGATTTACAGCTGTAGGCCGAGCGGCTTTGATTTCAGAACCAGCTTCGCTTAAACGTCGTAGGAAAGATTTTCTATCTGTGACATCTAAGTCTCTAGCAGCCATGGCCACGGCATAAGCGGCAGTCACTCCTATGGCTGGAGCACCGCGAACACGCATAGTTCGGATTGCTTCAATTGCATCCAAATACCCGTGCGCCACTACGAAGACTTCTTCGGAGGGCAATTGGGTTTGATCAAGTAGGCGAAGTGTTCCGTTGGCCCACTCTATGGGTCGAATCTCGTTCACGGGATATGCTCCCAGGGTATCTACTGGACTATGAAAACAGGCTTAAACACCAAAAAAGCTTCTCGATAAGAGAAGCTCACACGTGCTCTGAGCCCCCCTTATCTTTCGTCTGAGTAGCGCTTGTCAGACGCCGGAGTTAGCACCGTATCTGTGCCCGTACTGGACTGAGACCGGTTGCTAGGCTTCATCGGGCCGTCCCCTCTGCCGTTCTGGATAAGGGTTTCTGGGTTGCCGTTAGGTTTTTAAACGGTTTATGAGACCAATGGCAATTTCATAGATGTTACTAAGGGCTACTCACCATGTCAAGAATAACGTGTTTGGAGGGGTACTCCACTCTCAGGCGTAATCCACGCTCAATTTCGGTTGACATCGACTTCGGAACGCCAACATAATACCGATTAACTTACTCCTAATTCATTGTACTGGTTACGGGCTCAATGACTGCATCAAAACTCCCTGTCCCCGGAGAAGAACTAGGTCTCTTCACCGACCTTTATGAATTGACCATGTCCCAGGCATTTTTTCAACAGGGTATGTCGGCGACCGCTACATTCAGCCTATTTACGCGAACGTATCCGCCGAACCGTGCCTTTTTCATTTCGGCGGGATTGGAAGACGTGCTGGAATACCTCGGTAATTTGAAATTTAGTGGACACGCCATTGATTATTTGAGGGCGACAGGGATTTTCTCCGACGACTTTTTGAAATATCTCAGTACCGTCAGGTTTACCGGTAATGTCCGAGCAATCCCAGAAGGGAGACTTTACTTCACGGACGAACCAGCGGTTGAGATTACAGCACCTTTGATAGAAGCCCAACTTGCTGAGACATTCATAATAAACCAGGTAAACCTTCAGAGTATGCTTGCTACTAAAGCCGCTCGTTGCGTGTGGGCGGCGCAGGGACGAGGTATCGCCGACTTTGCCTCACGGCGTACACAAGGAACAGACGCGGCCCTTAAGATGGCCCGTGCGAGCTACATGGCCGGATTTAGCTCCACCAGTAACGTGTTGGCTGCTAGTTTGTACGGAATGCCTCCTGCTGGCACAATGGCGCATTCATTCGTCACCAGCTTCCCTTCTGAACTTCAAGCATTTAGAGCCTACGTGATGTCGTTCCCAAACAGAACCATACTTCTGCTGGACACCTATGACACAATCGCTGGTACATGGAACGCGGTGCAAGTAGCCAAAGAGATGGAGACCGAAGGCAGACAGCTGATGGCTGTGCGTTTGGATTCTGGAGACTTCGATAAACTGAGCCGTCAGGTGCGTAAAATCTTAGACGACTCGGGCCTGGACTACGTCAAGATCCTGGCGAGCGGTGGGTTAGACGAATATGAGCTTGAAATCCTGGTAAACAATGGCGCGCCTATCGACTTATTTGGGGTTGGAACCAAAGCTGGTGTATCCGCAGACGCTCCATGGTCGGACATGGCGTATAAGCTGGTCTCTTTCGACAATCGTCCGGTGATGAAGCTCAGTACCGATAAAGTCTCTCTCCCAGGAGCCAAGCAAATTTATAGGACTAGAGACGCTGACGGGATGTTCTCCAAAGACATCATTGCTTTGCATGACGAAGAGCTTCCTGGCGGAGTCCCATTGTTGGAAGAGGTCATGATAGACGGTGAGAGGAGAGGCGCACCGGCAACGCTTGAAGAGGCCAGGGCTAGATTTGAAGAAGATTTCTCATTATTGGATGATAAGTTTAAGGCCCTGAATAATCCGCCTCGTTATCCTGTGTCGATCAGCGGGAATCTGGAACGTTTGAGCTCGCGGGTGAGAGAAGAAGCGTTGGGAACTAACGTTTCAAGTAGCGATTAGTTATATATCTCTCTGAATATTTGAAATTGAGGGCCCATATCACCAATGAAAATTGCCGTCTGCATGAAATACGTTCCGATAGTGGCACGTATCCAGTTCGACTACGAAGCCAAGACCATCATACGCGATGGAGTGCCATCCGAAGTAAATCCTTTTGACCTTCTGGGACTAGTCAGGGCGGTTGAACTAAAGGAGTCCCCTGAGGATCAAGTTGTTGTTATATCAATGGGCCCTCCAGGGGCGACTGAAGGCCTCACCAACTGCGTGGCTTTGGGGGCTGACCGTTCGGTATTAATATCTGATCGCGCTTTAGCTGGCTCTGATACATTAGCGACTTCAAGAACCCTAGCATTGGCTCTGCAGCGGGAGAGACCTGATTTGATAATCTGCGGGCGAAATAGCGCCGATGGAGACACCGGCCAGGTCGGCCCGGAGACAGCTGAGTTAATGGGGTTACCACACATTAGCCACGTGAAGAAGTTGGATCTAAGTAGCGATAGGAAGTCTGTCTGTGTAGAGAGAATTACGGACGAAGGAACTCAGACCTTTGAATGCGACCTACCGGTTGTCGTTTGTGTGACCGAAGGCGTGGCTCCTGAACTCTACCCTAATCAAGACCAAATGAGTCGAGCTGAAGGTATTACGGCTGAAATTATATCGGCAACCGACCTGTCTTCCGACCTGGGACAATTCGGTGTTGATGGATCTCCGACATGGGTAGACGAAATACGGCTAGTTGAGCCCGATCGACTCGGAGTTTTGCTTGAAGAGGCCTCGCCAGATGAGGCTGCCAAACAAGTAGTGGAGTCTGTTCGCCAACGTTTAGCAGAACTGTATGTTGAGACAGGTGACCACGGGGTATCGGTTCCGTTACCTCGTTACCCAGATACAAACGAGAGGAGTATCTGGGTGGTTGCTGAAACTACTAGCGATGGATTAGCTCATGTGACTTTGGAAATGCTTGGTAAAGCACGAGAGTTAACTCAGCAGACCATGAGCGAAGTAGTCGCGGTTCTGATATCTCCAAAATACGACGAAACTGTTGCAGAGCTTGGCGCTTATGGAGCGGATCGAGTGCTGGTTCTTGACAATTCTCAGCTAGGTCCTGTCTGCAGTAGGGCAGTTGGAAACTCATTCGCTGAAATATTTAGCAAAGAAAAACCTTATGCGGTGTTATTCGCCGCCACCGCTGATGGCCGAGACTTGGCTTCTCGGCTAGCCGCTAAGTTTGACTTGGGACTGACTGGCGATGCTATGGATCTGGAGATAGATGCTGATGGGCGACTTATTCAGCTCAAACCTGCGTTGGGAGGGAACGTCATCGCACCTATCCTGTCCAAGACTTTGCCAAATCTTGTAACCATTCGGCCCGGGCTACTCTCTCCAGCTGTACCTGAACCGGGCGCATCAGTAAAAATCGCGCATATTCCGAGCATTCCGTTTGATGGATCTGATGTGCGTCTGATAAGCGAGGAATTCCAGAAGGATCAAGAAGGATTGGGTCTAGCTAACGCTCCAGTGGTCGTGGGAATAGGAATGGGTGTTGGATCAGCTGAAGGCCTACGGCAGGTCCAAGCAATGGCTCGGTCAGTTGAGGCTACCATCGGAACCACCAGAGATGTAGTCCACGAAGGTTGGTTACCCCAACAACTCCAGATTGGCATCAGCGGGCGCACTGTTGCACCGACCGTTTATATTTCAGTTGGGATTCGCGGTGCCTTCAACCATACGGTCGGTCTCCAGCGAGCAGGAGTAATCATCTCTATTAACACTAACCGGAGAGCTGTCATGTTCCGCTCATCGGACTTCGGTATCGTGGGCCCTTGGGAAGAATTTCTCGCGCCCCTTATCGAGCAACTTCGACCTTTGCTTTTGGAACTAAGTGAGAACGCTAACTAAGCCTTCTTAACTTGACACCAATTCAGTCTCACAGCAAAATGGCAACAGAGTGAATTTTGCGGGTTCTGCTTGGATTGGAGAGCCCAGTTTTCTTCAGATTCGGGGAGTCACAGAATGGATTTTGGTTTAACACAAGAACAGGAAGACCTTCGCGAACAAGTGCGAGCATTCATTGCTGAAAACGTTAGTCAGGGTCTACTTGACGAGATGGAAGGTGGTGAAGAAGGCGGACGCGGCCCTGAGTATCGGGAACTGGTTGCAAAGGTAGCTGAGAAAGGTTGGATTGGCATTAGTTGGCCTAAAGAATATGGTGGTCAGAGCGGTAGCCGGATTGATCAATATATAGTCGAAGAAGAGTTCATGAGGCTTGGCATTGGCGTCGGCGGAGCGGGCAGTGGAGCCCCTGCTATTCTCGCCGCTGGTACCGAAGAGCAGAAAGAATATTTTATCCCAGGTATGATCCGCGGTGAGATTATATTCGCTTTAGGGTTCACAGAACCCCAGGCCGGGGCAGACCTCGCAGGACTACAATGCCGTGCGGTCCGCGACGGTGATGATTTCGTCATTAACGGCCAAAAAATGTACACCTCTGCTGCGCATTACGCGTCTCACATTTACATGATGTGCCGAACTGACCCAGATGCACCGAGGCACAGGGGCATCTCAATTTTCCTGATTCCAATGGATACGCCCGGTATCACTGTGCGCCCGCTGTGGACTATTCAGAGCGACCCGCCTGCCCCGATGGGCACCACCTATGGAATGGTTCGTACAAATGAAACTTTCTTTGAAAATGTACGAGTTCCTGCGTCATGCATGTTAGGTGAAGAGAACGGCGGATGGTATGTGGGGGCTATGGGCTTAAATCTCGATCGCGTCGGTGCGAGCAGATATCTGATCTCGGTCCGTCGTGACGAAGATATCGTGAACTGGGTGAAGGAGAATGACTTCGGAGGCAATTCTCCTGCGGAAAACCCTGCGGTACGAGATAAATTGGCCGAACTGTGGACGGAAGCCAACATATGTCGGTTGATGACGATGCGTAGTATGTCATTGGTCAACCGGGGGGGTAATTTTACTTACGAAGGGTCAGCTGAAAAGGTTTGGGCTCCTGAACATGGAGTGAAAACTACCGAAGCTATTTCGCAGATTCTGGGCCCTTATGCCCAGCTGTTGAACGGGTCTGAGGAAGCTATTGAGGATGGTCTTTTTGCCCATAACCTAATGGGGTCGTTCCAGTCTGGAATCAACCATGGTAGCGTTCAGATCATGCGCGACCAGATGGCCCGCCGTGGCCTAGGTATGCCCCGAGGCTAGGATTCACAGCACGCTAACCGGAAGCTGATTGTAGAAAAGCACCACATCTTAAAGATGTAGGAATCACAGAGACAAGGATAACCATGGATATACTGCCTTCTGAAGAAGAACAGATGCTTAAAAATGTGGCTCGGGAGTTCCTGGAAACAGAGATCTCTACGGCCATGGTTCGTGAGATGGAATTAGACGATCTAGGTTACCCGCCTTCCTTATGGAAGCAGATGGCGGACCTCGGTTGGTTAGGTCTTGCTTTACCAGAGCAGTATGGCGGCCAAGGACTCCCTTTGACATATCTTGGGCTGATTCTGCAAGAGGCTGGTCGAGTTCTGGCACCAGTACCTCTCCATAGTACGATGGTTGCCGCCCTTACTATCGCAGAGGCGGGTTCCGAACAACAGAAAAAGGACATTCTACCCGCCGTGTCTGATGGTGGGATGGTGCTTACTTGGGGTATCGCAGAACGCGATCCTCGGTTGATTCCTGAAGCTATGACCTTGCAAGCAACTGCTGACGGTGATGGCTGGGTTCTGAATGGTACCAAGATGTTCGTCGACAATTTCGTCGTGGCTCAGCGTTGCTTGGTTGCTGCTCGAACCGCGGCCGTATCAGAATCTAGCCAAGGCATTTCACTGTTTTTGGTGGACACCAACGGCACTGGTGTTGACCAAACTGCTCTGACTACTCTGGCTAAGGACAAGCAGAGTAGGGTGGACTTCAAAAACCACTGGGTTGAGGCTTCCGCTTTGGTAGGCGAATTAAACCAGGGTTGGCCCATAGTGGAAGCGATGCTTGACCGTGCTACAGCCCTCCTTTGTTGTCAAATGACTGGAGCAGCTAGGAAAGATGCGGAAATGGCGATCGAGTACGCAAAAAACCGAGTCGCTTTTGGGCGACCCATTGGCTCATTCCAGTCCGTACAGCACATGCTGGCAGATATGCTTCTCCATGTGGATGGTGGAGAAATGCTCACTTTTGAAGCCTTGTGGAAGATGGACGAAGGTCTTCCAGCATCGGTCGAAGTGTCTCAGGCTAAGGCATTCTGCAATGAAAAGTGTGAATCTGTAGTGCGCACGTCGCAGGTGATTCACGGAGGTATAGGATTCATGATGGAGTTCGATCTCCATCTCTGGTTCCGCCGGGTAACTTCATGGACCATGCGCTTGGGCACGACCTATGATCACAGGGCTAGGATCGCGTCCGCCCTGTTGGATACACCAGGACGAGTCCGGTTGGGAATGCCCTTGCCGACCGCTGTCTAAGACTTGATTTATATGTGAATAGAACGAGCCGTCTGCATACCGGCTTCGATCAATACGGAGAGTGAATAATGGCCAAAGATCCCGTTTGTGACAAAGAGATAGACGAAGAACAAGCCCGTGCGGAATCTTCACAGACCTCACACGGAGCAACAGAAGTTGATCCGACTCAAGGGACTCGTATATTCCATAATGGACAATGGATATATTTTTGTGGTCTAGATTGTCGCGGTAAATTCCTGGCCAGCCCGGATTCTTATACCGCTTAGGTTAATTTCGGATAGCTACGGAGGGAACTTATGCCTGACCCCATAAAACTTGACCCTAAGAAGACCGCATTTATCATCATTGACATGGTCAACGCGATTGCAAAGGGTGGCCCTGGCCCCGATTACAGCCTGCCTGATAACAGAAAAGACATCGTGGCAAGCTTTCAGAAAATGATCGCTCATTGCCGAAAAGTAGGTACGCCGCTCATCTATATCACGACTCACCGCAGAGCTGATAACGCAGATGGACCGAAGACCATATCAGATATCGGCGGTGGCGGTGGTAATCCAATGCTGCCTGGTTCTGCGGCGGTTGACGTAATTGACGAACTTGCGATGCAGCCAGAGGATTTCTTGCTGGTAAAACCTCGATTCAGTGCCTATTACGGCACAAATTTAGATCAAATCTTACGGCATCTCGGAACAGAAACCATTTTGGTCGGTGGCATTTCGACCCAACGTAGCGTCGAGGGCACTGCCAGAGACGCGAAAAACCGGGATACCCAATGCGTCGTAGTCAGTGATTGTTGCACTGCAGGTGAGGTAGATGTTCACGAAATGACTGTGAACCACGTTCTCCCTCTATTGGTTCGTGTCCGCACGACAGAGGAGACCATCGAAGCACTGAGCTAACCAACCCATTTACTCCTAAATTAAGTCTATAAAAAGGAAAGGGCCTTCTTCAATGAGAAGGCCCTTTCCTTTCGTGAGCGGTTGCTACACCTATTCGTAGGGTTTGAGTTCTAGTTCGTGGAGGGCAGGAATGACTTCTTTGCCCAGAAGCTCTATCGATCGCATAGTGTCCTCATGCTTCATGGCTCCTTCGTTGCCGTAAATATGTACGTACCCCGGACTCAAGCGATTGATAATTTCTGTGAACTTCCTAGTTACTGTTTCAGGGCTACCAACTATGATGTTGTTGACCCCTTGTAACTCGTCGTAAGTCGTCGGGTTACCGAATTCAGAAGCGCCGGTACCAAGGGCTGGGCGTGCCCGTTTGACCTCTACGGCGCGGCGGGACTGGTAGCCGGGCGGGTCGTTGTGCTCTCTAGGACCTTTTTGTCGGTGGTCGGCGGTCCACATAAATTCGCGGCCAATTTCGATGGCTTTTTCATCTGTATCTGCAACTAAAGCTCGTAGCAGGTACCCAAAATGCTCAGGACCGGCTTTATAACCACTTTCTTTGGCGGTATCTATGTAGATCTGTTTCAGCCACTCGGTGGTGTCAACAAGCGCGCCCAGGTTCATGTATGGGTGGCCGTGTTGAGCAGCCCATACTACGCTTTCCGGACTACCAGTGCCGGGGAACCAGATGTCTGGCCGAGGGTTCTGCATGGGCTTAACCCAAGGATTTACCACTCGGTACTTGAAATACTGACCTTCGTGTCGGAAAGGACCGTCATCGGTCCAACATTTGATGATTAGGTCATGAGCTTCCTGGAACCGCGCGAAGTTCTCTGTTGGGTCCTGGCCAGATAAAAGAGTCTCAACTGCAGTACCTCGGACGAACCCAGATATGATTCGGCCTCCGGAGTAGCAGTCGAGCATTGCAATCTCTTCGGCCATGCGGATGGGATCGCCGACAGAGATTACGTTGCCCAAAATGGCGATTTTGACGTTTTTAGTTAGTTTTGATATTACAGCCGCATCCAGGTTTACGGCGGGTTTCATGCACCAATAAGAAGCGTGGTGCTCGTTGGTCATAATTCCGTCGAAACCGACTTCGTCGGCGAGTTGATATTGTTCGTGGTAATTGTTGTAAAGGACCGATGCCTTTTGTGGGTCGAAATGAGAGTTCGGGAAACCAAGTCGGCCTGAATCGTACTTTTCAAGATCAGCCTCGCCTACGTGGCCGTATGGCTGTTCAGAGAACCAGTAAATCTCAGGATGTTTAGTGGGGCGTTTTAATTGGTCAACCATTCGCTTCTCCTCTAGCTCCCGGTGGATAATCCTCCAGGGCATCTACTGGAATATTTAGTTCGGCAATCGATTGGGAAGGTTAGGACTACGTGGTAAGACCAAGCCTTAGCGTCCCTTTGATTACCGAGGATTATAGTCAATGTGAATTATAGTGGCAACTGGGTATCCAGAACAGAGTTGTCGGATTAGACCGGAGGTGTTAATAATGGTGCCGATAACCTTGTTAACGGGAGGAACGCGTTATGGGATTGACATTAGGGGAAGCAAAAAGAATGGTAGATGCGGCGATAGCTGAGGCAGAACGCATTGGTATCAAGTTAAGTGTATCTGTGTGTGACGCAGGCGGGCATCTGTTGGCGTTTAATCGGATGGAAGGAGCTATCTTCATAAGTGCTGTGGCTGCGCAAGGTAAAGCAGTAGGGGCCGTGGGATTTGGCAGGGACAGCAGCGCAATTCAGGGAGACTCGCCAATCGTCCAAGCGATAATGGCAACCCAAGGCGGCCGGATTATCCCAGCTCAGGGAGCGTTGGCCGTCATTAGGGACGGCGAAATAGTAGGTGCAATTGGTGGGAGTGGTGGTACGGCCCAACAAGACGAAGACTGTGCCAGAGTAGGGTTAGCCGTTCTTTAGCAGTCTGGGTTCTAATGAAAGAAGCTAGATGAAGGGAGCCCGCTCTGGTTAACGACGGGCCCGTTTCAGGTTTTGTTTCAGACCGTTACGCTTGCGGGCTTCCGAATTGACACGTGCCACGAACTCTTCGGTGGTCTCCACTGGCTTATCTTTCTTGACCCTAGGTTTGGACCTGACCATGGTTATTGCTCCATCTGTCCGGTGGGCAGAATTTTAATGTATTTGTCATGAATGGTAAGTGATTTCTCCAATGTCATCAAAGAGGAACCACCCGCTAATGATACACCAAACGGAGAAATGATTTCATGGTGGGCCAGAGCGAAGAGCGTAAAAAGAGGGCTCTGATTTAATCAGAGCCCTCTTTTTTAAGGACGCCAATCGAAATCTTTAGTTAGGTGTGACTGCGATCGATCGAATCTCTCCGAACTCTTTTTGTAGTTTAGTCCAACTGTCACCTGCGTCCGTACTTACGTATACGTAGCCGAAGATAGTGGCCGCGACCACTACGTTGGGTATTTCAGCGTTGTTCCCGAGCCAATAGACAACTGAGTTCGGTTCTACCGGTAGATTCACAGGTGCCCAGGACTTTCCTCCATCTTGAGTGCGCTGTACGCAGCCAACCACACCAGGGATGAAATCGCCGTTACCGACAAACATCACGTCCGGATTATCAGGTTTGACTATCATACCTCTGCAGTAGGAGCGAACGTCATCTGGATTGAATTTGGGGAAATAATGATAATCCCAGCTCTCCCCTTCATCCTTGCTGGTAGCGAAACCGAAGGGGCTGGTGCAATAAACGGCAGAGTCGGTGACAGCCATACCGTGGATATCTCCATGGAATGGATCAGGTCCCAACTCGGGCATGTGCAGCCAATTATCGCCCCCGTCGAGGCTTTTATACACGCCATCAACTTCGATGCCGGCCCATATGGTGTTACTATCCCGATGGTCGACGACCATGTTGGTGGTTCGGGGTGTTCCGATTGGGCATTCTTTATTTACGCCCATGTTCAGTTTGTCCCAAGTCTTGCCTCCGTCGCGGGAGCGAAAGCCCTCTGGGCGAGTGCCGGCAAATATAGTGTCTGTATGCGCTGGGTCAACAGCCACGGACCAGACCTGAAGATCTCCGATTGGAGAATCGACGGTCGACCAGTTAACACCGTTATCATCGCTACGGAACAGTCCTAATCCGTCGGAACCAGCCAGTATTCGGTGGGGGTCATTTGGGTATGTGCGGATGGCCCTGATGCTGCTTTCCGTGGGGATTGGATTTCGAATCTTAGTCCAAGTTTCACCACTGTCTCCGCTAACGTTCATTCCTTGGCCGATAGTGCCGACCAAGATCGTGAAATTGTCTGCCATGATACGTCCTCCTAAATTTGGGCGCTAAATCCGGAGTTTGGCCGCCTGGCACAGTGTTGGCCATATAATAGACCTGGTGGCCGAAAATTACCAGTGGCTAGGCGTATTTACCCTATGACTAATTTGGTCCAGAAAATCCAGCTGCCGAGTAATATTGTCGATCAGCACGTTGACATGGCCTAACCGTCCGAAGCAAAATGAGTTCTAGATACAAGCGTCGCTGATGGGAGGATTACTATGGCTCAAACACAAGTCGCAAATTACACGATGGAAGCGTTCGTCGAGGATGTAAACGAAGTTTTTCGGACGATTGAAGATCCCCACGTCCAAGCTAAAACCGTTTCGGATCACTTAGAGGTGCTGTTGGCGGTGCCAGGTTGGTTGGAAGAGAAGCTAGAATTAGAAGAAGAGGGAGGCTTCGGACGTTTCTCACTTCATCTCGATGAAGAATCTGGACATCCAGGTAATGGCTGGTGGCTAATGGCCTCAGTACAAAAACCTGGCCAAGATAATCTACCGCACGATCACGGAACGACCTGGGTCGTCTACGGAGTATACGATGGCGAGATCCGACAGCGTAAATGGCGCTGGGCGTTTCCCGGAGAAGGTGTAGACAAAGCTCAAATTGTCGAGCATGGTGAATTCCTACAGAAGAACGGTGCAGTCGCCTACTTCATGCCTGGCGAAATTCATGACACTTTGAACACCTTAGAAGAGGGCCGCTCACTGGTTGTCCGGCTAGAGTCTCAGAAACTAGACCGCGTAACGCGGTTCCAATATAACCCTGAAGAAGGGACTATGAAGGTAATGAACCGGTAAACTACCTCTGGAGACTAGGCATCTCAACAGCCCCTGGCACAGGCCGGGGGCTGTTTTATTTCAACAATATCTAAGACTATTTGGTTACCGTACAGACAGTTCGGCTCGCAATTTTTCAGTGGCGCCCACATCTAACGCCGATGTGGTTTCATCTACCACAACCCCATACTCCCTGCGGACGTATTCAGCGGACAACTTCTCTTGCGCTACGTCATCTGCGACGGCGTGCATATCTCGTTCCAAGGGATTTCCATAGCCTCCGGCGCCCGCTTGAACTACGCGGTATAGGTCTCCTTTCTTAAGTTGGCGAAGGGTTTTGCCAGGAAGTATTTCTTCTCGGTCGGTTCCAGGGTTAAGGTAGTTCTCGGTAGGGGTACCTGGCTTTCCGCCTAGCACACCCCAAGGAGTGAAATCAGTACGATCAGAACGCAGCTGGAAGGTAGCGTTTTCGGCTAGAAGGCGAAATTCACGTTGGATACCCAATCCTCCTCTGAATTTGCCAGCACCACCGGTGTCTGGAACGAATCCGTAGCGTTCTACCAGCAAGGGTTGTTCGGACTCGATACTCTCTATAGGTGTATTCGCCATATTTAATATAGGGGCGGCCAAGCCATCGGCTCCGTCTAGGGTAGGACCACCCCCCCGTGGACCGTCGTTGGCAAATTCGAGGTAGACCCAGGCTTTACGGTTCGGGTGGTACCCTCCCCAACTCACACCAATCTCGCCGCCACCCCAGGCGGCAGGTACCTTGCCAGGCATGGCTTGTGCCATCGCACCGAAGATAGTCTGGCAGATTCGAAAGCCCGCGAGGCCTCTGGCGGCGACAGGTGCTGGGTGTTGAGGGTTAACGAAGCAACCTTCCGGGGCAGTGATATTGAATGGTCGAAAAAATCCACTGTTAGACTGAATGGCTGGGTCTATGAGACATTTCATAACGGCATAAACGTTGGATTTTGTATAAGCGAAATTAGGATTTATTGAACCCTTGGCCTGAGGCGACGTGCCGTCGAAGTCGACGAAAAACTCACCTCCACTAATTTTCACTTTGGCATGAATTTTTATAGGCTGTATATCGATTCCGTCGTTGTCTATGTAGTCGGTGAACTCCCATTCACCTTGTGGCAATTGCTCGATCTCAGCCCTAGTTAAACTCTCTGTGGTGTCTAATATGTCAGTCATGTAGCTCTTGAGTTCTTCAAGTCCATAGTCGTCTACTAGGCGAAGGAGATCTCGTTCACCGAAGCGTACGGCTGCCAATAAAGCTTGTACATCGCCAAGTACTTTATCTGGGACGCGGACGTTTTTCTCAAGAATTCGCCAAACCGCTTGATTGAGTTCGCCTTTAGAGTAGAGCTTAAGAGGGGGTAAGATCAGCCCTTCTTGAAAGATTTCAGTGTTGTCGCAGGCGTTTCCACCGGCTACACGACCACCTATGTCGGTTTGGTGGCCGATACAACAGCTCCAGCCAACCAGGACTTCGTTATTAAAAATAGGTTTGAAAAGGAAGATATCAGGGAGATGACTGGCTCCTTCGTAGGGATCGTTATTGGCGAAGATGTCTCCCGGTTGGACATCGTCGCCGAAAGCGTTCATCACTCCTTCGAGCGCAGGAGCCATGGAACCAAGGTGAGGAGGTAAGGTCAGTCCTTGGGCCACTTGTTGTCCTTCGGCGTTAAACAGAGAGGTCGAAAAGTCCATTCCATGTTTGATCACCGCTGACCGCGCTGTGCGGACGACGGTTAACGCCATGGTATCTGCAATACTCATTAGCGCGTTCTTAATGACTTCTCTGGTGACCGGGTCGGTGACTTGTTGCATTGGGTTCTCCTTTGGGCGCCCTTACCGAATAAGGTAGCAGTTCGGCTGGAATGTTGGTGGGGATGACAAATCTAATTACTGTGCTTTGGATAAGACGATATTGCTCCAATGGTCAACCGTGGCGTCCCAGTTAGGCGGAATAATAGTTGTTGAATCATATTCCTCGACGATGGCGGGCCCTTTGATAACGTCTTTACTTAAGGACGATCGTTCGACTATTGGAACCGTTGCCCAGCCTTGGTTAGGGCCAAAATAAACGTCCCTATCTGGTGAACCTCCACTATTCGCTGCAATTGGAATACTTAATTGTTTGGGCATTCGGGGCGTTTCAGGAAGGCCCCGGGCAATCACCCGAACGTTAACAAGTTGATATCCGGTGCCCGGACTACTATAGCCGAAGCTATTTTCATGCTCATCATCAAACGCCTGGATAACGGTATTGATTGTTGTTTGGGTGACTTCTCCGGATGGAAAAGGAACTGTTAAGTCGGATACTTGTCCTTCGTATTTCATGTCAAATTGAGTCACAATTTCATGCCGATCGTCTGGGAATCCTTCGGCTCTAAGCTGGCTTCTACCTTGTCCCCAAAGGTTAGCCAGGAGCGCCGACAAGTCTGTTATGTTAAGTTCTGCAAAGGTTTTGAAATACGTTTGGACAAAGTGGTGTTCCACATCGGCTACTAAGAGCCCAAAGGAGCTGAAGACCCCAGGAAATGGTGGTACCACAACTCGAGTGATACTTAGCATTTCGGCTAAGCCCACTGCATGAACTGGCCCGCTGCCGCCGAAGGTGATCAGATCGAAGCGTCTGGGGTCGCGTCCTCGTTCGCTGGATACAGCGCGAAGAGCTCGGCCCATGTTCGAGTTGACTAGAGTGTGGATTCCATATGCGGCTTCAACGTCAGCCATATTTAATGGGCGCGCCACGCTCTCTGATATTGCTTTACGGGCAAATTCGACATCTATTTCGAAGGAACCAGCCAGGAGATGTTTCTGGTTGAGGAAGCCTAAGAGAACATTTGCGTCTGTGACTGTGGCATCTTCACCACCCAGCTGGTAACAGGCGGGACCAGGGTGTGCACCAGAACTCTGGGGTCCGACCCTGAGAGAACCACTCCGGTCGACCGTCGCGATGCTGCCACCCCCAGCTCCTACTTCAGCTAGGTCGATGGCTGGCACCCTCAATATATGTCCCGAGCCTCTTAATAGGCGATGTCCGACGCTTATTTCACCACCAACCTCATATTCGGGGGCTTGGAGCATTTCTCCTTCTTCAATGATCGAAGCCTTGGCCGTTGTTCCTCCCATGTCTAAGGTCATCAGGTTGGGCGTATCCAATCGCTTTCCAAGGTGGTATGCACCTACCACTCCTGCTGCTGGGCCTGACTCGATGCAATAAACCGGACGCTGTTTAGCAATGTCTGCGGTTGCCAAACCGCCATTGGACTGCATTACGGAGAGTGGGACTTTTACACCGATGTCGAGTAGACCGTCGGTCAGGCGAGTCAAATAACGTTCCACCACTGGTCTTACGTATCCATTGATCACCGTCGTGCTAGTCCGCTCGTATTCCTTCATCTCTGGCAGTAGTTCAGAAGATATCGTTAGGTTTACGTCAGGAACCTTATCCGCTAGTTCTTTGGCGATAAATTGCTCGTGGTCCGGATTGGCATAAGAGTGAAGTAAACATATGGCAACTGATTCGATGTCGTTTTCCGCTACATACTGGATAGCGCGGTCGACGCCAGCTTTGTCCAACGGTTTCAATACTTCCCCTTGGAAATTCAATCTTTCGCTAACTTCCAAGCGGAATTGGCGTTTAACCAATGGGGGAGGCTTTTCGTAATGGAGGTCGTAGAGACGGGGGATTCGGTTGCGTCTGAATTCTAATACATCCCGGAACCCTTCTGATGTAATGAGAGCAGTTTTAGCGCCTTTTTGCTCGATTATCGCGTTGGTTGCTACTGTGAACCCATGGCTCACTTCCGTAACCATTTCGGCTGTGATTCCTAGTTCTTGGATTCCACTGTTGATACCGTCCAACACTGCCTGGCTATAGTCATTGGGGGTGCTGGCCACTTTTCGAGCTAAGACTTGGCCGTCATCGCTTAGGAATACGATGTCGGTGAATGTGCCGCCGATATCAACGCCAACGCGGAATTTTTGCACTGTTTTACTCACAAACTAGAAGATATCAGGCATGATACTTTGGCTGGAATATAGTGGCAAGGGTAACGTATTACCTGCCGCGCGCCACCCCTGGGATTTCGGTGACGGTAACTAGCAGGGAGTTTTCTATTAGACTGCTTTGGGGAGACGTTTATTCAAACATTGTCTAAATCAACGGCTGACAGCATTATTCAGATTTCCGGACCGAATGCCCGCCGAATTGATTCCTGAGCGCCGCCAACAAACGCCCTCCAAGTGGTTGATCCTGCCGTGACCGGAACCGAGCCTGGAGAGACGCTGTGATAACTGGGATTGGTACCGCCAGCTCGACCGATTCCTGAACGGTCCAACGACCTTCCCCAGAATCGTCTACATATGATTGCAATGACTCCAACCGAGGGTCTTCTTTCAGTGCTTCTGCCACCAGATCTAATAGCCAAGAGCGAACAACGCTTCCATGGCGCCATGTTTGGGCTATGGAGGGCAAGTCTAGGGCGAAATCGTCCTTAGCGGCCAACAATTCGAATCCTTCGGCGTAGGCTTGCATCACCCCGTATTCAACACCATTGTGTACCATCTTGGTAAAATGGCCGGCGCCGATCGGTCCCACGCGGCTGAACCCTTTGTCAGGTCCGGGTGCTAGTGCATGGAAGATTGGCTCGAGGCGCTTAACCGTTTCTTCGTCTCCTCCTACCATCAATGAATATCCTTCGGTTAATCCCCAGACGCCGCCGCTAGTGCCGACGTCAATGAAATTCAAACCCCTGTCGCTTAAGGACTTGCCACGCCGCATACTGTCTTTGTAGTTAGCGTTGCCTCCGTCCAATATGGTGTCACCCGGGGTGAGTAATCCGGCAAGCTCATCTATTACGTCTTCCGTGGGTGGTCCTGGTGGAACCATACTCCAAATTGCCCGCGGGCTGGCGAGTCTTGAGACTACATCTTCTAGAGAGGACGCACCTTCTCCACCAAAACCGCCGCTGGCATCAACTGCCATACTGTCCTTGTCGTAGGTGACAACTCTATGGCCGGCGCCGACCAGCCGTTCGGCCATATTATTGCCCATTCGTCCCAGGCCAATCATCCCTAATTCCACAGATCTAACTCCTTGCCTATTCGGTAACAGATAAAGGTCTAATAAAACCAACAACAGCCAAATTAACGCCTAATTTCCTACCTCTGTTCGAGTTGAACCCGTCTTCCATAAGACCATCACCTCTTACAACCGATAGTACTTGTGGCCGATCGCCTTTGCCTGCGTCTGATTATGGGACTATACGGCGGTGTCTCGAGGCTAAAACTCAAGCTCTTTCTGGGGGTATCGAATGAGATCTTAATAATGTCGGCCCTTGAGTTTTACTTTGCGAAGGCCGCAACTGAGTCGGTCAAGAAACTAGTGGAGTGGTGGCACATTTCGGTGTATTCGGTTCAATCAGAAGATGATTGACCTAATGTATGGAGCCTTTACTTTATTGGTTATCATTTCCGGCGAATGAATATAATCTGAGATTTACGGCCATCAGGCTCGGGCATAATCGAGTCCACGATTGACTAAACCGCTCGGTCAAGGTCTAGGCGTTACCAGCAATCAATCTACGTGCTTCATCGGCAACCGCTATAGCAGTGATACCAAAGTTTTCGTATAAAACTCCAGCGGGTGCAGATGCCCCGTAAGAACTCATTCCTACAGAGGCTCCGTCCAGACCAACATACCTCTCCCATCCTTTGGTCGTCCCTGCTTCTACCGAAACGCGGGTGCGGATTGATGGAGGTAGCACCTCCTCGCGGTATTCTTTTGGTTGGTCATCAAAGAGTTCCCAAGATGGCATCGATACAATTCTGGACGAGATCCCATCGTTTTCCAGCATCTCTCCAGCTTCAAGGGCAATATGCACTTCGGAGCCGGTAGCGATTAGGACGACTTGAGGAGAATCACTACTCTCCCATAAGGTGTACCCTCCCTTCAGAACCCCGGAAGCTGGTGATAATGTAGATCTGTCCAGTACTGGTAAATTCTGACGGGTGAATGCAAGAGCGGTTGGGCCGTCTTGGCGTGTCACCGCTGCCCGCCAGGCTTCTATCGTTTCGGTCGCATCGGCGGGCCGGCTAACTACCAACCCAGGAATCTCACGCAAAGACATAAGGTGCTCAATGGGCTGGTGTGTTGGTCCGTCTTCTCCGACTCCAATGGAGTCGTGGGAGAATACGTAGATGACTTGCTGGCCCATTAGGGCGCCCAATCGTATCGCGGGACGCATATAGTCCGAGAAGACCAAAAAAGTGGCGGTGTAAGGTATGGCTCCGCCGTGCAAAGCCATACCGTTTGCTACAGCACCCATAGCGTGCTCTCTAACGCCAAAGTGTAAATTGTGTCCGGAAAAATCTCCTTCCCTGATTTCGCCATGGCCGTCTAGATGTGTTCTCGTAGAGGGTGCCAAATCCGCTGAGCCTCCAAGCAACGAAGGAAGTCCTCGAGAAATTGCGTTCATTACTTGGCCGGAAGCGGAGCGAGTTGCAATAGGGTCTGAATTTTCAAACATGCCTGTCAAGCCGTCTTCCCAACCGACAGGCAGTCTGCCGTGTAGTGAGTCGTCGAGTTGCTGGGCATCTTCCGGGAATGCTTCCCTGAATTCACTGAAGGCAGATTCCCAATCTGCCTGTTTGGCCTGCCCTCTCTCGATAGCATTTTTTAGGTGAGTGCCAGCTGGAGTAGGGACCGAGAACGATTCGGTAGGCTCCCATTGGAGGTTTTCTTTCGCCAGAATGACTTCATCGTCACCAAGGGGGTCGCCGTGTGCTGCTGCTGTGCCCGCTTTATTGGGGCTGCCGTAACCAATGATCGTCGTGCAGACTAACAAACTCGGTTTGGCGGTTTCCGCCTTGGCAATGGCAATGGCCTCGGAAACTGACTCAACATCGTTTCCATCAATGTTACTGATGACATGCCAACCGTATGCCTGGAATCGTTGTCCGACGTTTTCTCGAAAAGTGATGTCGGTATTACCTTCAATGGAGACTTCGTTGTCGTCATAGAGCATCACTAGTTTGCCAAGCCCAAGAGTGCCCGCCATAGAGGCAGCTTCCGAAGCGATCCCTTCCTGGAGGTCTCCGTCGGAGACTATGGCGTAGGTATGATGGTCAATCACCTCATGGCCGGGCTTGTTGAAACGAGTCGCCAGCCAGCGTTCGGCCAATGCCATTCCAACGGCGTTTCCAAAGCCTTGTCCTAGAGGTCCGGTGGTTGCTTCTACGCCGGGAGTTACACCGTATTCAGGGTGACCAGGTGTTTTGCTGCCCCATTGGCGGAATTGTTTAAGTTCATCCATAGACAAGTCATAGCCAGTCAGGTGGAGCAGGGAGTAAAGCAGGGCGGATGCATGTCCTGGAGATAACACGAACCGATCGCGGTTGGGCCAATTCGGGTCGCTAGGGTTATGAGAAAGGAATCGGTCCCACAGTGCGTAGGCCATGGGCGCTTGACCCATAGGAGCCCCTGGGTGTCCGGATCTTGCTTTTTGGACCGAATCCACCGCGAGGAATCGAATTGTATTAACACAGAGCTGATCTAGGGCCTGGTCTGCCAAGGTAGAACCCCCTAACGTTTACCAGACGTATTCGTGAGAATCGGAAACTCGATATAGTGAATGAGATAAAAACCCCAGGTAATGTTAGCGAACGATAGTGATGTTGTCACTACTAAATTGCCTCGAACAATGGTTAAACGCTTAATCAGTGATCAAGTACGGTTGCACGGAAGACAACCTTGAGAAAGGCTGGTTTCTTGTTCCACAATGTGGTTCGGCAGGCAGCGGTTAACAGTAGTTTTTCGAGTTTCACAATTCCAACTTTTGCTGAAAAACCTCCGATCGTATTCTAATGAGAAAGAGACAATCCTTTAAAGCAATTTGTTTCCCGCTGCCGTTTGCCCCGGTTGAGTAGGCATGACCTTGTCTTTGCATTGGTTGTTAGATGCGCCCCAGCGCCGGAAAAATCGTGTCGCGAAATGCAGCTAACTCACCCGTCGCGAACTCGTATGTCTGGTCTGTCATCAGGTATAGGTGGTCTAAACCAGCAGCCTCTAACTGCTTGATTCGTTCAGCACAGTATTCTGGAGTGCCGATAAGACCCATGGTATCGCACAGCTGAGCGAGGGCGTCTTTGGGGAGGAATGCGCACAATTCCCTGGCTTTCTCCCAGTCCTCTGCGTGAGGCACATCGGGATATAGATCCCAGAGACCCCTCGGCAGCTCAAATTCCGAGAAATCTAATCCGGCTGTCTTGAGCCATCGGCTGTAAGTTGATTGCATCAAGCGTGCGACCGCTAATGGACGTGCTATTTCCCGGGCTTCTTCGAGGTCGTCTCGGATAATAGTGGTGCCGACGTAAATTGTTTCGATATTATCTGGGTTCCTACCGGCTGCTTTAGCGCCATCAGATATGATTTCCCGGGACTCGGCTACTTGGTTGGGATGAATTCCGGTCATCAGGAGAGCACCGTCGGCAACCTCACCAGCAACACGCATGACTTTAGGTCCTGTAGCAGCAATGTACACCGGAGTTTTCCCTCCGCCACCGTGTTTCATGCGGCTTGTAGTCTCTCCGAAATCGTACTCACTTCCACCCATTAGCTCTTTCATCATTACTACCGAGTCGCGCATTTGTCGGACGGTAGCCGGAGGTATGCCGATGACGTTGGCAGAACTGTAGCCTCGGCCGATCCAGATCTGGGCTCGACCTGGAGCCACTTCTGACACTGTCTGTGCCGCAGACGCAAGAACCGATGGATGCCTTGTCACCGGGTTTGTAACCGCAGAGGCTACGTTAATGGTTTTAGTGTTTAGAAGTGCATGCGCCATTGAGACGAAAACGTCCCGCTCAAGCATTTGGGAATCCAATATTCCAACGCCGTTGAAACCGGCGGCTTCGCACTCTTGTATGAAGGCGGTGACCTCTGGAACTGGCTTACATGGGGGTACTCTGAGGTCTATTTTAATGGTCATTGTTTCTCCTTCCGTTCTGTTTGGTACTGAATCAGCGTTAGGTAGTAAGCTTCTCTCGTAAACGGCTTATTACTAATATATTTTCTTCTTCGGTCAAGTTCAGAGGGTCGACCGCCAGTTCGTCGGGTTGGCCGAGAAAGTGAAGATATATGGGTGGGTCACCCTCGGCCATCGCATTGAGAATCTCATTTCGGCTTGGGCCGTGCCAATCGGGGCCAAATTTCATGACCGCATGGGGAATCAGATAGTCGTGGTTGTCATGTTCTAATGTGATCTTTAGACCAGGTACTTCACTTAGGGCGTCTACTACCTGCTCGGCAAGAGCCCGGTAGGCCTGCATTTCAGATTCCTCGTCTTCTTCCAGAAACATATTTAATGCGGTAATCAGCCCTATCACTTCTTCTTTAGCTACTTTCATAGGTCGGCCTAGAAATTGAGCGGGGTTGGCGTGAGCAGCTGCCGCTTCGATAAGGTCTGCGCGCCCGCAGAGTATGCCGGTGCCCTGTGGACCGCGGATACCCTTGCCACCGCTGAACGAGACCATATCAGCGCCGTCAGCTAAAAATTTCTTTAAATTCTCGCGAGGGGGAAGCATAGAGGCGGCGTCTACGACGACTGGAACTCCTTTACTGTGGGCAATCTCACAAACTTGTTCGAGAGGGATGGCCCTGCGGTTGGTCATGGGGGCGCAAAGAAATGCGACTGCAGCGGTGTTTTCTCCGATCGCACCTTCGAGTTCCCACGGGTGCGAGTACCTAGAATCTCCAATTTCAACTAGTTTTGCACCACCGGCGCGGTAGGCTTGTTCGTAAGGAAAGCGATGCATGTTTTGGATTATGAATTCGTCTTTCATGCCGGTCGTGTCAGGCAACTGACGCATCTTGACGGGGTCCTTTCCTGCTATACATGCAGCTGCTTGGAGCACCAGACCGCCAGCCGCGCCGCTACAGACAAATCCTGCTTCGGCGCCGGTGAGGCGGGCTATCTCTTCTCCAGCTTTACGATTCAACTCCTCTACGTTGACCATGATCCGTGCGGCACCGGTCATGACCTCAAGTACCTCAGGTCTGGTTCTAGTGCCTCCATATTTGGTGACTGAACCGGCTGCATTGATTACTGGGTTCACACCTAGGCGTTGGTACGCTTGGCTTGCATCCAATTGTTTTCCGGCCATATTGCCTCCTCGGGTGTTTTCCGGGCTACAGGCAAGTTGGGCCACATTATAGCAGTCTATCGGTATGCTAAAATTGGCAACCGTACTTAGGTCAAAACCTAGATATATTCCTACTCGGAGTGCGATATGGACCAACTAGATGTGCGGACTAAGATCGGTCTTGTTGTGGTTAGTGCCTCTTCGATCTCTGAATTGAGGTACCCCAAAGTGGCACCTCCCGGGGTAGCTTTTCTTACCAGTCGGATGATGCTGGCTGAAGGGGAGAGTATCGATGCCTTGATAAAGATGGAAGATAACGCTTCCCGCGCAGTTGGTGAGCTGGCTAGTGCAAAAGTAGATTCCGTTGCCTATTGCTGTACAGTCAGTGGCGCCTTACGTGGAATGGAAGGCGACCGGGAGTTCTGTCGGCAACTAGAGGATGAATGGGGAACTCCTATTACGTCCACAATGCTCGCAGTTACAGAGGCCCTGCAACACATGGGTATGAACAAAATTGTTGTTACGACTCCTTATCCAGATAGTCATCACACAGCGGAGCGGGAGTACCTCAAAGAAGCAGGCATCGAGGCACTAGCCATGCAGGGCATGGGATTAGAGACTGCGGAAGGCTTTGCGTCGGTGTCACCTCAAGAGATATTCGACTTTGCGATGGACGCATGGGAGAAATATCGTGATGAGGCTGATGGTCTGTTTATCAGTTGCATGAACCATGATGGAATGGCCGCCGCTCAAGAGTTAGAAGACAAGATCGGTAAGCCTGTCGTTACCTCGCATTCTGCAACCTTGTGGCGCGTCCTGAGCCAGGCCGGCGAGACCGAACCGTTGCTTGGATACGGCCGCCTTCTAGCTGAACCACGGATGGATTTAAGCAAGTACGCAACGAAAATCTTTTAAAATAGCGCCGACAACTAAGATTATGGAGAGTCAAAAATGACCACTGCAGACCGATTAACCATGCCACTTGGAGAGGCTATGTTCACCCAGAGGGCTATCCGTCGCCTCAAGCCTGATCCTATTCCTGATGAAGTCATGAAGGACATCATGGAAGCGGCTATTCGGGCCCCCAATGGTGGGAATACTCAGCAGTGGCATTTCATCGTGTTGAAGGATGCCAACAAGCGCAAGCAGATGGGCGAGTTATACCACGAAGCTTGGTGGGCTAAACGTAAGGACCAGGGAATCATGGGTCCCGAAGACATCCCTCCGGGCAAAAATTCACAGCGTTCGGCAATGCGGCTGGCCAACGAGTTCGGTGATGCCCCTGTCATGGTATTCATTTGCGCACTAGCCAAGGGTGGTGCCAACGGTATTATCCCGTCAGCACAAAACCTGTTGCTGGCTGCCAGGTCTCATGGTATCGGGGGCACGATTGCTACTTTGCATCAAGTTGTTGATGATCGGGTTAAGAAGCTGATGAACATTCCGGACACCGCCGAGATCGTGTATTGCATGCCTTTAGGGTATCCCCGCGGAGAGTTTGGTTCGGTCACCCGAAAACCTCTAGAAGAGGTATGTGGTATCGACAGTTGGGATGTGCCTTATAGATAGCCCTCCTTAACGGATGGAGAAAGCAGATGGCGGTTCGCACCGGTAGGCAGTTCTTAGAAGGCCTGAGGGATGGTCGAGAGGTGTGGTTGGAAGGGGAACGCTTGATGGATGTAACCACGCATCCCAAGACTTCCCGTATGGCTAACACGCTGGCCGGTATCTACGATCTCCAACACAAGTCGGAGAATTTCGACCGGATGACTTTCAAGTCGCCGACGACTGGAGATCCGGTTGCTTTGTCGTATCTCATTCCCGAAACTCAGGCCGATTTGATACGCCGCAGAAGCGCACTCGAGATCGTGGCGGAGTCTTGTCACGGTATGCTGGGCCGCACTCCGGATTACGTTAATATCCAAGTAACAGCCTCTCGCCAGTTAGCTGGCCTCTACGGGATAAAAGACCAAAGGTACTCAGACAACCTACGGAATTATCACGAATTAGTCCGTGAACGTGATTTATGTTTGACCCATGGTTTCGGTCATCCTCAGGTCAACCGGTCTTTAGGATTGTCAGAACAACCTGAACCGTATACAGCTGTCGGAGTTGTCGACCGAACGAACGACGGAGTCATTGTGAGAGGTGCCAAGCAATTGGCTACCTTGGCGCCCTTTTCGGATGAAATATTCGCCCCTGTTTACCGGCCGCTGCGCTTAGACAACGAAGAAGACCGTAAGCATTGCATCGGGTTTGCCATTCCAGTGGCAACCCCAGGGTTAAAGTTTATCTGCCGGCCTAGCCACGATATGGGCCGACCGTTGGCCGATTACCCGCTATCTGGCCAATACGATGAAATGGACGCGCTCGCAATCTTCGACGATGTTCTGATCCCATGGGAACGGGTGTTTGTATACGACGACGTAGAATTAGCAAACATGACCGTTCAGAAGGTCACTCTCTGGCGGCAATATATGCAGCAAGTGGCCGTCAAGAGCATAGCCAAATTAGAGTTCATATTAGGCATTGTTCACGGAATCACAAACGCCATCGGTATAGGTCAGTATGCGCATGTCCAGGAGAAAACCTCAGAGGTAATCGACATTCTAGAAACGGTGCGGGCTTATATGCGCGCCGCAGAAGCAGACGCTGAACCGTACGAAGGGGAAGGGTTATGGCCCGCCGCCGAACCGTGGATAGCTATGCGGCACTGGTACCCAGACGCATATGCGAGGGTAGCCGCCATAGTAGAGCAACTGGCCGCCGGCGGCTTGATGCTGACTCCCACTGAACAGGATATGGCTGGACCCTTGGCCGCTGATATCGACAAGTTCTACCAAGGGACATCCATTAACGCGAAAGAACGAGTGCGTTTGTTCCGCTTGGCTTGGGACTTGATCGGAACTCAGTTTGGTTCTCGGCAGACCTTATACGAGCGCTTCTTCAACGGTGACGTGGTCCAACTCCGTCAACGTCGATATGCTACTTACGATTACTCTCGTGCCGAAGCGTCCTTGGAGCTATTCATGAAGGAAGTGGAGAACGGTTAACCAGTAAACAAGTCTTTTACCTTTGATAAGAAAGACCTCTTGCCTCCGCTTTCTAGGAATTTGGTCCATGACGCCTCTGCGGAGTCGGTGCGTTTTAGGTCCTGTACACGTTGTTTCATGATTTCAAGGACCTTTTGTTCTTCACCTTCGTCTAGCCAGTAACCGTGTTCGTTTTTGCAATGGTCTATGGGAAGGTTGTTAGCCCTGTAGTTGAAGGTCTCCATCTGCTCATTGCAGTGAGGGCATGAGATATCGCTTTCTCTTCTTGCGTATTCGATCATGCCTTTGCGGGAGTCATCATCCATGGCATGATCTTCTAGTTGGTCCAATTCATGGAAGTCGAGCCACAATCCCTTGCATTGAGGGCAATGGTCGATGTCGATATCTTTGAATTTCTTTTCATCCAAAGCTATGTGGCAACGTGGACAGTTCAATTTGCTTCCTCTCTAATTGGCTGGGCGGATCCAGGGCGTCTTGGGTCAGGATAGCACGGCTCCGTCTGTTGATTAAACAGTTTGATTGGAAATGCGCCATAGCCGAGGGTTATGGTACGCCTCTTTAGCGACCAACAAAGTTAGGGGCGCGTTTTTCCAAGAACGCCTGCACGGCTTCTGTCTGATCCGCCGTGCCGCGAAGGGGTTCGTTAGCCTGGTGTTCTGTTTCGATCACCTTGTTTAAATCAGGATAGTGGCTGTTCATCAGTGATTTTGTCGCCTTCATTGCTAACGGAGGATTGGCAGAAATCTCTTGGGCCAATTCATTTGCCTTAATCATTAGTTGATCTGCGGCGAATATGTTATTGACTAACCCTTTAGTCAGTGCCCACTCTGCATCATAAATTCTACCTGTGTATGCCATTTCGGCGGCGATGCCTGGTCCTGCCAATGCTCCGAGTATCTCGGATACCCCTGCATCGGGGACCAATGAACGTTTCACAAATACAGAAGTGAATCTGGCTGAATCCGAGGCTAGTCTTATATCGCAGGATAAAGCGATTCCGAGACCTGCGCCAGCCGCGACTCCGTTAACTGCCGCAATAACTGGCTGTGGTATTTCACGGATGCGAGGTGCAAGGCGCATAGTGATAGAAGGGCCTGGATCAGGGTTGTTGGGGTCTCGGTCGCCACCTTCGGCCATGCGGGCTGGCATGTCTCCTACATCTGCTCCGGAACAGAACCCACGGCCAGAACCTGTAATTACAACCACCCGAACATCTGGGAATTCGCTTGCAAGTGCATCGAAAGAATCATGTAATTCCTGCGCCATCTGTCGATTCAGTGCATTCAGTCGGTCAGGGCGGTTAAGCGTGATCACTGCGACATGATCATGGCGCTCAAGAGATATTGAATTAGTGTCAGTCGTGGTGATGGCCATGACGGTGAGCTCCTTTGTGACCGATTAACTGGTCTCTGGCGATCTGTGACCCCCGGAATAGAGTTGAAAGTTTCGCGCGGGCCGTTGCCTGACTCAGCAACGTTAATCCGCAGTCAGGTGCAGCCTGGATTTTCTCAGGGTCGTGGTGTTCGGCGGCCGTCAGCAATCTCAGCGCTATCTGGTCAGCGTTTTCAATTTCAGAATTGGAGTTATTTACGCACCCAAACAGGACGGTTTTGGATGGGCACAGCTCCAACAGTGCAGGATCCAATCTTGGGGCTTCGAATTCCAGTGCAAGCTGATCAATCTTCGAACGCTCTAGGTCAACCAAGAGTTTGGGGTAGCTGGCCTTAATTGGCCGCTCCACTCCCGGCATTGTGTAACTATAGCAAACGTGGACTGCGCTCTGGGCCCGCAGGCCGTCAGCACAGAGGTCTAATGCTTCGATGCCCCATGAGGAAACTTTATCAGGGTACCGGCTGAACACCGGTTCGTCGAACTGGATGACCGCAGGCCCCATGGCGTCGAGGGCTTTAGCTTCCTTACTTATAGCTCGAGCTACGGCCATCGCGAAAGACTTTTCATCCTCGTAGTAGGCATCGAATGTAGAGTCCACAATTGTCATAGGGCCAGGCAGAGTTATTTTGACTGGCGAAGTGGTGTTGGTAAGGAGGAAACGGAGGTCATCCCCAACAATCGGTCCAAGCCATTCTACAGGCCCAGTACAACGACCAACTTGAGCTAATCGGCGGCCGTCTCGGATCCACTTCTCTGCTAGAGTGTCGTAGTCAAAACCTCCGAGTTGGCTGGTGATGTGGGTAAGGTATGACTTTCGGCGCTGTTCGCCGTCGCTGATGATACGGACGCCAGCGGTTTCTTGGTCGTAGATAGCCAGTCGGACGGCATCGTTCTGGGCTTCCAATAGTTTCGGGCCGGAGAGTAGCCAATCAGCTCCGTTACCGTGATGGTCAGATCCCTTGGCATTCAGCGATGCGTGTCGATAAAGCCATGGTGGCTTGGGCATGCTGCCTATCACAGTAGTCTCGAATGGTTCTGCCATCAAGCCATGACCCTGCGAAAGAAATCCAGTGCGTTGCTGCCTACGATCTTCTTAACGTCGGTGTTGGAATACCCTCTACTTATCAATCCTCGGACTATGTTTTTTCCGTCTGCAGGGGATTCGAGACCATTCAGATAAGGGGCCGGCATCTCGTCTAAACTACGGCCGAGCATGTAGTGCTGGAAATAAACATGGTCACCGATAAGCGTATCAGTGCCGATTCCTACGTGGTCTACTCCGATCAAATTGACCATGTAATCGTAGTGGTCAAGCACACATTCAATGTCTTGTTCGGGATCATCGCTAAGAGAGTTGGGCACAGCCGTGATGCAGACTAGGCCGCCTTTGGAAGCACAGGCTTTCAGTTCATCATCCTTCCGGGTACGCCTCGTAGGCCGTAGGCTATAGGCTGCGTTGTGGCTGAATACGACCGGAACTTTTGAGAATTCAATCGTGTCCATCACAGTTGGAGTCGATGCGTGGGATAAGTCGATGGCGATCCCTATGTCGTTCATGCGCTGGATCACTTCGATACCAAACTCGCTTAGACCGCCCGGGTTTCGCTCATTCATTCCGTCGCCGATGTAGTTCCTTCTGTTATAGGTTATACCTGCTAAACGGACGCCCAAGGAATGGAGCTGGTCCAACCTATCTATCCGGTTTCCGATCGGTAAATGTTCTAATGTAGGCATGAACCCTACTTTGCCAGACTGTTTAGCTGATATGATCTCGTCGGCATTGGTCACTGGTACCACGTTCTCTTGGACTTGAACATCGGCCAGCATAGTACTTACTTCTTTCACGACATCTTCGTATTCTACGAACGACATTTCTATCGCGTTTTGAAGAGCGCCGAACACGTTTGCAGTGGTTACAGTGGACCAACCTCCATGAGCAACAGCCTCGAACCCCCACGAGTAACGGTTGGTACGTAGAAAATCGATAAAACGGTCCATGGATTCCGGTAAAACGAACGGGTGCTGATGGACGTCAATCATACAGACCTCTTCGATCAGACCTTCGAACCGAATTTGCTCTTCGGTGTTGAGAGGCACGGTAGATGAGGGGACTCGGCCGATCTGTTTTGACAAAGGGAAGTCCTGGATGGTGGTCATATTCCCTCTCGAAGATGAACGTCTTGAGATGTCGACTGGAGTGTAATTTAGGTAGATTGAGGAGTCAACGGAATCAAGTTCAGTTCACTGAGATCGCCGCGCCGGCGCCTTTGGTCTGTTCGTTTACCAAAAAGGAGGCGTTGTCCTTGCCTCTAGATGTCTCTAGATCGGCGTCGAAACGCTGGCCTCCTATGGTTCCTATGAGTTCATACTTTTGCTCGGTATAAAGTCGACCTTCATATTCGGAGCTTTTGACATTCCGTTCCGTCTCGCCTGCTAGGTACATCTCAACCGCTTGAACCATCAACTCTTGGAACGCTTCTTGACCAAGATAAGACGAAGCTTTTAAAAATACGTAACCCCAACGGATCCCATTGTGTTCCAACATTATTGCCGAGAAACTCCTGGACTTCTTTGATCAACCGGTTTGCTACCGTTCATACAGACCTGCAGTACTGCCGCGGATAGTATCGCTGCGATCAGACAGAAAAAGCCTACCGTAGAAAAGCCTCCTAGGGCAAGAACCGCTCCGCCAAAAGCTGCGCCTCCCACTCCGCCTAATTGGTTGCTAGCCCCTAGCATCCCAACAGCGGTAGCTTGGGAATTACCTGATATTTCCGTGCTCATAGCCAGGAACGTCGGCCATCCGATACTGATAAACGTGATCCCCACCAGTGCCACTCCAACGGTGCCCCAGGCAGTAATATCAACGGAGAAGGTTAATAGGGCAGTTAATCCGCCGATGAGAGAGCATATAGCCACCATTGAAGCCCGTCTTTTCATCCCAGCCACTTTACCTGCCATAGTGCTACCGATAACTACACCTATTCCAACGATAGCAAGTGGTAGCGCCGTTTCACCTACCTCCAACCCATGTTCACTGATAAGGTAAGCGGCTAGGTAACTGAAAGTCGCGTAAAAAGCCATGCGTTGCAAGAAATTCGCGGCCAAAGCAGATCGGAACACACTGATGCTTGCCATATGTCTGTATCTGCCGATAAACGAAAAATCCTGAGGTCCTGATTTTTGAATTTTCGGATACCAGAGCCAATGTAGGACAGAACAGAGCAGGAGCGAAGATCCTATAACTATGAATGGAACTTGCCATCCTCCTCCACTGGTCATGATGGCAACCAAAGGCACTCCGACGACTCCGGACAAGGATGCTACTGCCATCAAGAGCCCAAACGCTTTCGCTCTTTCTGCTGGAGGGAGCACGTCAGCCACCGCTGCCATGCTGTTGGGTGGGATCATACCTCCACAGAGTCCCGTTACGATCCTCAACGCGAATAATGTTTCAAAGTTTGGAGCAAAACTTGATGCCAATACGCTGATACCTAATAATCCCATGCCCGCAATTGCAACAGGGCGCCTGCCAATAGAATCCGATATTGGGCCCACAGAAATCACTGACAAAGCCCAAGCTGCAAATGTCGCAGCGGCTAATTGACCGGCGGCGGCAACCGAGATGTCGAATTCATATGATAAATCAACTAGAAGGGGGGCCAACATGAGCCCTACGGTTTGGGTGAAAAACATCGCTCCCCCAGTGATTACTAGGAAGCGACGTTGCTGGTTATCCGGCGGGTTTGTTACTTGGTTCAATTGGGACCAGCGAAAGGGCCATTTGGCGATGTGGACAATTTAACTGTGCGGGGTTTGGGAAGAGCCATCGGCAGAAAGTTTAGCACTTGCACCGGTTTCTCGCAGGTATAGATTTGTTATAACTGCTGAGATAAGAACGGTGCCTACGCAGAGATAACCGATCCCCGAGAACCCAGTGAGAGCCAATAACATTCCTCCAAATGCGGCGCCGCAAACCCCGCCAATTTGATTGCCCGCTCCTAGAAGGCCGACGCCGGTTGCTCTGGAACGACCTGAAATCTCAGTACTGAAAGTCATAAATACAGGCCAACCGATGCTTAACAATCCTACGGACACCGTGGCAAGCGCCACTACTACCCATATTGGTAGCGCGACCGAAAATAGAAATAGCGCAAGCGCACCACCGCCCACGGAACTTACCGAGATGATTGTCATACGGTCAGACCGGTTGCCCACAACCCCGGCCATGTAGCTGCCGGCCACTCTGCCGACTCCCACGACTGCAAGCAGTATCGCCACTAGCGCTAAGTTTACCCCGTAAAGATCGATTAGATATGCGGCAAGATAGGCTGACAGTGCGAAGAACGCCATTCTTTGGGTCATATTTACCGCAAATGCGGCCCGGAACATCGAAATAGACAGTAATTCCCGGTATCTCGAAACTAAAGAAAATGATCTCGGTCCGGTGTTTTCGTTCATCGGGAACCAGAACCAATTCAAGGTTCCGACTGCCGCGAGTATTAAACCTAACGCTAGGAACGGAAGTCTCCATCCTCCCAATTCAGCCACTAATGCGAGAATTGGGATTCCGATTACCGACGCAAGTGTGTTGAAGGCCATGAGCCGACCGACTGCTACAGCTCGTTGTTTTGAAGAGACAACGTCCGCCACTGCTGCCATGCTGTTCGGTGGGATCATACCGCCTCCGAGACCTGTAACCGTTCGAGTGGCAAGCAAAATCCCAAGGTTAGGTGCGAAGGAGGAAGCTACTGCTCCAGCGCACAATAACGAAAGTCCGAGGAGAGCAACAGGTCGCCTCCCGAAGGAGTCCGATAGCGGACCGGATATGACGACAGATACAGCCCAGGCAGCGAAACTAGCAGTCGCTAGTTGACCAGCTATGGCAACCGAAACATCGAATTCGGAAGCGATATCCACTAACAATGGACTGTCAATAAGCCATGCGCATTGGCCAGCGAATAAAGCAAGTGCGACAGATATCAGAAATCGGGTCTGATTCACGGGAAATGCCCTAGGACAATTTGGTCTCGTGGACAATGCGGGTGATTATCGGAAGGAAACGAATCAGACTCCAATTGGAGAGAGGTTAAGAGAATTGATCTGGAGAGCATCAGGTTGTACGTAGAGTGGTGGAGCTGCGGGGACTCGAACCCCGTACCTCTTCAATGCCATTGAAGCGCTCTCCCAGATGAGCTACAGCCCCACACAAACGCTTGGCGGTTTCAGCACTAAGGCTGTTTGGTCGCCGCGGTACAGCATAGCAAAACGGACTTGTAGGTACAATGGCCTACCAGTTGTCAGTTAACTGGTAAGGGAATATTTGACTACTCTGCGGCCTTTGCCCCAGTCGCCTGGAGTTACCACATAAACGTCTTTATGGGAGTCTACCCAGATGCCATGACATGAGCGGTAACGTTCTTCTCCCCACTGGGCTAGACGTTCTCCATCGTGGTTCAATACACTGACCATACCGCCGTTATGCTCCGGGATATACACGATGTCGTCTTCATCAATGTACATCAAGGCAGGGCCGATAAGTTTGGTGGGCCATGTTTTGATGTGCTCTCCATCTTGAGTGAACACCTGGATACGGTCATTCTCTCGATCCGAAACCAAGACATGTCCTTGTTTGTCTATCCATACGCCGTGTGGCAGGTTGAACTGGCCGTCATCAGACCCAGGGTCGCCCCATGACATGATGTGCTCCCCGCTTGAGGTGAATTTATGAACACGGGCGTTAGCGTACCCGTCTGCGATGAATATTTCACCATCGTTATTGACAGCAATACCAGCCGGCATATTAAAAGGACCGCCGCTGTGAGTGACACTCGACCACGTGGTGGAACTGTAATCGTCAAATGCGACGCCGGTGTCCGACCGAAATCCTTCCTCTCCGATGGTCATCAGAAGCTTGCCTTCGGTAGTGAATTTGAATATCTGATGTTTGTTGCGGTCCACGAGCCAAACGTTATCATCTTGGTCCAGATATATGGCGTGTGCGAATGAGATAAGGCCAGCGCCCCAAGAAGAGATGAAGTTTCCGTCTTTATCGAATATGCAGACGGGATGTTCGGGGTCACGATTGAAACAATAAACGCGGTCTTTCGAGTCGCCGTACACGGCAGCCGCAGGCATCTCCCAACCTTCGGGTAACTTTGCCCAGTCTTCATCGACTTCGTAGGTGTATTTGCCAGATCCTACGGTTCCTGTTGCAGCCATTAGATTTCTCCTTTGAAGTAGTTGGGTTAGTAGGGGCGAATGCCCGGGGTTTTGACCCTAAAGCTGTAAAGCGATACTCCAGGGGTTGTATACACAGTGCGAAAGTCAGGGCCTCCAAAAGCGATATTTCTTGGGACCTCGGGTCCTCGTATTACGCCTAAATGAGTACCGTTCGGATCGAATACCCAGATGCCGCCAGAGCCAGTGCAGAATATACGGCCTTGAATATCGACTTTCATCCCGTCAGGAACTCCGTCCTCGGCTGATGCCATACTTGCGAATATCCGATTGTTGCTTAGTGATCCGTCCGCTGCCACATCGAAAGCCCTGATCTTACGGTGTTCGCAGACCATTCCTTTCTCTGCCTCTTCGAAGCAAATTTGGCTTTCGCGACTTATAGCAATGTAGAGGACTGATTCGTCAGGCGAGAGTGCCAGGCCGTTAGGGTATTCACATCCGTCGGTAGCAACGGTGATCTGGCCATCAGGGGCGATTTTGAACACACCTGCAAAGTCGTATTCCCTCTCAGACTCGGGCATCCGTAGCGAAGGGTCCGTGAAGTAGATGGTTCCGTCTGACCGGCAGATGACGTCGTTTGGCTTATGGAACCGTTTGCCATTCCAACGCTCTGCGATGGTCGTGACAATGCCGTCACTGTCCATTGCGGTGACACGTCGATGGTCGGACCCTTCACACATCAGTAGACGCCCTTGGCGGTCGAAACTACAGCCGTTTCCTTCCCCTGTCCCTTCGCGGACAACGCTTACGCCTGATGTGGAGTCCCAGCGTTGTAGGCGGTTGCCGACTAGGTCAACGAAAGTTAAAAACCCTTCGGGGTGCCAAAGCGGGCCTTCGGTGTTTCCAAGGTCAGTTGCCAACAGGGTATGCTCGGGTGATTCCAGTATCTCGTCAAGTCTGTCAGGCATGCTGGTCTCCGCCAGGATAGATGGGCCAAAACGAAGTTGGGTCGACAGGCGGGATTATACCAGTAAGTCGTGCGTACCGCATTTTAAGTTTTAGTACGTTTGACCGGTTGAGAAGCCTTGATTAGAATGCGTTCCACTCAATAAGACCAAAACGGTCAACACTGTAGAAAAGTGAGCTGACATGGTAAACATGAATCCGGACGACTCTGTTGAACAAATCGCTAACGAACTTCGTGCCCAAGCGGTCCGCCTTTGGGGAGAAGCCCGCGCCGTTGAGCTTGAATCATCTATTAAGCAAACCGCCGGGCAGCTATGGGATTTAGGCAGAGAGACCCTAGACCGTGATTTGGAACCGGGATTCTACCAATAATCCGTCGAAATCATCTGGATGTAATGAGGTACGACCATGCCGCAGCCCCATGAATTAACAGTGTCCGAAGCAGCCCGAGAGATTAAGTCCAAGAAACTTTCTCCGGTTGAGTTGGCCGAGTCTCTACTGGAGCGCATCGAAGCTACAGACGATGCATTGAAAGCCTGGATAACCATAGATCGTGAAGAAGTACTTACAAACGCAAAGCAAAGGGAAGAGGAGGCCGGACGCGGAGATACGAGGGGCCCTTCATGGTGTCCCTGTTGGTCTGAAAGACATCTTTTACACCGCCGGTATGAAGACGGCGGCTGGGTCTAAGGTTTATGCGGATTTCGTCCCGGAATTCGATGCAACCTGTGTTGTAAAGATCAAAGAGGCTGGCGGAATAATTCTAGGTAAAGCGGTGACCACCGAGTTCGCAACCTCGGATCCTTCGCCGACTTACAACCCTTGGAACTTTGAACATACCCCAGGTGGCTCTAGCAGCGGCTCATCGGTAGCCGTCGCTACCAAGACAGTAGGGGCTGCTTTAGGCTCCCAAACGGGCGGATCAACTTGCAGACCTGCAGCCTACAACGGGATAGTTGGGTTGAAAGCCACTTACGGTCGAATCAGCCGCTATGGAGTTGTACCTGTTAGTTGGTCTCTGGATCATGTAGGTATATTGGTCCGTACTGTGGAAGATGCAGCTTTAATGCTGCAGGTCATGTCTGGAGAAGATGCCAGAGATCCAGGTTCCTCCAGCGAACCTGTTCCTGACTACTTAATTCAGATGAATGAGCATAATAAACCACCTAGAATTGGCGTCGTAAGCGACTACTATTCGGATGAATCGACTCCGGAAACCTGGGCCCACACCCAGAAAGTCGTCCAAAAACTTAAGGCATCCGGTGCCGAAATTGTGGAGATCGGGCTACCACACAGCTTCGGGTCTTGCCATAGCGCCCAGCGGATTGTCATGAACGTTGAATGTGCCGCATTCCACGAACAATTCCACGCGACGCAGGCTGAAGATTATGGCCCACGTGTTCGCTCTGGTATGGAAATGGGAATGTTGGTGCCCGCCACAAAATACCTACAAGCTATGCGGTTACGCCGCCAGTTCAGAAACGACATGGTCCAGACTGTTGGTCAAGTGGACGTAGTCTTAACACCTGCCACACCGGCACCTGCACCCAAAGACAGGAACACCACTGGGGACGCGTCGTTTCAGGTCCCCTGGACTTCAAGCGGACTTCCCACGGTGACTCTTCCATCGGGGTTAAGTGAAACGGGAATGCCGTTGGCTGTTCAGTTGGGTGGCCTGCCCTTTGAAGAGGGCAAATTGTTGGGTGCTTCAAAGTGGTGTGAAAACGTATTGGATATCCGGTTGTCGCCACCCAATTACAGCTAGACAGAATCAAGAGGTTAAACCAAAGTCTCCTGGTTAGAAAATTGCTATGGGATTAACCGGCGATCCCGTAGTGTTGTGAAGGCGTAAGGGCCCGATAGAGATCATGAATTCCCAGCGGTTGCGCTCCTTGCAAGCTTGGGATACTGCTTCTAAGTCTGCGTTATCCAATATCCAAATGCCCATGGCCGTAATGCTCACTTGGTGGATGGGACTTTGGACCTTCTCATATTGAGGAGGGTTTACGTCATTACCTGTGTCAGAACCCATCATGGCTATACCCCGTTCGTAGAAGAGCGGGAGCACCGAAGCCTGACAGGCGGTCGAACCGGCAGATCGATCTACTGGACCTTCCACGTTACGGCGGTGTAACTGCCCGGTCCTGATGAGAAGCACGTCTCCTTCTTCGACCTTAAACCCGCACTGTTCCTCGGCAGCGAGGATGTCGTCTAACATAACGCCTTCGCCTCTCTCAACCCAGTCAATGCCTCGAATCATGGGAACGTCGACTAACACCGCGCGAGAAATAATCCCTTCATGAGCTTCTTCCACTGAACCAAACGTAGCCCCCATACTTGTGGAAACTAGGTGCGCAGGTTTTCCATTATAGGTTTTTCCGTTCCAGAAAAAATGGGATAACGCATCAACATGGGTGACCGTTACTCCGTGAAAGACCATGCCGAAATAATCGGTTGCTGCGGGGAATGTCCGGGAACTAACCTTGTCCCCAGTAGCCCATCCTTCGCCGCTCTCTACCATGAAGTGGACCGGTACGTTAGTCGGTGCATCGAGACTGGGTTCAAAAGTGACGGTCCGGGACATCGAGATTCGTACTCCCTCCTGTACCGTTGCAATGGCCTGTTTTACCTTACCTGGAGTTATGTAGTTAGGTGCCCCTAATTCGTCGTCTGCGCCCCACTTCCCCCAATTAGAGAACTTGTCGAAATAACTAAGGACTTCCTCTTCGCTGGGAATGTTTGCCTGTGCCATTATTGATCTCCCCATCTCTGATTTATGTGCGCTAGCTAATCCACCAGACTGATTAATAATTGAGCGGTTGGAATTCACGAGACCGGTGGGCGGCGAGTGTTCCAGTTGGTCGCTTGTTCGTATGCATACGCTACACGCAAAACGGTCGACTCATCGAATGGTTTCCCTGCGATTTGGAAACCCACAGGTAGGTCATCCGATGTGAACCCGCAATTGATAGACAATGCAGGTACGTTCGCTAAATTAAAGGGAGCTGTGAAACTTCGCCGGCCTCCTAACATTTCTAAGAATGCTTGTTTACTTTCGACGCCTGCTTTCTCTGGTATGGGAGACGCGGGGATCGAGGAAGTAGGCATCACGAGGACGTCCACTTCCTCTAGGGCGTCCAGGATCTGCTGACGAAGCAAGTGCCGGAGGCGAACTGCTTTTTGATGAGCTTGGGCGGGAAGGATGGCCCCTGTAAGTAATCGGAGCTGGATGTTGTAGTCGTATTCGTGTAGGTTCTGTTCGATACCTTCTTTATGAACTCCGGAAACATCACCATATGTAACCGCTGTAGATATGGCTGCAGATTGAGCGATTAATGGGATTTCGACTTGTTGGATAGATGCACCTAATTCCCCTAATTGGGCTACGGCTTTGACAACTAGTTCGCTTACTTCAGGGTCGACTGCATTTCCTTCCACTCTTTCTGTGATCACACCTATTTTGAGGCCGGCTACTCCAGCCGGTAATGTGGCTAGATAATCAGGAACAGGAATGTCCCAAGTGTGTTCGTCTTTGGGGTCGTGTCCTGCGATCGCGGCCAAAGTGAGGGCACAATCAGAGACGGTTCGGGAGATGGGTCCAACTTGGTCCATAGACCATGATGCGCCCAGTACACCATGGCGACTGACTCGGCCCCAGGACGGACGAATCCCAACTAGGCCACAGAACGAAGCAGGTCCCCGTATAGACCCGCCTGTGTCTTCACCCAGAGACGTGGCACATAGGAATGCGGCAGTTGCGGCGCCGGATCCGCTACTGGACGTGCCGGGGTTTCGTGATAAGTCCCAGGGATTACGTGGCCTCCCATAAGGGTGTTCGAATGCGTCGCCCATCGCAAACTCGCTCATGTTGAGCTTGCCCATTAGCACAGCCCCAGCTTCGTTTAATTTGGTGATTACAGTAGCGTCTTCATTTGGTACAAAGTTTTTTAGGATCGTTGATCCACCGGTGGTCAGGATGCCTTTAGTGTAAACCTGGTCTTTGACAGCTAAAGGTATCCCGTGCATTGGACCTCGGTATCGACCTGCAACGATCTCTTGTTCAGCTTGTCGAGCGTCTGCAATAGCTCTATCGGCTGTTACGGTGATGTATGAATTCAGTTTGGCATCAATCAGGGGGATGCGGTTCAGGTAGGCCTCAGTGGCCTCAACGGGCGACACCTCGCGTGACTTGATGAGGGCTGCTAATTCCGTTGCTGAGATAAAAGGTAGTTCAGATCTGTCCATCAATAACCTCAATGCCGGAAATGCACTTGTTTGGAGCACGGCCATTTTGACTTCGGCTGGTGATGTTGTCAACGGGATCAACGTTTTAAGTAATCAGACACTTTAAATCGGCGAATTTGAGCACTGATATGCAAGTTGCCACTGATATAATTTATCCAGTACCGATATGTTTGAACACAGAGGTAGTGACATGGACAAATTCGCCGGAATCATACTTGCCGCAGGAGAGGGGCTCAGAATGAAATCCCGGATTCCGAAAGTGTTGCATCGTCTCTGTGGAAAAGAATTAATTCAGTATCCGATAGAACTACTGACGAAGTTAGGCGTAGACCGCACGGTGGTGGTCGTTTCTCCTGAAAATCAGGACGCCGTTAAGCAACTACTGGGTGATTCCGTAGAGTATGCAATCCAGGCTTCAAAAACTGGTACAGCGGGCGCAACCGAATCCGCCATGAACATACTCCAAGGGACGGTAGAACATGTATTAGTTATGGGGAGTGATTCACCGTTGGTAGCAGCCGAGTCTATCCAACATCTAATTGAACAGCATGTGCTGGAAAATAGATATATATCCATTCTTTCTGGCGTTGTTGAAGATGGTAGCGGGCTGGGGCGCATAGTTCGGGAAGTGGGTTCGCAACGGAACGTGATAGGCATCGTAGAATCGGTCGACGATCCCGTCAGATCGACAGATCCGATTGAAGTGAATTCTGGCGTGTACTGTTTTCAGGCACATTGGCTCTCAGAAAACTTGGAGAAGGTCAATACTGGATTTTCCTCTGAACGTTACCTTCCTGATCTGGCAGCTATAGCTGTAGGTCAAGGCAAACCAATCTCAGCGTTCCCTTCAAAAGATCCTGTCGAAGTGCTAGGTATCAACAACCGGGTAGAATTAGCCTACCTGGAAGACATACAACGAAGGCGCATTAGAGAGCGTCTGATGTTAGATGGAGTCACGATTTCCGATCCCGAGTCGGTGACAATAGACGAGGACGTAATCATAGGCCAAGACACGATAATTCTGCCGAATACTTTGATTTTCGGCAAAACGGTTATTGGTTCTGGTTGTGAAATTGGACCTGGGTCGATGGTTAAAGGTGCCGTCATTGGCGACGATTGTAAAATTACATTGTCGGTGGTGGAAGATGCAGTAATGGAGATGAGAGTGGATATAGGCCCATTTAGCCGCCTTCGTCCAGGAGCCTATTTGGAAGCTGACGTCCATATCGGTAACTACGTAGAAATAAAGGAAAGCCGATTTGGCAATGGGGCTGTAATGGGACATTTCGGTTATGTAGGAGATGCATCCATAGGGGCTAACGTAAACGTTGGGGCGGGCACGGTGACTTGTAATTACGACGGTAAAGACAAGCATCGTACTGTAGTCGAAAATGAAGCTTTTGTTGGATGTGACACGATGCTCGTTGCACCAGTTACAGTGGGCGCAGGTGCAATGACTGGGGCAGGCGCGGTGGTTACGAAAGACGTGCCACCTGCTGGACGAGTAGTCGGGGTTCCTGCTAAACTGATCGGCAGATGAATGGTTCCAACTGACCTCTCGGGAGCTCTTCTCACAGGGTAAATTATCTCCATTAACATAAACGTGGGTTGACCGAGAGGACGGGGTGCTTGGATACAGATTATTTACCACACAGCATAATTCTTATAGTCTCCACCGCTCTGTTCTCGTACTTAAGCATGATGCGCTTAAGCCGGCCTGATGGTTTACCTGGGAGCGATGAGACCCCTTGGTTCCTCTCGGAATCGCTTCTTTTTTGGCTGAAAATAACGTGTCTTGTTGCGGCCACACCGTCTGGTGTAGCGCTGGCTCAGAATGTAATAACGAGCGACTGGCTAGCCATTGGCTTGATGTCTGTTGGTTTATTATTTGGGTTCTTTGTGATCGACCGAATCACTAATAGAATTGCTAAGCGTTATCCCAAAATGTCTCATCCATGGGCTAGAGCCACAGTTGGAAATGAAGCTTCGACGACTGATGTGGGCGCTCAATCAGGTATCGGTAATACCACAAGTCTTACAGAAGATGAACTTGAAGAACCTGCTATCACGGAAGACGAGCTCACAAGCCTTGATGACCGGGACAGAGAAATGCTTCGTTCAATCATCCGCTTGGACGCTACCACCGTAAGAGAAGTCATGGTACCAAGATTGGACATGGCTGCCGTAGAAGCTGACTCTCCTCTTGATTCCGTGGCGGAGACGATGGTGAGCCGTGGACATAGCCGGCTGCCCGTTTACGAGGAGACGGTTGATAAGATACTAGGCATCATCCACGCAAGAGATGTGCTTTCGTCATTGTCGGCGTCTATTATGGCCACTTCTGAGGATACACTAAGGACTTTGGTCCGGGAGGCATTCATCGTACCAGAAACAAAACGGGTAGATGACCTGCTTGAAGAATTCCAGGAACGCCGAACACAGATAGCTATTGTAGTCGACGAATATGGAGGGACTGAAGGCCTGGTTACTATGGAAGATGTCCTCGAAGAGATCGTTGGTGAAATTGAAGACGAGTTTTCTCGTAACCGCGATGCCCAAATAATCCATCAGAACGACGGTAAGGTTCTAGTTGACGCAGGAATTACTACCGAAGCCGTCGAAGACTTACTAGGAAGATCAATAGATACAACAGAAGTCGATACGGTCGGAGGCTATGTATATCAGGTCCTTGGACGCATCCCACAAGCTGGTGACATAGTTGAAACGGACGACCTTTATATAGAAGTGGTGTCGATGATGGGACGTCGGCTCAGAAAACTTCGCATTCACCGTATTGACAGCGGGATCACTGGGGCAACCCGATGAATA
>ENA-UPTF01000192-UPTF01000192.1-marine-metagenome-genome-assembly--contig:-NODE-192-length-43247-cov-3.014084_pt1 | contig 43247 bp, 42 predicted proteins | sample MGYA00238166_ERZ767019 | MGnify/ENA primary metagenome ERZ767019 (study PRJEB28930, sample SAMN06266391) | marine metagenome | isolation source: Sea water from 250 m depth | place: Atlantic Ocean | study... | reverse complement strand
TACTGCATTTGTTATTGGCTGGGATACCGCAGTTCGGTTGGTAGATCCCCATTATTATGGCGATGACTACAGATCAATGTGTGCAGCATTGGCGGAACTATGTGTTAACGGCAGTAAATTTTTAGTGGCCGGTCGAGTTGATAGTTCGGGTTTTAAGACCTTAGAAGATGTGCCGATTCCGGACGGGTTCAGTTTTTTGTTTTCATCAATACCAGAATCCATCTTCCGGTTAGATCTGTCATCTACCCAACTAAGGGCCGATGATAGAAAGTGGTAGATAGTTTGTTCAATTCGGATGTCTTGTTTAATTGACACTAAATTTCAGGCGATGATAAGATCTTCACGCTTCGATTAACTAGCGGCCTATGATCAAGGCCAAACCTGTTAACATAAGGAAGTTCGGTTATCTGTGTTCTTGACACTCTTAAATATTGTAGGTATAGAAGCTTTCACAAAGGATTGGGTGATGGTTGGTCTGTCTTTTGTGGTCGGGTTAGTTGCTATAGGTGGGATGTTCTTAGCTTCTAGAGTTCTATCCTCTCGCCGTCATTCGGCTATAAAACTTTCTACTTACGAGTGTGGTATCCCTGCAACTCCGTTTTCTTGGTCTAATATAAACCTGAGATTCTACATCTTCGCAATTATGTTCTTAATTTTTGATGTTGAAGCTGTCTTTTTATTTCCCTGGGCTGTAGTTTTTCTCGAACAGAGGGATCTAGGGAATTCGGTGCCATTCTTCGCAATGTTGTTATTCTTGGGAGTTCTATTCTTCGCATTGGTTTACGCATGGAAAAAAGGGGTACTTGAATGGCAGAAGTGATATTAGGCTCAGGGAACCAACCTGCGCCAAGCTTGTTAGATAAGACGGTAGATGGGAAAATCCCCGGAGTCCTAACGGTCAGTAAAGATCAACTCTTTGCTTTAGCGAGAAAGTCCTCACTTTGGACTATGAGCTTTGGGTTGGCTTGTTGTGCGATCGAGATGATTTCCACCTACATGGCCCATCATGATTTTGACCGATTTGGTGTAGTAACTTGGCCATCGCCTCGCCAATCAGATGTCATGATCGTAGCTGGCACAGTAGTGAAAAAAATGGCTGAACCAATTCGGTTGTTATACGAACAAATGCCAGAACCCAAATGGGTGATTGCGATGGGTAGTTGTGCGACTAATGGGGGGCCATATTACAGATCTTACTCAGTTGTAATGGGTGTTGATCACATAATACCGGTGGATGTATATGTCCCAGGCTGTCCCCCCCGCCCTGAGGCTTTGCTGTATGGGATATTAAAACTTCAAGATAAAATAATGTCGGATGCTAAGGAAAATGGCGGAAAGTCCTGAATCAACAGTACCCAACGATGCTGATGTTGATCAAGATTCGGAATCAACAGAATCCTTGGATCACTTAAGTTCATCTCGAAGGAATTTGCTGAAACGGGTTGGTGAATTTCTTGGGAATGATGCAGTGGTGGCTGGCTCCCTAAATAATCTCCCTCTGATCACAATCCAATTAGACGACTTGGTTTCGGTTTGCCAAAGGCTAAAATCCGAAGAAAGTCTAGACTTCAAGATGTTGTTATGTATGAGTTGCGTAGACTATGTTGAATATTTTCAAATGGTGTATTTTTTGCATTCCTTGCAGCACGAGCAGACACTAGTAATTAAAGTAAATACCCCGTATCAAAATCCTGATGTTCCTTCCATAACTGGGATTTGGAATGCGGCAAATTGGTACGAACGGGAAGCACATGATCTTTTTGGTGTGATGTTCTCTGATCATCCTGACCTTTCTCCTATATTGTTATACGATGAATTCGAAGGATATCCCGGACGAAAAGAATTTCCATTTCACGACTATCAGGAGTTTTAGCCCTGTGGAAACCTTATCATTACAATCCAGTGTTCGTTGGGATGGTGAACAGTACATAGCCGAAATAGAGGGTATTGATATAGAGGGTTTAGGAACATCTACTGATGAAGCCCAGGAACGGTTATTACAATCATTCCGGGCTTGGATAGAAATCAGAGAGACTACTAGTCAGCTTGAAAAATCGTTAGAAGATGCTGGTTATCCCGGGGTAACAGAAGAGACAGAATTGCAATTGGAATTCGCTTAGCCGTTGTTGCGAGGACGAGTTTTTAAAAATGGACCGGATTATCTACTCAATTGAAGAATCTATCCTTGACGGAACTTATCAAGCCTATTGCCCAGAATTGATTATCACCTCTTTCGGAGATACGTCGGACGAGGCCAAAGAATCCCTGCGTAGGGAAATAGGCTCTTATCTTGAAGACTGTGAGGAATTGGGTGTCTTGGATGAGGTCCTGATTGAGGCAGGGTTTTATGATAATGATGAAGTCTGGATGAGTAGTCTGGTCACCCCACCTAAAGAGCCCAAAATCACTATTATTTAATGACTTATGATTGATTCAACTACTAACCTTAATAACCCTACTGATGGCGAGCCCATTGAAATGTTGCTTAATATGGGCCCTCAACATCCTTCGACCCATGGAGTTTTCCGGATGGTACTTTGGGTTGACGGGGAAAAAATAGTGAGAGCAGAACCCCACATTGGATATTTACATAGAGGTTCTGAGAAGCTTTGTGAAGGTGAGCAATATCATCAAGTTATTACGCTGTTTGATCGGATGGATTACATAGGCAACTTTAATAACGAATTGATTTATTGTATGGCTGTGGAACAATTGATGGGATTGGAGGTGCCAGAAAGGGCTGAATATGTCCGGGTAATACTTTGCGAATTGAATCGTATTGCGAGCCACCTTCTTTACGTGGGGACAATTGGGTTAGATGCAGGAGCGATGACCCCTACAATGTTTGCTTTTAGGGGGAGAGAGCGGATCCAGTCACTGTTTGAAGCGGTATCTGGAGCTAGAATGATGCATAACTATTTTCGGATAGGTGGGATTAAGGAGGAGTTGCCCGGAAATTTCAACCAAATGATTGCAGACTTACTGCCGTTATTACAGGTAGACGTTGAAGAGAGCGATAAAATACTAACCTTTAACGAAATTTTTCTATCCCGACTAAAAGATGTGGCTCCTATTACATCAGATGATGCTATAGATTTCGGATGGACAGGTCCCTGCTTAAGGGGGTGCGGAGTCGAATATGACGTTAGAAAGGCGCAGCCTTATTCCGTTTATGACCGGTTTGATTTTGAAGTTCCAGTCGGGTTAGATGGAGATTGCTGGGATCGTCATTGGGTTCGAATTCAAGAGATGTACGAATCTCTTTCTATTATTCGACAGGCGATTAGGCAAATGCCTGATGGATCAGTTACTTCCCCGCTTGGCAGACGTCTAGTACGCCCGCCCGAAGGAGAGGTTTATGTTAGGGCTGAGAACCCGCGAGGGGAGATAGGAGTTCATCTGGTCAGTGACGGTACGGATCGCCCGTATAGGTTGAAGGTTCGCCCACCTTCATTTTGTAACTTATCTGCTCTTCAGAAACTATTAAATGATACTTGGTTGGCCGACTCGGTAGTGATCCTAGGGTCTCTAGATATTGTTCTTGGTGAAGTAGATAGATGAGTTTGCCGTTTTTAACTTTGACTATTGGAATAATAGATGTAGCTTGGATGGTGGTTTCATTGCTAGCTATGTTTTCAACTCTTTCTTTTATTGTGTTGTCATTAACGTGGCTAGAACGTAAGGCTTTAGGTAGACTCCAATTAAGGCTAGGTCCTACCAGAACAGGACCAATGGGTCTACTTCAACCATTGGCTGATGCAGTCAAACTCATCCTGAAAGAGGACATAGTACCAACCGCTTCTGATAAAGCTATCTTCTGGATCGCGCCCGTGATTGTTGTAATCTCGGCTTTCATGATTTGGGTCACAATACCTGGATCTCAGAGCTTAGTCTTACGAAATTTAGAACTAGGCTTGTTTTACATAATAGCTTTTGCAGTAGTAGGGATATTAGGATTAGTTCTTGCAGGTTGGGGGTCTGCTAATAAATACGGTGTTTTGGGAGGCCTTCGTTCAGCTGCTCAATTAATTAGCTATGAAATCCCAGTGATTTTGGTAGTAGTTGCCGTAGCAATGTTGGCTCAATCTTTGGATTTAACCGTTATAGTCAATGATCAATCAAAATTACCGTATATTGTTTTGATGCCTCTGGGGATTGTAGTGTTTTTTATCGCTGGACTTGCTGAAGTTGGCAGAACTCCTTTCGACATTTATCACGCCGAATCCGAGGTGGTGGGAGGTCCCTTTGTAGAATATAGTGGCGCTCATTGGGCAGTCTTTTTCCTTGCAGAATATATCAATACTTTTGCCATAGCTGCGTTGACCACCTTGTTGTTTTTGGGTGGCTGGCTTGGCCCATTTTTACCTGGCATAGTATGGTTTTTGATTAAGGTATATGCGGTTATATTGGTGATATTCTGGATACGCGGTACCTTCCCAAGATTACGAATGGATCAGTTGATGGCTTTTGCTTGGAAGACTATGGTCCCGCTGTCTTTTTACCTAATAGTTGTTACAGCAATTTATTTATATTTTGAGTGGCCGTGGTGGACTTTAACGGTTATGTCTTCCCTTGGGCTTTTGATAGTTGGCTATATTATTTATTCGATTATGATGGCTCCAGTCAAAAAAATTGCAGATATCAAAGCTAGGCAACAACGTATGAAATTGGAACGGAGCAAAATGGAAGAATCGGTAGGAGCGGCAGCTAATGTTAAATAGTGTAAAGGGATTGATGCTAACTCTCTCATCAACGCTCACAGGATTACGTAAGCCAATTACTCGAGAATACCCTAAAACTCCTACTCCGGTGCAGCCAAGGTTTATGGGGTTTCCTGCGCTTACCTGGGATCAAGATGTAGAAGAACCATTTTGCACCGCGTGTATGGTGTGTATAAGACAATGCCCGACCCAATGTATGTCTGCTAACATGAAGGATAATCCTCTACATGAAGAGGGTGTGAGTTCCAGAAGAAAGATAGTTGATCATTTCGAGATTAATCTTAATCGGTGTATACTGTGCGGGATTTGCGTGGAAGTCTGCAATTTTGATGCCATAGTGATGAGTCATGAACACGAAATGAGTACTTATCAAAGGAATGGAGATAGGGTAAATTTACCGGCTTTGATCCAAATAGGAAAAAAATTTCAGGAAGACACTGACTGGGTGCCTCCTACAATCTTGGCTAAGCAGCAGGATAAAGAATCCAACTGAACCATCAACGAAGATTAATAATCGTCTACTAGCTAGCGTCTGTATAAAATGAGAGAACCAATATCTCTAAGATAACGAAGTATGAGAATAGTGAGGGTTGTTGCAAATTATATGGGTTCCAATGTTTCAGATATGGTCAATTTAGCCTCTGGTGCCTATCCGCCTCGTAGAGGTATTTAGAGAATGGCCTGGATTTTATTTGTACTATTCGGAGGGCTTACATTAGTTGGAGGACTGGGATTAGTAGTCACTCGTAACGTAGTACATGCGGCGTTATTCTTGCTTCTTTCATTATCTGCGGTGGCTGGACTCTACTTGGTATTATTAGCGGAATTTTTGGCACTTGTCCAAGTATTGATCTATGGCGGCGCCGTGATCATAGTCGTATTATTTGCGATTATGCTTACTAGAAATTCAGAATATCCACACATCTCTGATAACAGACAATGGCCACTTGCGGCAATAACGTCCTTGGCGTTGGCTGTCATATTTGGGGTAGCCATGTGGCAAAGTGCTCCGAGTGCTACCAATTCAAATAGCCCGGCATTCGCAGACTTGGGGAATTCTTTGTTTACCCGATGGGCTGTCCCATTTGAAATCGCTTCGATTGTATTGTTGGTGGCATTGATAGGTGCATTGATAATAGCTCGTTCTGATTCAAGTAGGGAGAAATAAGCCATGGTTGACCTGGTTTATTTCCAGTTATTAAGTGCAGCTTTATTTTGCATTGGCGTTTACGGAGTCTTAGCTCGTAGAAGCGCTGTGTTAATTATTATCTCGATTGAGTTAATGCTGAACGCGGTGAACATTAATTTGGTCGCTTCAGCATCTAGATTAGCTAACAGTGATCCGGCGAAATTCCTGCATTTTGATGGGCAAATCATAGCTATATTTGTTATTACAGTAGCAGCCGCAGAAGTTGGGTTAGCGCTAGCGATAATTCTCAGGATGTATAGAAACCGATCAACAGTTAATGTTGACGAAGTCAACATGATGAAATGGTGAAAATGTCAATCACATTTAGCACTTTTTATAAATTGATGTCCACAAGGTCCATAGAAATACGGATTGGAGTGGTGATTTAGTATGCAGTGGGCATGGCTAATCCCTATATTTAGTATTGCGGTTGTGCCGTTCCTAATTTTCTTCGGGAAATTCTTGCCCGGTAAAGGCTCTTTTCTTGCGATTGCTGCGATTGCTGCGGGATTTTTAATGTTCGGTTGGGTTTTCTTAGAATGGTCGCAATCAGATGATCCAACTGCGAATTGTAGTGTCGATCAAGCTCTTGGCGTAAGGACATGTCGATATGCCTTAGACTGGTTTGCGACAGGCCACCCGGGATTCAGCGTAGATAAAGTATACCAGGGGATTTCCGGAGTTCTCGGCATAGTGATCGATCCCTTGTCTATAAGTATGTTGGGGTTGATCACTTTGGTTGCATTGATGGTTCAAATATATTCTCTTGGTTACATGAAAGGTGATCCTCGTCTGAATTGGTATTATGCATTTCATGCGATGTTCGCTGCTGCTATGCTGGGCCTGATTTTAGCAGACAACTTTTTGATGCTTTATATTGCATGGGAATTGGTTGGGGCCTGTTCATATTTACTGATAGGATTTTGGTTTGAAAGACCCGCCGCTAGAGAGGCCGCCAAAAAGGCATTTGTAGTGACCCGAATTGGTGACGTCGGGTTATTGGTAGGAATATTATTATTATGGAGCCAGGTGGGTAGCTTTAGTATGTCGGAGACCTTTGCAGCTGCACAATCGGGAACGTTGGCACCCAGTGTAATTACCTGGTCTGCCATATTAATTTTCCTTGGTGCGGCTGGTAAATCAGCCCAATTCCCATTTCACGTTTGGCTTCCTGATGCAATGGAAGGTCCTACACCAGTTAGTGCGTTGATACATGCTGCGACTATGGTGGCCGCCGGAGTTTATTTGGTTGCTAGGGCTTTCCCGCTGTTTGAGCAATCTACAGAAGCCTTGATGATTGTATCGGTAGTTGGTCTCATTACGGCTTTAGGTGCGGCTACTATAGCATTGGTATCCACCGATCTAAAAAGAATCTTAGCGTATTCAACCATTAGTCATTTAGGACTCATGATGCTTTCGCTAGGTGCATTGGGTTATACCGCGGCTATATTCCATTTGTTAGCCCATGGCTTTTCTAAGGCTTTGTTGTTCCTTGGTGCGGGTAGTGTCATGCACAGTACAGATGAATTGGATGTCAGGGAATTGGGTGGGTTACGGACCGCCATGCCTGTCACAGCAATTTTGTTTTCGATTGGGGCACTTTCTCTCGGGGGAATCCCTGTATTGGCTGGCTTCTGGAGTAAAGATGAAATACTTCTAGCTGTGTACAGTAATCTACCCCCTGTATTTATAATTTTAACTTTGCTAACTGTCTTTCTTAGTGCGTTATACATGGCGAGAGCTATGTTTTTGGTGTTTTATGGAAGTAGAGGAATTTCACTGGGGGCAGTGCATGAATCCCCTGCAAGTATGACGTGGACTATGGGGATTCTAGGCTTTTTGGCAGTTACTTTTGGATTCTTGGCATTGAATCTTGGGGGAATATTAGAAGGGTTTGGCCACTTTGTCTTTTTCTCACATGCCGAAGAATTCCATTTTAATTGGTGGCTAGGTTCTATTTCCATCTTACTAGCCATAGCAGCATTTGTGTCTGCTTACTTAGCTTATTTTAGATATTCGACTGTTGTGGCTCAGATCAACCGCAAATTGTCAGTAATTCTTCGGTTGATAGAAAATAAATATTACATCGATCAAGGTTACCAGTGGGTCATAGATAAAATTGTTCTGGGTATTGCAAATTTGATTGGATACCTTGATAGAGTAGTAGTCAATGATATTGGAGTTAATGGGCCAGCTCGGATTATTAGAGTTATAGGTATCTCGTTCCGATTACATATCACCGGTAATGTCTATAGCTATGCTCTCGGTATGGTGATAGGTACGATTGGACTTGTGATTTTCTGGTGGTCGCAATCCGTATGATAATTTTTGACCAAACAGCTCTTCTTTTGCTTATATTAGTCCCTTTATTTGGCGCCTTCCTTATGGCGATCATGTCAAAAGACAGACCGAAAGATATCTGGTATTTTGCTATATTTATAGCATTCATCACTTTAGTAATTTCAACGATAGTATTTTTTAGATATGATTATCATGCCGGAGGCATTCAATTTGCCAATAGTTTTGATTGGTTGGACAAACCGCTCAAAATAGAGCTCTCTTTGGGGATTGATGGAATCTCTGCCCCCCTAGTCTTGTTGAATGGTATTGTGTTACTAGGAGCCGTATTAATATCTCAAACTATCAGCCATCGTCCCAGGGATTTTTTCGTTCTACTTTTTGCTTTGGGTTCAGGAGTGTTCGGTGTATTTGTAGTTAGAGACTTGTTCTTCCTCTTCTTTTTCTACGAATTAGCAGTTCTTCCTATGTACCTTTTGATTGGTGTTTGGGGTAGTAGTACTGACTTCGTAACTTTCATACGGACTAAAGAATATGGCGCCATGAAACTCATGCTTTTCCTAGTAGCCGGTAGCGTATTGATCTGGCTGGGGATATTAGCACTGTATGTAGAGTCGGGAAATGTTGGGGAAGCAAGTTTTTCTTTGGAACTGTTATCTGAAATGGCCCGAAATGGGCAGTTTAGCCCAACGTTTCAAAATTGGGTATTCCCTTTGTTCATGATCGGTTTTGGAGTTTTAGCGGGTCTTTGGCCGTTCCACACATGGTCACCGGATGGTCACGTAGCCGCCCCAACAGGGGTCAGTATGCTTCACGCCGGAGTATTGATGAAACTTGGGGCCTACGGGATCATAGTTGTTGGAATTGTTTTGTTGCCAGAAGGTGCCACTTCGTGGGCTCCCCTTTTAATTATATTAGGGACTGTTAACGTGATATATGGGGCTATGTCGGCTATTTCTCAAAGAGATTTAAAATATATCATAGGGTATTCCAGTGTAAGTCATATGGGGTATGTCTTGATGGGTATAGCGACGTTGCATCCCGTAGGTATGGCTGGCGGTGTGCTGCAAATGTTTTCTCACGGGATTATGACAGCTCTTATGTTTGCTATGGTAGGAGCAATCTATGAACGATCTCATATAAGAGATATCTTCGTGCTAAACGGTCTAATGAAAAAAATGGGAGTCACTAGCGTATTTTTTGCCGTGGCAGGTTTGGCCTCTCTGGGGTTGCCAGGGCTAAGCGGCTTCATAGCGGAATTTATGGTCTTTGTAGGTGCCTTTAGTACTTACTGGCCGCTGGCTGTAATAGCAGTAGTTGGTGCAGCGATCACCGCTGTTTACATATTACGGCTATTGGCCAGAACCTTCTTTGGTGACTTTGATCCCGAATGGGATCATCTAACCGATGCCAGCCCTGTGGAAAAGGCAGTTGGAGGAGTCTTTGTACTGATTTTGATCTTGGTTGGGGTCTGGCCGGCGCTGCTGCTGGATGTAATTAATAATGGAGTGGCGGCAGTCTTGCCGGCATTGTAACGTTATGACAGGGTTAACAGATAATATATATTTACTTACCCCTGAGTTTGCTTTAGCTGGAGTGGCTCTTGGCATATTCATGATTGATTTGTTTTTACCACAGCACCGGAAGGATGTTCTTCCGTGGCTGTCAATATTGGGATTAATAGGCGTGTTACTGATCTCATTAAAATTGCTTTGGGGACAGCAGGAAAGTTTATATGGTGGATTGTTGTCGATAGATGCTTATTCTTTGTTCTTCAAAATAGCGTTTTTAGGATTAGGCGTACTAATAATATTGACTTCTATAGACTTCGTGAAAAAGTTTTTGGATCATCCCGGCGAATTCTACGGATTACTGCTTTTTTCGATTCTCGGGATGAATCTGATGGCGCAATCAAGGGAACTTCTCACGGCCTACATATCCTTGGAATTGCTGAGTTTTAGCCTGTATGTGTTAGTTTCTTATGGCCTTCAAAATGCTAAGTCTAATGAGGCAAGTATAAAATACATCATTATAGGCGCGTTTTCATCAGCGATAATGCTTTATGGAATTAGCCTGATATACAGCACATTGGGTGTTACGCATTTTGCCTCTATTAGTATGGCGCTGACAGATTTAGGTGAGACTATTCCGTCTTTATGGGCAGGTGTTGCATTAATAGTAGTTGGATTCGGGTTCAAACTCGCGGTTGTACCGTTCCATATGTGGGCACCGGATACATACGAGGGAGCTCCATTCCCAATTACCGCGTATTTAGCGATTGGGTCTAAAGTAGCTGCTGTGGCCCTGCTTCTCCGATTTGTTGCAGAGGGTATATTACCAGCAGGAGATCTTTGGCTAGAATGGCAAATTATATTTGCGGTCTTAGCGGCTGTTACCATGTTGCTGGGTAACCTAGTAGCCTTGGCACAGAAAAACCTTAAAAGGCTAATGGCCTATTCAGGCATAGCCCACGCTGGGTTTATATTGGCCGGCGTTGCGGCAATGGCCCCGAGCTCGGTCATGACAGCTAACGGGATATTGTATTATCTGATTGGTTATTCAGTAACCAGCCTGTTAGTGTTTGGACCCCTTATATCGTTCTTTAATTCTACTGGTCAAGATGATATATCTGATTTGGGAGGATTGGCGGATCGTAATCCTTTTCTAGCGGCCTCCATTGCGATCGGTCTTTTTTCCTTGGCAGGGTTGCCGATTTTTGCAGGGTTTACCATGAAATTCTATTTGTTTACAGCGGTCGCCCAGGGAGGATTGCTGTGGCTAGCAGGATTAGCTATTTTTTCAAGCTTAATATCTCTATATTATTATTTGAATGTAATTCGGGTGATGTATATTGAACCTATCCCGAGTTCCTTCGATTACGATATATCAACCGAATCAGAAGGTGTTTCTTCGATGTCAACTAATCTGATATCGAGACCGTCAGCGCCTATCCTAATTGTCATAGGTATAACCTTAATAGCAGTAGTCTGGTTAGGTGTGTATCCAGCACCGTTACTGGAGGGTATAGAGGTAGCCAGCGAAGCTATCTTAACTGGGCAATAATTTATTAGCTATATTATTAGATCACAGCGGGGGCGTGTATAAATGATAATCGCAGTCATTGGTGGAAGTGACGCCAAGCCTGAGCATATAAGGTTGGCAGAATCAGTGGGCCAGGAACTGGCGAAAAGAGGAGTAACCGTGGTCTGCGGTGGCTTATCAGGTGTCATGGAGGCTGTCTGTAGAGGGGTCAAGAGTTCTGGAGGCAATACCATAGGTATATTGCCCGGTAGATCGCCGAAAGAAGCGAATGAATTTATTGACGTCCCTATAGTAACCAGCATGGGTTACGCTAGAAACGTTATAGTCGTCCATACAGGAGAGGCTGTCATAGCAATTGGTGGAGCTTTCGGTACTCTGTCGGAAATTGCTCATGCGCTCGGGGAGCAGATCCCTGTAATTAGTCTCAGTAGTTGGCCATTGACCCGAAAGGGTGACGGAGATCCAATTGGGGATGGACTGATAATAGCTGACACACCTGAAGACGCGGTCGATAAAGCCGTGGCGGCTGCTGAAGCGAGATATTATTAAAGATTAGGGAGCTTAGCATGGGTATCGATCCCCGCAATATTACAATAGCGGCCGTTCATGCTCACCAAGCATTAGATTCTAGGGGTAACCCAACCGTCGAAGCTACAGTGGAGCTATCTAATGGAATACGGGCGTATTCCTTGGTGCCCTCGGGGGCCAGTACCGGTAGTTATGAAGCCCTAGAACTTAGGGATGGAGACAATAGTAGGTTTGGTGCCAAAGGTGTTTTAAAAGCAGCAGGGAACGTGAATGATGTTATATCTCCGCATCTCATAGGAATGTCCCCACTCGACCAATCAACAATAGACCAAACTATGATTGACTTGGACGGGACGCCCGACAAAAGCAATTTGGGCGCTAACGGGATACTAGCTGTTTCGATGGCAATTGCAAGAGCCGCGTCCTTAGCGATTAATCCGTTAGAGGGAGAACTCTGGTCATACCTGTCCAATGGGAATGATGTAAGTTTGCCAGTACCGATGTTTAATATCCTGAACGGTGGGCGTCATGCTTCAAACTCAGCTGATATCCAGGAGTTCATGGTAATGCCGGTTGGAGTAGATACTTTCTCGCAATCTTTACGGGCTGGTGCCGAGATTTACCAGGCTCTTAGATCGATACTGGAAGCTGATGGTCATGGTCTGAATGTAGGAGATGAAGGCGGATTTGCTCCAACGTTAGCGTCAAATCGGGATGCTATTGAGATTGTACTTAAGGCTATAAATAAAGCAGGGTACTCGGCAGGGGAAGACGTTTTCTTAGCGCTAGATGTGGCAGCCTCTGAGCTGTTCAGTTCAGATACAAACCAATATGATCTTGCGCGAGAGGGGAGGTCATTATCTGCTGGTGAACTAATTGATTTATATGACTCTTGGTCGAAAGAATATCCTATTATTAGTATTGAGGATGGATTAGATGAAGATGATTGGTCCGGCTGGACACTGTTAAGGCAACGTTTAGGAGGAAGAGTACAGCTTGTCGGGGATGATCTGCTTGTCACTAATATAAATCGTATAAAAAAGGGAATCGGACTAGGCTCGGCAACTTCGGTTTTGCTTAAACCCAACCAGATTGGTACGTTAACCGAGACTTTTAATGCCCTTACGATGGCGAGGGAAGCTGGTTGGGGCGCGGTAATGAGCCATAGGTCGGGAGAAACAGAGGATACAACTATTGCGGACCTATCAGTCGCATGGGACATAGGGCAAATTAAGACTGGAGCACCTGCGAGATCAGAAAGAGTGGCGAAGTATAATCGACTTCTAAGAATTGAAGCCTCTTTAGCAGAAAATGCCACCTATTCGGGTTCTAAAGCGTTTGATTATCTGAGTAACTTTTAAATCCTTATTGTGTAGGTTACAGCTGCGTAATAAGGTTGAGCATCTGGCAGATTAGTATATCAATTACGGTTGCATTATTGTCTTCCCCTTTCTGTTGCGGGCGGTTATTATAGGTGCAGTTAGTCTATTGGGTAGAGAACATCATGATTTCACCCAGACGATTTTGTAAAGTTCGGAGGCTATGATGGCGACACGTGTAGGAATAAATGGGTTTGGTAGGATAGGCCGACTGGTTGCAAGGGCAACTATGGATAGGTATCCAGGTAAAGTTGAGGTGGCTGCTGTAAATGATTTGACCGACGCCAAAACAAACGCCCATTTGTTTAAATACGATAGCAATTACGGGGTTTACCCTGGCCAAGTCGAAGCAAATAACGATGATTTGGTAATTGATGGTAGGAATATAAAGGTTTTCTCCGAGAGAGACCCTGCTCAAATACCGTGGTCTGAGATGGGAGTTGACTTGGTAGTAGAATCTACAGGGATATTTACCGACGGTGAACAAGCTGCAGGTCATTTGAAGGGTGGAGCAAGTAAAGTCATCATATCCGCTCCTGCTAGTAATGTTGATCTGACTATGGTTATGGGCGTGAACGATGATACATATAATCCGGAACAGCACAATATTGTATCTAACGCATCATGTACAACCAACTGCTTCGCACCAATGGTCAAAGTTCTCCACGATGCTTTTGGTATAGACCATGGTTTGATGTCCACCATTCATTCATATACCAATGATCAAGCTATTCTGGATCAAAGACATTCAGATCTTCGCAGGGCAAGGACTGCAGCCCAAAATATTATTCCGACCAGCACAGGAGCTGCTAGGGCCGTAGGTTTGGTGCTTCCTGAACTAAACGGAAGATTACATGGAATTGCCTTTAGAGTCCCGACCGCAACAGGTTCCGTAACCGATTTTGTTGCGAATTTATCCAAGGATGTGACTGCTGAACAAATTAACGAAGTGTTTTTAAAGGCTTCACAGACAGGGCTGAAAGGTATTTTAGAATACACTGAAGACCCAATAGTCAGTTCCGATATCAGAGGAAATGTACATAGCTGTATTTTCGATGCACTGTCAACGATGGTTATGCAGGATAGGATGGTTAAAATAATGGGATGGTATGACAATGAATGGGGTTATTCTTGCCGTACTGCTGATCTGTGCTCTTTTATCACTGATAAAGGTATCTAAAGGGTTCTCAAAATTTACACTAACAGAACGGGATAGCTTCAGAAGTCCTGAAATGCTGCTCGGATAGTACTTTTCCACGCCGCGGTTAAATAACGTATCAAAGTTTGATTTGGAATAGTTGATGAAACCGCTGTTGTCTCGTTTATTGTCTTCCATCAATAACCTTTACCTCATCCTGCCAATATTATTGGCTATAGCTGCTCTATTCAGGCTTCACGGTATTGATTGGGATTCAGGGTTTGGGTTTCACCCTGATGAGCGGTCTATCTACATGCGCGCTCAATGTATGTATGATGTCCTTCGGCAACAACCTGGATACCAGTCCTGCCTTCTTGCACATCCCCAGATGGAACCAGGTTTCCCTCAGATTTCAACAATTTTTGACCCAGCGCGCAGCCCTCTAAACCCTAATTGGTTCCCTTTGGGCAGTGTGCTTATCTACTTGTTGGTAATAGTTCAATATCTTATATCCCCGATATTGGATCTGACTGGACTAGAAATCCGATATTTCGCTCGGGGTTTGTCTACGTTGGCAGATTTGGGGACTATCTTCTTCGTCTTCTTGATAGGTCGGAGAATGTATCATGTGAAAGTGGGTTTACTAGCTGCCGTGTTAGTAACCTTGTCCGTTATTCATATCCAAAATAGTCACTTCTATAGGCCAGAGACATTTTCAGTATGCTTAATTCTGATGAGTTTTTGGGCCATGTTACGGGTAATGGAGTACGGCCGTGTCCGTGACTCAGTATTTCTCGGGATTTCGGTTGGGCTCGCGCTTGCGCCTAAAATAAGCGCAATCACTATGTTGATTGTTCTAGGAATCCCGTATTTCATACAAGCTTTTAATGGCACTTATGCTACCCATCAAGGGGTACGGATCCGTTTTTCTTATTGGCCATTAATATATGCATTGCTAGCACTATGTTTGGCAGCATTGGTTTTTATTTTAGTTACTCCCTACGCCTTAATAGATGCAGGTAATTTCATTAAAGATATTAAGGCACAATCCTATATGGCAAACAATCCTGGGGTTTGGCCATTTACCTATCAGTACATGGATACTCCGAATTTTATCTACCAGATTTACCAATCTACTGTTTGGGGATTAGGCATCCCTCTCGGGGTGTTGTGTTGGTGTAGTGTGTTGTTCACTTGCGTATCAGCGTTAGCAAGCCGAAAACACAGGATATTCGACCTGATGTTGCTGGGTTGTGTAATTCCGACGTTTATTTTTCTCGAAACGTTTGGTGTGAAGTTTTTACGGTATGTTTTTCCGTTAATGCCTTTCATGATCCTGATGGCAGCTAGATGTTTATGGTGGCTGAGAGAAGTAACAAATGGAGATATACCTGTTAGAGCTCCGACCTTTATTACTCGGTTAACAGGGCGAGAATTAGGGATAAAAAACAAATTGTTGGGCAGGGTCACTTTGTTTTTGACTGGCCTGTTGATAATCTCGACGGGCTTCTACGCTATAGCTTTCCAGAGCATATATTCAAGTGAACACCCTGCCGTGTCAGCATCTAAATGGATTCATAAAAATATTGAATCTGGATCGATGGTGATAAGCGATAATCATTGGGATGAGTATATTCCAGGATTACAACGTTATCGTCTTTGGCAATTTCCCGTTTACGACCCTGACAATCCGGCGAAAATCAATAATCTGGTTAGGCGATTATCTGAGGCCGATTATGTGGTTTTTTATAGTAATCGCCCATATGGAAGTGTGGCCAGATTGCCATCGGAGTTCCCTTTGAGTTCCAGATATTATATTAAGTTATTTGAAGGGGAATTAGGGTATCGGTTGGAGAAATCGTTTTTCTCGTACCCAAATTGGTTGAACGTTCATTTTCATGATGACCCATTTTCTAGGGCCCAAGTGAAACGTCCTGAGTCATTGGCTCAACGGGATGGTATCGGGCTGAACCTAGGTTATGCTGATGATAACGTGATTGGATACGATCATCCCCCAGTGCTGGTATTTAGAAACTACGGGAAAAAGTCAGAATCAGAATTGAGAAACATATTGCTTCCCGATGTTTCCTCAGGGAATCGGATAGTTTCTGAGGCGAGTGATAGTGATGTTGACCCTAGAACCCGGCATCTGATGCTAACGGAATCCGATTGGTTGATACAGCGTCAGGGCGGGACTTGGTCTCAAATGTTTAACGAGAATAGTTGGAATAACCGATTCCCTGTATTAGCTTGGCTATTAGTTATAGTGGTCGGATGGATAATTACATTACCACTTAACTTGTTTATATTTAGAGGTTTACCTGATAGAGGCCTAGGATTAGCTAAAATATTTAGTTTTCTTATTATTGGATATGTTGTTTGGATTTCAGTAAGCCTCGACTTATTCCGATTTACCAATGTGACCATATTCTACTCTAGTTGTGTGGTTCTGGCCTTGTCTTTGCTGGTCATGGCTTTTGCACGAAATGAAATAATCACATTCTTAAAAGAAAAATGGCGATTGGTCATATTGGTTGATGTCATATTTTTTCTCGCTTTTTTTATTTTTTTATGGATCAGAGCCAACAATCCGGATTTGTGGCACCCATTTAGGGGTGGAGAGAAACCGATGGAATTGGCTTATCTCAATGCTGTTGTACGGTCTAACTTATTCCCTCCGTATGATCCATGGTTTTCGGGAGGATACCTGAATTATTATTATTGGGGTTATTTTTTGGTTTCACTGCCGGTTAAAATTTCGAGAGTACTTCCTACAACAGCTTTTAATTTGGCCATACCTACGTTTTTTGCTTTGAGTGTTAGCGGAGCATTTTGCTTAGCGTACAATATCGCATGCAAAATCCAAATGGTAGATTCAAAACTGAGATTTGATAGTGCTGATATTAAATCAGAGTCCAACGACTTTAAAAAAAATTCTAGATTAAGTAATCTTCGATCCGTACCAAATATTTTGCATAATCGCGTTTGGGCTCCTCTTACGTCTGAGAAGTTTCGGGTCTTATTCCCTGTATTGGTTGGTATTGCTTCTGCTATTAGTGTGGTAGTGGTTGGTAATTTGGATGGAATTATCCAGCTATTACAGATGACTCAGGGTGACATCAGCGGGTCCCGAGCTTTTGATTTTTGGCGTAGTAGTAGGTTAATACCTCCGCTCAGCAGTGTAGAAAGTTCAATGTTAGCATTTTGGGTGCCTACAACCATGGGTGCGGCAACTGAAATATCACATCACATAACTGAATTCCCATTTTTTTCGTTTCTATTTGCTGATCTTCATCCGCATTTGATGAACATACCATTTACGATGTTAGTTATAGGTCTCGGAATTAATTTGCAGTTCCAGTTTAACGCGTCTAGTACCACTTGGAGGATCATCGCCTGTGGAATATTAGCGTTGGGTCTCGGTAGTTTATGGGTAATAAACAGTTGGGATTACCCTACTTATGCGTTGCTGTCTATTGCATTTGTAGCTTTAGGTATACAGGCAATGGCGATTCCTAAATTAAAAAAACTATCATTATTTTCTGTCCTAGTTTTGAGTATTATAGGTGCAAGTTGGATTCTTTTTTTACCATTCCATGAGTCATACGAAACTTTTGGAGTTGGGATAGCAATTTCCCGGTGGACAACACCACTAAATAGTTACCTTGTCATATTTGGTTGGTTTTTATTTATTGCTATAAGTTTCTTGTTTCTAAAGATATCTCATAGTGTGTTGGAGATAGGGCTGAAGGTTTTCCATAACGATCTACTGGCACGTTATGAATTAACGTGCCTTATTATTTTCTTGGTAAGCCTCGCTTCCGCTTTTTATTTGATTCTAACGGATTATTGGACTGCCGCTTGTTTGGTTATGTTATTCGGTATGTCCGCGCTAGCCATGGTGATAGAGATCTCCCAGAAACCGTTGAAAAACACCTCGGGAATCGTACCTTTACTCTTATTGAGTATGGGATTAGCTATCAGTATTGGTGTTGAATTTCTGCATTTAGCGGGTGATATAGGTAGAATGAATACTGTCTTTAAACTATATCTGGAAGTGTGGCTGTTGTTTGGATTATGCACTAGCTACATGGGATTTATAGTTATTGAAAGGTTGTGTACTGCTTGGGGTTGGGGAAAGAGATACCACTATTTATCTGGAATATGGTTTGGTGCAGCTGCAGTTTTGATAATCTCGAGTTTTATTTATCCGGTGTTAGGTACCTTGGATAGGATAAATGACAGATTTGGGGAGACCGGTATCACTCTAGACGGTGTGGCATATATGGGGAAGGCACAACATCTAGAGGACGATGACAAGTTGGATCTTAGATGGGATTTGGAAGCCATTGAATGGCTACAAAACAATATATATGGATCTCCCGTTATTCTGGAGGCGCATGGCGCTCAATATCGTTGGAACGGACGAGTATCAGCGCACACTGGCTTGCCAACTATATTAGGATGGCCCTGGCATCAGATACAACAAAGAAATGATTACCAAGATTCAATTTTGGAAAGGGTCCAGGATATTGCATTGATTTACGACTTAGATGATATTACCGCGACAAGAAAACTTCTAACCAAGTATCAAGTGTCGTTGATTTACGTGGGAGAGCTAGAGAAATCATATTATTCTCGTGCAGGCTTAGATAAATTTGATAGAATGGTTTCAGACGGTATTATAGAGAGGTTGTTTCAAAATAGGGGTGCTACCATATACCGCAGTTTGGTACGTTAATCTATCTGACTAACATTAGTTTAGGGGAGTTAATGGATTCAGGCACTAAAATCGAGCTAATCCGTGATATTTTTATTATTGTTAACTCGGCTGTTTTTATTATCATATTAGTAGTGATCGGCTTGTTAGTACTGAAGATATACCGACAGTTATATCCTTCACTGCTTAAGACATCAAGAAATTTAGAAGAGAGTTCTAATTTAGTATTGAATTTGGTGTCTCAGCCAGTTAATCTGGTAGCACCGATGTTAGAGACCGTTAATCGCGTTTGGGCTTTGGTGGAAAACTTCAAAAATCGAGAGTGGAGGAAAGGTGATGAAGAGTAATAGCTTAATTGCAGGAGTCATAACAGGTGCATTAGTTGGGACTGCTGCTGGTATTTTATTAACCCCTAAGACTGGTAAGGAATCCCGCCAAATAGTTAAATCTAAGGCAACGGATTTTAAGGTTAAAGCTGGTGATTATCGTATAAAAGCTGAGGATTATTTGGGTACAGTAAAGGAAAAATTTCAAAAGAATACCGTCGCCAGTACAGTGGAAGATTTTTCGGGCAACGGGGTCCAAAGCCATACTTAAAGGTTAATTGCACTGATGCAATGAATTTTGTCCATATGATCTAGGTGAATAAAACGGTTTCTTTCCCAAATGCGTAAAAAAATGGCCGGCAGTTTATATGCCGGCCATTTTTTAAGAATCCCAACGCGGATATGAGCCTAATATTTTGAACATGTTGGCACGTTCGGATATCAAGGACAATGCTTTATTAACTAATGGCTCTTCTCTGTGACCTTCACAGTCGACTAAGAAAATATATTGTCCTAAGAGTTCTTTTGTAGGCCGTGACTCGATCTTAGCCAAGTTTATTTTCCTTTCGGCGAATTCCCCTAACACGTCGTATAAAACGCCCGGAGAGTCTTGATTGAACGAGAAACAGATTGACGTTTTATCAAATCCGGTTCGGTCATGATCCTGAGGCGCCAAAACAACGAATCTGGTTACGTTATTAGAATTGTCTTGGATGTCTTGCCCAATGATTTCGACATTGTGAAGCTTTGCTGCACGTTTGGGCGCTATAGCGGCAGCAGGGATCTGGCTGTTACGCATGTCTGTTACTGCAGCAACGGTACTTAGAGAAGCCGTACGAGTTGCTTTTGGGAAGCACTGATCGAGGAATGTTTGGCATTGGGCCAAAGCTTGGGGATGGGAGTAGATTACTTCTATATCTGGGAAATGGATGCCAGGTAAGCCTAGTAAATAATGTTGTATCGGAAGCACTATTTCGTCAGATATGAACAGGCCCGATTGGCTTATGAGTAAGTCTAAGGTAAATGTTACAGATCCTTCAAGACTGTTTTCTATGGGTACAACTCCCTGATTGATTAACCCGGACGAAACGGCCTGTCCTATTGAGGATATAGTGGAAAACGGCATTAGGTCGGCTGTTTGATCATATTTTAACGAGGCTTCCTCAGTATATGTTCCTGTGGGGCCGAGGAAACCAATACGTTTAATCATGCTGATACTCCGGTCAATGTCTCGTATAGTATATGCTCTTCTTCTGAGCGGGTGATTGCGATGATTTCATCGTGAGCATTTATTATCAAATTGGGACTAGCGATGGTTAATATTTCATGTTTAATGACTAATGAGACGAAACTATGATCTGGCATTGGTATATCTATTAACCTCTTTCCGACAGACCAGGCATCTTCTGGTATATATATCTGGACCAGCTCCGTATTTGGGATTTCCAAATCGGTTAAGTGTAGCAGACGTTTATCTGTCACTCCGGCTTCGAATTGTGTGACTATAGAATGGGTACTATTGACGACTAGGTCTACGCCTAATATTTGAAATAGAGGCTCGTTTTTTGTGTCGGTTAGTGTAGCTGCGGTTCTAGGTATGTTAAAGGCTTGTTTTGCGATTTGGCAAGCTATTAAATTTGTTTGATCCGCTCTTGTAGTTGCGAACAACATATCAGTTCTCGCGGCACCAGCGGCTTCTAAGACTTTTTTATCGGTTCCGTCTCCGTGCATAGCTATGCTACCCAGTTCATCGTATAGAAGCTGACATTTGTGTCTGTTTTTGTCTATTACAATAACTTCATTCCCACTTGCCAACAGTCCCTTTGATAGATGGTAGCCGGCTGGGCTACATCCCACTATAATCACGTACATATATATCAGCCCTCTATCAGATTTGTGATTTCTAGATAAAGTTGACTGTCAGATTTTCCTATTACCGTCAGGCCAAGCTCAGAATATATTTCATTTAATTCTGGGTTCTCTATACGGCAAATAACCGTTTTGACATCGAATAGATGTTTGGCTTCTTGAGCCAACATTACATTTGTATGGTCATCTGTAGATAATGATAAGAACATATCAACATTTTTGACGTTGGATTCCTGTAGATAATCCTGAATTATATGGTCTTTGATTAATATAGTCGGTAAAGTGTATTTTCGTTCAAGATCTATCAGAAGATCTTGTTCATAGGCTACAACTGTGACATTGTATCCGTGGGGTTGCAGGTATTTAATAATTAGATCTGTGAGGATGTCACACCCAAATATCAGTGCATTCAATGGATTAATTCCTACGAATGTCTGACAGGGGGGATTCCCTCCAGAGTATAAGTTCGCATAGCGCGTGATCTAAGAGGTAGCTCGTAGTAGCCCCAATGTTTCTAGCGGCATTGGGCTGTTTATATGGTATACCTATTATGATCATGTCCATATTTCTATTGGCCGCTTCCAGTGCTATTGCAGGTCCTGCTTGTCGGGCCTTCAATAATTGGGCTTGAACTTTGTATTTCTCTTCTGATGCTATCTTTTCTATTCTGGATAAAATAAGCTCTCCGTCCGAATCGGCCAGTTCGTACTCACTATTGAGGGGATATTTAAAAGGAATTTCTGAAATGTAGATTGAGTGCAATTCTGATTTGCTGCGTTTTGCCAAGTGGCAAGCCCACCTAAAAGCATCTTCACAGGCTTTGGATCCATTCGATGGCACTAATATGCGATTATGGTTAGTTTTCATAACAAACTTTCAGCCGCGATATTGCGAGTATGGTTTGCATAATTCCCAATTATAGTCAGAAGATACATTTTCCCACAACAATGAACCATTTCTAATTTACGTATAAAGGAGTCTCACAATTATACTGTGTGGTCCGAACTCAGTTCTTGGATACCTCCGCAAAGTTTGCTGATTTGTTCGTTTTTCCCTGCTAATAACAAGACATCTCCAGGCTCAATTTGTTCGTGTTTTGATGGGTTCAGGATATAATCGCGGCCTCGTTTAATTGCTAATACGGCGATACCGTATCTGCCTTGTGGCCCTAACGATACGTCGTCTATTGTATGGCGCAACATGTTTTCTGGAGGACGAACTTTGCAAATACCGACACTAGGAGCAAGTTCCATAAAGTCTAGGATGCCGGAATTGAAGTCGATGTGGGCTACGCGTTGAGCGCTGTCCATCTCAGGGTATATGACTTTGTCTGCGCCGATACGTTCTAATGTCTCTCCATGGAGTTCGTTGGCTGCCCGAGATATTATGAATGGTATCGATAGGCTTTTGAGGAGTACTGTTACTAATATGCTAGCTTGTATGTTGTCGCTGCCTAATGCTACTACAGCTACATCGAAATCTGATACCTCCATTTCCCTGAGGACGGTTTCGCTGGTAGCATCTGCTCTAACAGCATAGGTGACCTGACCCAGCATATCTTGTATTTTAGATTCATCTATATCCAACGCTAGGATGTCATGTCCTGCTTGGTATAACTCTTTTGCAATGGTGGCGCCAAACCTTCCTAGTCCGATTACGCAAACCTGTTTTTTCATATAGCACTCCAACTATCCAATTGTAACTCTTTCCTCTAGGAAGTTATACGCGGTATTGTCGCGAGGAATTAGGATTAAAGCCAGTGCGATAGGACCTAATCTGCCGATTAACATGGCCGATAGCAAAATGATATTTCCGGTGTTACTTAAAGTTCCAGCTACTCCTACTGAGCTGCCATTGGTACTGAAAGCAGAGATTGTTTCAAACAGTAGGTCTAAAAAGTTAACGTGGGGTTCAGTTATATTTAGTATAGTCATGATTATGATAATGAAAGCTATTCCCAAAAATCCTAAGGTCAATGCCAATGAGACTTGTTGTCCGGTCACCTCTCGACCGAATGCCTCAGGGTGGAGACGTCCTTTTAGCGACGATATAACCGCTACAATTATTACGGCAAATGCGTTGATTTTAATCCCACCTGCCATAGAGGCCGATCCTCCTCCGATAAACATTAGAACCGAATATGTAAGCTTAGTAAAGTCTTGGACGGATTGAAAATCAATTGTAGTAAATCCTGCGGTCCTTCCACTTACCGAATGGAACAGTGAGTGCCATAATTTATCAAAGAAATTTAGATCTGTTAGAGTGTTGGTGTATTCTGCAAAAACAAAAATACAAGTCCCAATGATCCACAAAAATAGACTAGTGGTTAATACTAATTTAGTATTCAGACTCAGGCGATTTATCCTTCTTTTTTGATACAAATCTACCAGTACGGGCCACCCTAAACCACCGATAATTATAAGTATTAGCACTGATAGTGTGAGGAATTTCCCGCTTATAATTCCGTTATATATTCCAGCGGTTGGTATATCTTGCATAATTGAAAACCCTGCATTATTAAATGCTGATACAGCCAGGAAACTCGATTGCCATATGGATGCCCCAATATCTTGGTTTACTACCATATGGAGGTTCCAGAATATAGCGGCGCTTCCAAGCATATAAAATATGGATGTTGTTATTACTATATTTCGAGTAAGATAGGCCAGTTTACTGTTACGAGATCTGGATGAACTAATTGATGTTCCTCTCTGCCCCAAGAGATAATTGTGTCCTATTGAGATAAGTAAAAACGCTGTTACAGATACTAGACTCACTCCGCCTACTATCATCAACGTGAATATTATGGCTTGCCCGATCGGGCTCCAATATGTGGATGTGTTTACTATAGCTAGACCGGTTATGGTAATGGCAGAAGTGGCGGTGAATAGAGCTACGTCGAAATTGGTGAAAGTTCCAAGATTACTTGCGATTGGGAGGGACAACAGAATGCCGCCCAAAAATGATAAGAGTATAAACGACAGGAAAAATATAGAGTATCGGTTAGTAAACCAACTAGATTTATGTCTGATTTCGTTAACCCGGTATATGGGTTGTAACTCAGAAATCCTTGGTTGACGCACGACGGTGTCAGTTGGTTGACGATTTGGATCCACTTCAAACTCTATAAGGTGTGTTACTTATTTGAAACCTTTCTGGATTATTTTTGAGAAATGCGTTTGAGCTAAACGTATTATATTGCTATAAGCTTATCGTATATCTGAATTTATCTGATTCTATTAATTAGATATGAAGGTGTCAATCAGATTAGTTCAACTGCCTGTACGCGATTTATGTTAGTGAGTTATATATAATATCCTTTACGCACTCGGCTCAGATGGTTGGACTACGAGCCGATTATGCTACTATAGTGTCTAACGACCCCATTAGAGGTGTATTAGTATGACTATCCCAAACCGGCAGGTTGAGTTGCGGTATGATCCCATTGCTCTGGACCAAAAATGGCAAAGTAGATGGGCCCTAGACAACATTTACCGCGTAGATGATGACGACCCTCGGCCAAAGTGGTTTGAGATGACCATGTACCCTTATCCATCTGGTGACCTCCATATAGGTCACTGGTATGCTATGGCGCCTGCGGATTGTCATGCTCGTTTTCGCCGTATGCAAGGATATAACGTTCTACATCCAATAGGGTTCGATGCTTTCGGACTACCCGCCGAAAATGCGGCCATTAGCAGAGGCATACATCCATACTCTTGGACCATGGATAATATCGAAAATATGCGCGGGCAATTGTCATCTATGGGGGCAATTTATGATTGGGATAGAGAGGTGATCTGTTGTCTCCCTGAATATTATGGGTGGAATCAGTGGCTTTTCCTCCAATTATACAAACAGGGTTTGGCATATAGGGCAAATGCACCAGTAGTGTGGTGTCCTTCTTGTCAAACAGTTCTTGCCAATGAACAGGTGGTTGGTGGAGCTTGCGAACGGTGTGATACTTTGGTGATACGCCGCGATTTGGAGCAATGGTTTCTACGAATAACACTCTATGCAGATCAACTTCTTGATTTTAATAATCTCGAAGAATGGCCAGATAAAATCCTGACCATGCAACAAAACTGGATTGGGAGAAGTGAAGGGGCAGAGATCAGTTTCGATATTTCACATCTGAATTTAGATGTGGCCCAGATCTCTACGTTTACAACGAGGATAGATACGATTTTTGGGGTAACCTTTTTGGTACTGGCTCCTGAAAATCCGTTGGTTTTATCCTTGACTACGGATGATCATAGTTCAGAAGTAAGCGACTACATAATACAAGCACGTCAGACCTCTGAAATAGATCGTCTATCCAGTGAAAAAGAGAAAACTGGCGTGTTCACCGGCAGCTATGCAATTAATCGTTTGAATAATGAAAAAATACCAATCTTAATAGCAGATTATGTGCTGACCACCTACGGTACTGGCGCAGTTATGGGTGTTCCGGCCCACGATGCCCGAGATTTTGCTTTTGCCCAAAAATATGGATTACCCATTAGAACTGTTATAGCCCCATTGGATTGGGATGGATCTCCACCTAAAGAAGCTTATACATCAGATGGTTTCATGACCGATTCAGGCCCGTACGATGGAATGACGAATCAAGAAGGTCTCGAGGCGATCGTTGCTGATATCACTAAGCAAGGTTGGGGTAAAAGTTCGGTCTCGTTTCGTATAAGAGATTGGCTCATATCTCGGCAGCGTTATTGGGGGACTCCGATTCCGATCGTTTACTGTGATAATTGCGGGACCGTTCCGATCCCAGAAAGTGAATTGCCTGTTTTACTCCCATCTGACGCTGAATTCAAGCCTACTGGAGAGTCCCCATTAGTCAGCCATCCAGAATTCTCTCGGTGTATTTGTCCTAATTGCGGTGGGCCTGGCCGGAGAGAGACTGATACGATGGATACTTTTTTTGATTCCTCTTGGTATATGTTTAGATATACTAGCCCAAAATATTCTGCAGGTGCTTTTGATATTGATAAAGTGAAAGAATGGATGCCTGTCGGTCAGTATACGGGTGGTGCTGAGCATGCTGTTATGCATCTCTTGTATTCTAGATTTTTTACGAAAGCACTTAGAGATATTGGGTTGATTGATTTCGATGAACCATTCCTCAGGCTTTTCAATCAGGGTGTTATCTTAGGTGAAGATCACGAAAAGATGAGCAAAAGTCGAGGGAATGTCGTAAATCCTGACGAAGTAGTAGGAGTTCTTGGTGCAGACGCAGTCAGGTGTTTCCTAATGTTTATAGGTCCATGGGATCAAGGTGGCCCGTGGAGTGATGTAGGTATAAATGGCGTGGCCAGATGGTTAAACAGGGTCTGGGACATAGTTCAGAGGGATCCGAGCAACTTGAATCCGAGGAAAGATGAATCGGAAGAAACCCTTAGAGAACTTCATAAAACTATTAGGAAATGTCATGATGATTTAGATCGATTCAAATTCAACACTGCGATTGCGTCACTAATGGAATTTTCCAACCATTTAAACAAAATATGGGCTGAGTCTAGTGTTGATGAAATTACATGGAATGAATGTATCGAGAAGTTTTTGTTGTTACTCGCGCCGATTGCTCCCCACATATCGGAGGAACTGTGGGAATTTACGGGTCATGAATACAGTATTCATAATCATAGTTATCCTATTTGGGATGATGAACTGGCTGCTGATAAATCGATTACCTTAGTGTTACAGGTTAACGGTAAAGTTAGGGATCGTATTCAAGTTGAGCCCGACATAAACGAAGATGCGGCTCAAAAACTAGCGTTGGCTAGTCCTAAAATAAAGAGCTTTATCGAAAATAAAACAGTTAACAAAACTATTTATGTCCCAGGTAAATTGGTGAATCTAGTGGTAAATTGATCGTGGTGTTGGATTTCAATAACAAGGACTCTGATAGGGATGGAAACAACTGGCAATATTACTAATAGGTACTGATCGAGCTTTATACGGATCGAGTTTAAGGACTGTGTTCGCTGGAACCATACCATGGAATAAATCAGGGTGTGTTAGTTCTGCTGTTATCTCAAGGCCTTTTACTATTCGAGGTCCAGGTCGGCTAAAATAAACATGATCGATCATGTAAACCTCTCCTGACTTAACAGCTGGTATATCCCACCAACCGGGCTGATTAAAGAGCCAAGGTATTTCACGTTGGTGTCTGTTTAAGTCTGAGGAGCACAAATCTATAAAAAGCTTTTCAGGAGCGTAGTTAACGACTTCTTGCCAATCAACCCGCTGGGCAGGGCTACCTGGTGAGAACAATGTTTGTCGCCCTCCCCCTCGTTGCAATAAATCTGGTATCCAATGACCACCTATTACCAACGGGTTAATTCCTTCCAACGAAAATACTTTAGCCCGCTTCAGGTCGTCGGGGAATTGGTCTTCAATGTTTTGGACCCGCTGTTTTAGCTCATTTACTAAAGTCTCTGCTTTACGGGATTGCGAGCAGGCTGAGCCAACCTGCAGAATACTATCAAATATTTCGGATAAAGTTTTGGGATTAAGAATCACTACATTAGGCATGCCAGGTACGTTGTTTACATGTTCGTGCACGGTGCTCGCGTCGATCTCACAGAAATAACAAAGATCTTGAGTTAATATCACGTCCGGTAAATGATCTACTAACCAATTGGAATCCAGTTCAAACGGGCCTTCTCCTGATTCCAGTAAGTTATGCATAGCTTCATCAACTTGTTCACTGGAGAGCTCGTTAACATCTATTTTACTTCGACATACTATACGTTTATGTACAGTCTCTTTAGGATAATCGCAAAGATCGGTTATACCGATGATCTGGTCCCCTAAGCCAAGAGCAAATAGTATCTCTGTGCCGCTAGGTAAAAGTGAGCAGATTTTCATATTTAATTTGGTCTTTATTCAGGTTTGGTGCGTCAGAACCGCAATGGATTATAGATAGCATTACCTAAGATTGTACGAAAGTGAAATGAACCAAGTAGTATCTTGAGGAATTCTTCTATATTTTAACACTTAACCTCATACCATTTAAGTATTTTATAAGGGGGACTGGAAAGTACACTTGTGTAGGTGATTAAATATAGACTATCCGTGGTTTTTAGGTTGGCACTTTGAAATGTACCCTCCGAATAATGTTGGAAAGAAACAGAATCAAACTTGGGGAGTGATATCGCTTCTTAGATTAGGTGCATTTGGATTTGGTATAGCAGGGTTTTTTATGGCCATGGAATCGGTCATATTGCCTGTTTTGGTAATGGGATTGGTGCCTGATGGCGCTAAAAACACGTTGCTATCGGCTTTGGGTTTAAGTGGGTTAATGGTAGCCGCATTGGTACAGCCGATAGCTGGATGGTATAGCGACAGGACGAGGACTCGATTAGGCAGGAGAGTCCCGTACATGATTTGGGGCTGTCTATCAGTGACATTAGGAATGTTAGGATTAGCTTCGGCGGTGAGTTATATATCTCTTTTTGTTGTATGGGTATTGATACAAGCCAATGCAAGTGTTGGATTTGGTCCTTTTCAAGCCTTGATTAGGGATTTGGTTCCCTTGGAGCGGTTGGGAGTCGCTTCGTCTCTCAAGATTTTTTCCGACATTTCAGGCGGAGCGATATTAATTGCGGCAACCGGTTTATTACTGGGAAATTTCGTAGCTGGTGAGTCTTCCTACTGGCTATGGATAGCTCTAGGCATTCTCGGCCTATCTTTAATAATTACTGCTAGTATCAGCTCATTTATAGTTGTACCTAGAGAGAGGGCGGTTCAAAGATTGGAACCAGCCATATGGGAAAAACTCAGAGCTACCTCGAAGTTGAATCCACAGTTGGGTTGGTTTCTCCTTTCAAGGTATTTGATGATATCAGCAGCATTTATTTTCCCAACCTACGGCTTATTTTATTTAAAAGATATGGTACAGGTTTCGAACCCTGCGCAAACTTTAGGGGTAATGATTGTGGTGATTGGTGGAGTGATGTTGTTAAGCGTTTATCCAGCTGGATGGGTGTCAGACAGGCTGGGTCGCAAACGTGTCGTGGTGGTAGGTGCTGTCGGATCAGCTTTGGGTCTTATTATGATGACTCAGGTATTTGGAACCCTGCTAATTTTGGTAGTAGCAACATTCACGGCAGTGTTCGTCGGCATAATGTTAGCGGGTAATTGGGCCTTAGCTAACGAACTTGGCCCTTCTGGAAGAGAGGGTCAACACATTGGATTAGTTAGTGTCGCAACTATATCTGGCGCAGGGACATCCAAGCTTTTAGGTCCGTTGGTAGATCTTCTTAATATGGTATCTACCGGATTGGGATATACAGTTCTGATGATTATTGCCGGAGCTCTTTTTCTTTTGGGTGCTTTAGTTTTAATCCGAGTTAAACCGGTTTATATATGATAATTTTCCGATACTACTGATTTGGATTTGAGCTTTAACTATGATCTATCCTCACCTGTGTGTTTAATCGGAGTTGTATCATAAACGTCCTATTATGGTCGGTTTGATACCTTGTTTATGAAATCAGTAGATCCTTTAGAGAGCCAGCTGTTGAAAGATGTCAGTAAGAACCTTGCCCCTAGGTCTATGTATTTGGATGCATTTTCATCATTAACTAAGGTGCCGGCAGTCCGTCCCGCAGAGACGATTAGTTCGATAGCCTTTTCTATGGCTCGTTGTACCTCAGGGTGATTTGGATCACCTATATGCCCCATGGTTTGAGCTAAATCGGATGGAGCTACAAAAAATACGTCAATGTAATCAACTTTGAGGATGCTTTCTAAGTTTCTGAGAGCCTCAGCTTCTTCGAGTAAGACTACTACCATGGTTTGCTCGTTGGCTTGATGGAAATAATCGGGTACCCCGTAAGATTGACGCCCTCCGAACATGCCTCGGTATCCAAGCGGGGCGTATTTGGAAGATTGCATCGCTTTCTCGGCGTCCCATGAGGTGTTAATGTGCGGGGTGACAATTCCCATGGATCCGCGGTCCAATGTCCTTGTAATGAGCCATGGTTCGTTTGAATTGACCCGAGTTATTGGTGTCATACCCCAGAGGTCGCAGGCTCTCGTCATATCTCCGAGTTGATCCCAGGTTACACCTCCGTGTTCGCATTCTATCCAAACAGAATCGAAACCAATAGGTCCTAGAAAATCGATGATCTCACTAGAAAGATTTCCTGAAATCGCAGTTACGACTTCGTTATTTTTTAATTTTGCTTTGGAATTATTAGTCCTGATGTCTGCCATAGATGTGCTCCTGTAGGTCAAACTTATTTATTCGATGGCAGTTGGTCACCTTTCGCCATAGCCTCTAGGAGTAACCATATGCCCGTTGTGTACGTACGTAGTAGAATTTCCTATAACTACCGTAGTAACCATGTTAACTTGATCACTGGTTTGTTCTAAATCTCCTAAGTTAGTCAAAGTTACTTTTTGGTTGGTCCTGAAAGCATCTTTCACCAATCCGACTGGGGTCGACGCCAATCTATACTTCAGAATTATCTGTCGAGCTTCTAGTAAGTGGTGGGTTCTCTTAATACTTCTAGGGTTATAAAGCGTGATCACAAAATCCCCCCATGCAGCAGCCTCAATACGCTGACAGATAGTTTGCCAGGGCGTCATAAGGTCGCTGAGGCTTATCGCACTGAAGTCTTGCATTAAAGGAGAGCCTAGGAGTGCGGCTGATGATTGGAGAGCAGAAATACCGGGAATAGTTTCTAGACGTGGAGAACTACCATCCCAGTTTCGGTCACAGAGAGCTTTAAATACAGGACCAGACATGCCGTATATCCCTGCATCTCCAGATGAAACCACTGATATGGTTTTTCCCGTGTTAGCCAAGTCTACTGCTTTTTCCGCACGTTCCATTTCTTGCCCAAGTGCCATAGAAATTATCTCTTTACCTTGGACTAGCTCGGTTATTTGATCTACGTATGAGTGGAAACCAATGATAGCGTCACTATCCCGTAATGCATCTCGAGCAGACGGAGTTAAATTGCCATATGATCCTGGGCCGAGTCCTACGAGGTATATTAGACCTTTAGTTGAATCGTTCATTACACCCTTTTGATTTATCTAAATAAAGCTCTTGTTTAAAACATCATACGAGCTACGGCTATGGTTGCGCGATCGGTTTTCCTTTTTGGCATTAATAATCGGGTATTTCCGGATGCTAGCAATGCTGAAGGTTCACAGACTCCTCCGACTCCTACTAAACGCAGGGGAGAATCTGAGGGAGAGATCATATATTTTCCTGACTCAAAAACAGCGTTTAACTGTGTAGTGTCATAGGTGGTTAGAGGGACATTATAATATGCCGCCAGTGATAGTAAACCAGGCTCCCCCCCTTTTATGTCAGCTGTGGCTATAGTCCGGATGCTTTTGGGAGACAGGTTAAGATTGCTTAATGACGATACTAAAAGCTCTTGCAGATCTTCGAATGCAACTCCCTTGCGACATCCCATGCCAATTACCAGACTCCGAGGCCTGTAAATTACAATATTGGATTTTGATAAGCTTTCCTCAAGTGGTTGATTATGATATCCGAATACATACATCTCATCAGATATTATTAACGCACTATCCCCTGGTGTGTCCTTCAATAGATCTAAGGTAGCAGATTTGGTTATATTATCCGGAAACGATTTATGTTTTGGCCACCAACTAGTTTCACCTGATTGCTGGTATAAACTAACGGGTTCTCCATTTACTACGTCAGCGCTTACTTTAGTAACAATTGACGACGACGATTCTATGGTCCAGTCGAATTCATGTCCAAGTAGATCAACTGGTATGGTCCTACCCATGTATGAAGCGGAAGTTATCACGGGGATGCTGCCGATATGACTGCTTATCTTGAGGGTTAATTGATCAGCACCCCCGAGATGGCCTGACAACAGGCTTACTGAGAAATTACCAGAGTCGTCTAGGCAAACCACGGCAGGGTCGGAATGTTTGTCACGGAGGTGTGGGGCGATTAGCCTTACGGCTGCACCGACCGGCATTATAAGGATTATATTCTGATAATTTGCGAAGATAGTCTGTATAGTAGCGTTGATTGGAAGGTCGATAGGTTTGTGACCTTCTTTCGCTACGAACCACCGGCGATTTACAAAAACGTCTTTAGTGCCTTCCAATGCTTCCAAGTCTTGCACCAGACTGGCACCTTTTCTAGAAATAGCTACAAGTGCAGTTCTTGTATTCATATATAAATATTCGTCGGGATAATTTACGACGAAGGCACTCTTTCTTCGCCTGTTTTGATACGTGGTCCGGATGAATCCGACCTTGACGCAGAACGTCTATAAAGGTGTGTGTATTCTTTGGAATACAGATGAGATGTGGCCATAGGATTCAATCCATCCATATCCGGATTACGTAGGTTAGGATCCATGGCTGCTCCGACCATTATTAATGCTTGTAAGGTTATCTTGGATTCGCGAACTTTAGCGGCTATATCTTCTAGAGTACCTCTAATAACTTTTTCTTCAGGCCATCCAACTCTATATACTATTGCCACCGGCGTTTCCTTTGTATATCCTGCTGCCAATAATTCTCGAACCACCTTAGTCATTCTCGTGATACTAAGGAAGATAATCAGGGATGAACCATGAGCGGCAAGGTCTTTCAGTTGTTCTTTGGGGGGCATTGAGACTCTGCCTTCTGCCCTTGTCATGATTACGGTTTGTGAAACCTCTGGAACGGTTAACTCGGTCTTCAAGAGAGCGGCGGCAGCAAATGCAGCACTCACGCCCGGTATTATTTCGTAATCGACCTTTGCACTTTCCAATATACGTATTTGTTCGAGAATAGCTCCGTATAAACTCGGATCACCGCTTTGAACACGGGCTACTATTTTGCCTTCTTGGACTGCCTCTAATGTCGTTTCCATAATTTCTGGCAAAGCGATTGTCTTACTACCTATGATAACTGCGTCTTTTTTGGCAAAGTTAGCGATAGATTCGGGAACCAACGAATCAGCGTAAATTACTACGTCTGCTTCCTCTATAAGCCGTTTCGCTTTTAGAGTTAGTAATTCAGGATCTCCTGGTCCGGCACCGATGAAATATACTTTACCTTGAGGTTTAACCATGTTTAATCGCCCTTCCTAATAATTAGTAGTGAGAAATAGTCTAAGTCGCTAGCAGAAAGTTGTTGCAAATCATTAACGACCTGTTCTTGGTCCGTGGTAGCCCGACGGACGTATACGCCTTTTCCAGCTAATCCTAATTTTTCCAGGTTAACTAGAGCATCCAAGAGCACCTTATTAACCTTCATTAATACTATTGTATCGTAATTGGCTATCGCTTCACGGAGGTCGTCTATACCATAGACAGCCGGTAGTATAGCCAATCTTTGCCCATGGGTAACTAGGGGGACCCCAGAACGAGCTGCAGCGGCCATGACTGAGGAAACACCAGGAATGATTTCAACTGGTATGTCAGGATATTCCGCTTTTATGCCATCTAAAACGTAAGAAAAGGTACTGAAAAGCATGGGATCGCCTTCCGTAATAAAAGCGACATCATCACCATTTAGGAGGTCTTCAGCTATTCTATTCGACGCATCTTTCCAAACTTGAGCTGCTCCATCGGCATCATCCGTTGGAAACATAATCGGTGTGACCCTTTGCTTCTCTAAATCAATGAACTGACTTGCTATTGAATAAGCAAAACTGTCTCTACTGGTTTCGGACTGCGGGACGAAAACAATAGAAACATCTTTAAGAACCCTTTGAGCTTTTAGGGTCAATAATTCTGGGTCCCCAGGCCCCACACCTACACCATAAAATGTACCAGTCTGGGTTTGTAAATTTCTATTACTCAACGAGATAATCCTTTTTTTTAGCGGATATTATGAAGACAGGATTTAAACTTTCCAGTCGTATCCCGCCGGTTTGCATTTCTTTGCTTCGGGATATGTTCGCTACTACCATTTCCGGATCAAATCCAAAATCCTTCAAGTCATTATAAAATTGTTGGCTGTGGTCTAAAATTGCGAAGTTAGCAACTATTTTACCCTCTGGTTTTAAGTGCAACATTACCTCTTGCAAGATATCTGGGAGTCGCCCTCCACTTCCACCTATGAATACTGCGTCCGGAATCGGGAGATTCCGGAGGACTTCCGGAGCATCTCCCGCTACAATTTCAATATTGTCGGTACCAAATTTCTGAATATTCATCTCAAGTAGATCTATATTATCTAAGTCTTTCTCAACTGAAAAAACTCTCCCTCTATTAGCGATTAACGCTGCTTCTATCGATATTGACCCTGTCCCAGCTCCAATATCCCAGACTATATCATCAGTCCTTAATCCTAAGGAATAAATGCTTATGGCCCTTATCTCGCGTTTGGTGATTTGTCCGTTCAACGGTTTACGTTGGGCGAATTCACAATCTAAAAGTCCAAAAGGTCTGGGTTGCCCGATTGAACTTTCGTCCGAAAGGTCTCTGTTATGCGGTGAGTACGCGATGGATACCACCTCAGTTATCTTTATTTCCTGTGTGTTAGCTTTTGGCTAAGTTTCATATTATTTAAATCTATCAAATTAGTGGTATACCGTGTTTTGAAGTAGAGGCATATCCAAGTAAAGTACCATCAAAATCGAAACACATAGTATCAATTATTAGTGAGTCCGCATCGTTTCCCAGCAACTTCTGGCTTTCTGTGCAGACTAGTTCGCACATCTTGGGGAATACTGACTCCAAGTTGTTGGCTTGAGCTATTTCTTGGAAATGCCGGGCACTGCTGGCTCCACGGATTTCTTCTTGTATAAGTTGGTTAGCTCCACATTCCGCAGCGAGGGCCGCTAAATAGTTTGTGTCGACCCGGTTGCCAGCGACGTGGGTAACAAAGTAACCCATGGCCATTTTAGACAATTTACCTACCATTCCTACTTGTGTAGCACGCTTAACTCCCCGCATCACACTTCGTTTAAGAGCTGCTCCGCTAAAAATACCTGCTTCAACATATGCCATGTCGGGCAGATCCAGATGATGTCTGGCGAATTCTTCGCTACGGGTGCCAGTAGATAGTACTAGGTGATCCAATTCATTAGTAGCAGCCACATCTATGGCTAGGTGAACACTTGCCCGCCAGGAGGCGGTAGAGAATGGCTGCACTACGCCGGTGCTTCCAAGAATAGATATGCCACCAAGAACTCCTAGGCGTGCATTGGTGGTTTTTGCGGCTACTTCTTCACCAGTTGGCACTGATATTTCGCATGTCACGCTGGTGTTAGAATCTAAACTTTGACTTTCCAGAACCTCGGCAACGGATAGTTCAATCATGCGGCGCGGCACACGCGTTACTGCGGGTTCTCCGACTGGGATCCCAGTTCCAGGTCTTGTTACCTCTCCGACTCCGGGCCCTCTAACTAATTTTACTCCATCTCTGCCTTCCGTATTTGCAGATACTGTTACACAAATTTCGGCACCGTGGGTTGCATCCGGATCATCTCCTCCGTCCTTGATTACCGATGCTAGCACTTCTTTATCTGTTACCCACTGGCAACGGTGTAGCGTGAAGGTAGCTGTTTCACCTATAGGTAGAAGAATTGTAACTTGTTTGGGAATTTCTTTTGTCAACAAACATGATAAAGCAGCTTTTGACGCTGCGGCTGCACAAGAGCCGGTAGTATAGCCTGTTCGCAGGCCTTCTTTGTTAATAGTTTGCCTGCTGTAGTCGCTTTCTTGTTTATTATTTGAAGGCATGGTCATTTTCCACAAATCGTGTCTAAATTGGTTCCATTGGATGGTTATCGGGACCAAACTTCTCTAATGCGGTCGGCAGCCACGGAAACTAAGCGGCTATCTACACCTAGAGGAGGTGTAACTCGAATTGGTATATTTGGGTATTCGTCTCGGAGTTTCTCTAGTCCTCCGATTACATTACGTTGTAAAATCAACCCTGGAAAAAAAATGTACGGTACACACATTATAGAACCAACGTTTCGTTTGTCTACAAGGTGTGCTGCAGCTGCATCCATAGTTGGGTCTCCATAATGAGATTGTGCTATCGATACAGCATAGTTGGACCCTAGTCTATTTTCTACGATTTGCCCAAGTTCTACCATCCATGAGCAATCATCGTATTGGGTTTTGGTGCCGGCTTTTACTAATAATATCCCTGTAGGGTGTTCAGTTGACGGAGTATAGCTGTTAGACGACTGTAAACTTTGGATTCGTTCAACAACAAGACTTGCTAGTTTTTCATCTGATCCGAAACCTTCTGATAAGAATATATCTGCGGTTGGAGCTTGATTTTTTAATTCTTCTAGGACCTCGTCTAATTCTAAAGTTGCATGTTTGCCATGGCCTAATAGATAGGGCATTATGACCAGCTTATTGAATCCTCTGTTAGTAAGTATACGAACAGCTTCATCTGGATGAGGCTCTATAAACTCGAGGCAGGACAGAATAACTTCTGCATTGGCGGCTCCTAGCTCAATTCCTAGAAGGCTAACCGCATCTTTAAGGCCTATAGGGGTGCTTGGGCAATTTTTGCACCAATATGGAAGGCTCGGGTTAGAATTTTCGTTCGTTTCCCATGCGCATGAACATTCTGCAGCACTAGTCCCGCGTTGGCTCCCATGGCAAAGTAGTATCACTCCCCAACGATCATTTGGTTGTAGTTGAGCGGAGGACTGTGCCATTTCAGATGGTTCATTAATTCGGTTGTTAGTCACATGGCCTCCTGATGAGTTCTCATTAAATCAAGTAATGCGTTAACCGTTGCAGCCGCAGCTGAACTCCCACCTCTGCGACCTAGAATAGAAATGTATGGTGTAGTCCTTTTAGTAAGTTCTTCTTTCGATTCAGGACAAGCTACGAAACCCACGGGCATCCCAATAATCAATGCAGGCTCGCCGATTTCTTCATTATCGATCATGTCAAGTAAGGCAAGTAGTGCAGTGGGTGCATTTCCGATCGCTACAATAGCATCACCCAGAAAAGGGGCGAGTTCCCTCAGGCTCGCTACTGATCGTGTAGTCTGCTCTTTTAATGCTCGCTTAGCTACCTGTTCTGTATCTATGACACAACGAGTTTGCAAACCGGATTTAGTTAGAGACAACTTTGAGATGCCCATCTCAACCATTCGTACGTCAGTAATAATATCCTTGCCAGATTTTAAGGCTTTGAGCCCTTCTGTTATTGCTTCAGGACTGAATTTAACGTCGTGAGATATAGCAGGGTCTCCTTCAGCACGAACAATCCGACAAAGTACATAATGTTCATCTGGCCCCAGTACTAGGTCGTTGGGAAGAGAGGCTTGAACCATTTTTAAACTTTCTTGATCTATCTCGTCGGGCAACAACGCGTATTTATCTACTAACGACTTTCCCAATGCTACTCCTTCAAATTAGGAAGATAGGGACATTTTAATATTAAATTAAAATCCCCTGGCTTACTTTAGCCAGGGGAATAACTGTCCAGGTTTGATGGTTCGTAGATCAAAACTAGTAAAATATGGCGTAGATCCTGTTGCCGCAAGATCGTATCCAAATTCACCCGGGCAGGTCTCCTGACTCACGGATCGTAGTTGGACCTACACCTTCCCGCTAGGTGTTTCTAGCAGTGGCTATACTGTGGGCCAACTCCCCGTACACAGTGGCGCAACCGTGACGGAATCACACCGTCTTCCCTATTAAGCCTTACAGTACCAGGGGATTCCATTTCTTTTTAAAAGTGCTCTTTAGATATTCCGGTAATATATAGGAGGCCTATTGTATTGTCAACGAAAATGCCATGGATAGACTGCGGCTAACATTGTAGTATTTCATCGGCTGGTGATAATCTCCTCTAATACAATTATACTAGTGGGTAATCAGTGACAGTACTATAGGCGCTTTGGGAGATTAACATAACATGGATCAATTGCTTTTACCTTCTGTTAAAAAAGTTGATGGCACGGTAGATTTACCGGGTTCAAAAAGTTTATCCAACAGAGTTTTACTTTTGGCTGCTTTGGCGAGAGGGAAAACGGAAGTCCACAATCTACTTGAGAGTGATGACACGAAGCACATGCTCGACTCTCTAAAGAATCTGGGTACTGACCTTGTATTATCAGATGACGGTACTAGGTGCACTGTGACGGGCCTGGGGGGGCCATTCCCTGTGTCAAATGCGGACCTTTACTTAGGAGCTTCAGGCACTGATATACGGCTTCTTTGCTCTGCCGTTTGTTTAGGGAACGGGATTTTCTCATTGACTGGTGAGCCCAGGATGTTTGAGCGGCCAATTGGAGATCTCGTTGAGCCGTTAACAGACTTAGGGGCGGAGTTTCAATACCTGAGGGATGAAGGATATCCTCCCTTAAGAGTCAAGGCATCGGGGCTAACGGGTAAGAAGGTTTCTGTCAGAGGCAACATATCAAGTCAGTATTTGACCAGTTTGCTAGTTTCATCTCCAATGATGCGCGAGAGATTTATCATTAACGTTGAAGGTGAACTAGTCTCCAAACCATATATCGACATGACTGTTGAAATGATTAGAAGATTTGGGGTAGAAGTTACAAACTATCATTATCAAAGTTTCGAGATCCCCAGATCGGATGGCTATGAATCCCCTGGAAGGGCACTTGTAGAAGGTGATGCCTCATCTGCCACGTATTTCCTTTCTGCTGCAGCCATAAAAGGCGGGACTGTTAGGGTAAATGGGGTTGGCCGAGATAGCGTGCAAGGAGATGTCGAGCATGCATCGGTGTTAGAAAAGATGGGAGCTAAGGTCAGTTGGGGCCAAGATTGGATTGAAGTATCTGGAGCTCCTCTTCACGGGATAGATGTAGACCTAAATCATATGCCGGATGCAGCGATGACGGTAGCGACCACAGCTTTGTTTGCTAAAGGTAAAACCGTTATAAGAAATATCTACAATTGGAGGTTAAAGGAGACTGATAGATTGTCTGCTATGTCTACGGAGTTAAAGAAAGTAGGTGCAGAAGTTATTGAAGGAGAAGACTACTTGGAGATTGTTCCACCTGATAAAATATCCTCTGCATCCATTGACACTTATAATGACCACAGAATGGCCATGTGTTTTTCATTGGCTTCTCTAGGAGAATCAGCGATTACAATAAACGACCCTGGATGCGTTTCCAAAACATTTCCTGATTATTTCTCGAAATTTCAAGATATAGTAAAGATCATTTAATCCATCGGTGTAGCAGTGTAGACGAACTAATTAGCGATATTTCCCCAAACTTTTTAATTTGAACAACAAGGTTTTGATTTATATATGGACATTGGAATTATAGGACTCCCACAGAGTGGTAAGACTACAGTTTTTAACGCTCTAACCAACGGAAGGGCCGAAAATTCAGGTGCAAGTGGTTCTATTACAGAAGCTCACTTGGGGGTGGTAAAAGTGCCGGACCCAAGGTTGGATCGCTTGTCCCAAATGTTTAATCCAAGAAAAGTAGTGCCCGCAGAAGTGCGATATTTTGACTTGCCGGGTTTGGGGTTTATGAGTCAATCTAAAGGGATAACAGGTCAGCAACGGAACGTACTTCAAACAGCTGATGCGTTCCTTTTAGTGATCCGAGCATTTACGAACTCTGCAGTGGTTCATCCACTAGGTATTGATGATCCACTTCGTGACATGGAGACTATGGTTGGTGAATTAATATTTTCTGACTTGGAAATCTTGGATCGGGCAGTAAGCAGGATTCAAGATGGTTTGAAAAAGGCCAAAACCACTGATAAACCGGGATTGATCAAGCATGGGGATACTGTCTCAAAAGCTAAAAGTATTTTAGAAGATGGTAAAGTTCTTAGAGGCCAGGAATTTTCAGATGCGGAGATGTTGTTTTTGGCTGATTACCAATTATTAACGTTTAAACCAATTATTCTCGCCTTTAATACGGATGAGTCTGCACCTGAATTTGATATGGATGGATCAGATAGGTTTGATGCTACTTCATTTGACATGGGTTATGTGAGTCTTCCGGCTAAATTGGAAAATGAGCTCGTTCTTATGTCTGACGAAGACCAGGAAGAATTCCGGAGAGAATTAGGCATAGTTGAATCCGCTATGTCTCGAGTGATCGCTAAAAGTTATGAGATAGTTGGGTTGATTTCATTCTTAACTGTAGGGAGTGATGAAGTGCGAGCTTGGAGTGTGCCTTACGGTATTCCAGCCCAAGATGCTGCTGGAACGATACATACGGATTTTTCTCGTGGGTTCATCAGAGCAGAGGTTATAACCTATCCGGATCTGGATAGATGCGGCAGTATTGCTCAGGGTCGTAAAGAAGGGTTGTTACGTTCTGAAGGGAAAACCTATGTTGTTAAGGACGGTGATGTCATCAACTTCTTAATCAATGTTTGATTTGACCGCAACTTTCCAGCATTACCTAACTGAGGCATATGTTTAAAATCAGATCTTTCGAAGATGCCGATTATTACGAAGTTCGAGCGCTTTTTGAGCGGAGTCTTATAGAATTCTCAGGAAACTGTGAAACAGCGATGCGGTCATATGTGCAAAGTTCGCTTTCAGATGACCTTATTGACATCAGGAAACATTATTTCGGCTCATTAACCAATCATTTTTGGGTAGCTGGAATTGACGGGATAGTCAAAGGTATGGTGGGTATACAAAGTACAGGTGATGGAACTGCTGAGCTTCGACGGATGAGTGTTGATAGAGAGGCGCGAAGACTTGGTATAGGTTCTAAGTTGTTATCAGTTGCAGAGGCTTTTTGCAATGAGTTAGGACATAAAAGTATACGATTGACTACGGTAACTTTACTTGTTCCTGCCATAGCTTTATATGAGAACTTCGGATTCGCTCTTCAAAAGACAGAAAGATATGGGGAAATTACGGGTTTGCATTACATGAAAACATTGTGAACGAGGGTAAATCAACGGTTGATAATTGGGCTGGCAAAACTTAATTCATGTCCATCTGGATCCATTACATGGAAATAACGCTCTCCCCATTGAGCATCTTGTGGGCGGTCGCTTATATGCCATCCTGAGGCTAAGATTTTATTGTATAAATCGTCAACATGGTCGACGTAAATTATTACTCTGCCCCACCAATGTATCTTAGTGTTTATACTGGATATCAGATTTAGATATCCGGAACCAATTTGGAAACTTACGAATGAATCATTGGCTCCCCCGTGCATTAAAGCTAAGCCAATTGTCGAATGATAAAATTCTACTGATCTTGTCATGTCGGAAACTGATAATGTAATCGCGCTTATTGATTTAACTGTCATTTGCTCCTCAATATGACTTAAATAATGCGCCCCACTCGGTTTGGAGTGCTTTTTTAATACGATTTCGCCCGTAAGTTTGCAGCCAATATCCGTTGTGATAGATATTAGATGCCAAATATGCCCAGCTTGCTATGGGACTTCTCAGAAGAAATTTCTCTAAAAATTTTAAAGGTCCCCAGTAGATCATCTTTTGACCTCTGCTAGCAAAAGTATTTTCAGTTCCCGAAAATGCCCAGTTAGTTCGGGAAACGTCATCTCCAATAACCTGTATTTTCGAGATATCACCACAACCAAGTCCTCTTTCATGGGCTAGTCTGATAAATTTAATATCCATAGGGTTAAACCCCATCATGTGTGCAGCAACTGCGTCTATGGCTACCTGATCGGAGCTAGCGAGGATCTTATTTTTAATATGCCATCTCATGGCTCGCGGCCCGGGTCCATCGCCTGCAAAGGTCCCGTCCATTACGGCGAATATGGCTGGATGAATCTCTTTTTGGATAGCCAGCAAATCTACTAGGGTTTCGTGAATGACGGAATGAGTCCAATGCCTTTTACGATGTAATAAACCGCCGAAGGCGTTTTTCATAGCACCGGTCATGGTGGTAAAAACATGAGTTTTCATCGTGGGGAGGTGGATGATATTTTTCCCTACAAAACTTTCAGGGATTTGAATGCCTTCAGGGAATATATCGTGTAATACCAACATTTCGCTTTTTGGGAAATAGTCGACCCATTTGTTGGGAAGGCTGTCTAAATGAATTACAGGTAAATCATGTTTATTCTGGACTTCTTTGTGTTTATTATTCCTCTCTCCCTCAAAGGAGTCGACTACTACCGTACCGTTGTGAGCACCAATCAAGTCGTGGTGACCAAGGTTTTTTAGCGCTTGAATTACCCCATCCAATTGCCAGGGACTTGTTGAGCACGCGGGGTACCAATGTTGCCAAGATATATTAATTTTGAGAAGTGTTGAGATATCGGAGCTGAAATTCTGCTGGATCCCAGCCACATCCATGGCTTTTGCAATGTCCTCTAGAACTGAAGTTGGTTTAGTAGTTACCACTGAAACTACAGGGTGTCCGTCCTTATGCTCAAATACGGGTCGTTTAGGTAATGGCTGGTTCTGTAGTACTTCATCGTTGACGTTTGACATTAGATGTGCTCCTTGTCCCTGAAATACTGGGTCATCTATTTAGTAATAGGATTAGACCGGCAGTGCCTAACCAAAAGGCGATAGTACCTAAAAGTTGTAGATCTTTAAAAATTAGGTGTTCCGGATATTCAGCATCATCCCGAGTGTTTAATAAGTGCAAGTATCTAAATATTCCAAAAAGTACTATGGGAACGGTTAATAACATTGTCTTGTTATCGGGTAGACTCGGGGCTTCGATTGTATATAAAGTATAACTTACTATGGTTGCGGTAGCAGATATAGTGAGGAGTTGTCTGATAAGGTCCCCTTGGTACGTTTCAAGTACTGCTCGCTGTTTCTTGATTTCGGCTACAGATAATCGTATCTCTGCGTATCGGCGACTGAATACTATAAACAGGGCCGCTGAAGCAGTTACCACGTATAACCAAGGGGAAGGAGCTACATTGATGGTTAGTGCTCCAATGACGGCCCTGAGGACGTACCCGCTCGAAACTAGCATAGCATCTAAAAACGGGATTAACTTACCTCCTAGCGAATAGGTGACATTTACAACTAAGTAAATAGATGGGAATAAGATAAGAAATGGTTGTGTAATCCATATCAATCCAAATCCTGTTGTAGTTAATAAGAGAGCAAACAATACTAAATATTTGATAGAAATTAGTCCGGCTGGGATGGGCCGGTA
>ENA-UPTF01000190-UPTF01000190.1-marine-metagenome-genome-assembly--contig:-NODE-190-length-43324-cov-4.592388_pt1 | contig 43324 bp, 44 predicted proteins | sample MGYA00238166_ERZ767019 | MGnify/ENA primary metagenome ERZ767019 (study PRJEB28930, sample SAMN06266391) | marine metagenome | isolation source: Sea water from 250 m depth | place: Atlantic Ocean | study... | reverse complement strand
TGTCCACTGCCCGTGACCGTGCTGGCCTGCCTGCGATACGACAATGTAACCCAACTGACATCATCTTTGGTCGCTCTGCTCCTTCTTGGTAGAGGCAATCAAAGGTTTCTTTCAGGTATTCGTAAAAATCGTTGATGCTGACTAATCCGCCGCGCCAGAATCGGGCGTCGTTGGTCTCCATGCTATAGGGGACTACCAACCAAGGCTTTCCGCGCGTCTCGACATAGTATGGTAGGTCGTCGTTTAGTCCTGCGCTGTCGTAGATGAAACCTCCCTCGTCGACAACCAGGTCGCGGGTGTTTAGGCTGGGACCGTAGCGAGTGAACCAGCCTACCGGGCGCTGGCCGGTTGTTCGTTCCAACGACGCTACGGTCTTGGCTATGGCCTCCCTTTCTGCGTCGATGTCCATAAGGTGATATTCTTCCCAACGGTAACCGTGGCCGCATACTTCGTGACCTTGAGCCGTAATCTCACGGGCCACTTCTGGGTTTCGCTCCAGAGCTAGCGCGCAGGAAAAAAAGGTCGAGGTCACACCGTGGCGCTTGAACATGTCCAGTAGCCTCCAGACCCCAACGCGGCTTCCATATTCGAAGAAGGACTCGTTGTTCAGGTCCCGGTCTTGGGTCGGAACGGGTGAAGGCACTTCTCCGTTGGTCTCATGGTGGGTGTCGCCGTCCAGCGTTGAGTATTCCGCGCCTTCCTCATAGTTGACCACCAGTGAGACGGCAATGCGGGCCTTTCCGGGCCACTCTATTTGGGGGATGTTTTTCCCGTAGCCAATCAGGTCACGCTGCATATATTTGCTCCTTCTCGTTAATATTTGCTTGGGCCACCACCGTTAATTAACAGACGGTAATTATAGCCCTGTTGAAATCTTCCTCTATGCTAGAATCGGTCACGCTTCTGATCGTTAATAGGTCGGCTTAGTCGAAGGTGGTTCATGAAAAATCCAATCACACCAGATCTGGTGTATCGAATCAAGACATCAGGCGATCCGTCTATCTCTCCGAACAGATCATTGCTGGCATACACGTTAGGTTGGGTTGATGAAGAGAGTCTGACTAGTTGTTCGAAGATTATGTCCTTTGACCTTAAACAGGGATATTCGAGGGAGCTTACCAAGGGAATCAAGGATTCTGCTGCAAAATTCTCTCCTGACGGTACTAGATTGGCTTTTTTGCGATCGATAGATGAAGGCCCCCTTCAAGTTTGGGTGATGTCTGTGGATGGCTCAGAAGTGAAACAAGTAACGAATTTCAAAAAGGGAGTTTTTGATTATGTTTGGTCTCCGATCGGTCACCGTTTAGCGGTCTGTGTTGACGTTGACCCTATGGCTGAGAGGGATGAGTCTGACATGCTACCTCGGGTGATGGTCGTATCGAGAGTACGCTATCGATATGACACTTTGGGTTGGCGAGGGGACTCTCACTATCATCTTTTTGTGGTTGATATAGAGAATTCAGAGTCGTACCAGATTACAGATGGTGACTGGGACGATACGGCTCCTGTCTGGTCACCGGATGGTTCACAGATAGCGTTCGTCTCTGGTAGGCGTGACGACCGAGATTTTTTTGCTCTGAACGAGGCATATACTGTCTCAGCAACAGGAGGAGAACCCAAACTAGTTTCCAAAGGTCTGTATAGCATCGGGGCGATTACATGGTCACCGGACGGTGAACGGTTAGCTGTGGTGGGCTCTGAAGCTCCGGAAGGTATGGTTCTGTGGCAGGGTTGGCTGTACGTGTTGGAGGACGGGAAAGAGCCGCGTAAGCTGACCGATGATTCCATTAAACCCTACCTGGGATTCCCATCGGTCATGCGCCCGGCGACGCTCCATTGGGTGGAAAGCGGTCAGGTTATGTTCTTAGGCGAAAGGGAGGGTGAATCGTTCTTGTGTCGAGTTCTAGCTGATAGCGGCCCCGTAGAGAATGTTTGGGGCGGCTCTTGTTTGTCTACTGCCTTAGCGTTAGATGATACGTTGGGATTGGCAGTGGTAGTAGCATCGACCCCAAATTCTCCATCGGATTTATACGAAATTGATTTGGCTATCGGTGGATATAGGCAGCTGACTGATCACAACGCAGAATATCTGATTGACCATCCAACTGCAGAGATGGAAAAATTCTCTATCCAGAGGCCCGGCTTTGACATAGAGTGCCGTTTGTTCTTCCCTCCGGGTTTCGATGAATCGCTGGTGTATCCATTGGTGCTGGACATACATGGGGGCCCCAACGGGGCTTTCTATGACTCCTTTGTTCCGGTCCAGCAAGTTCTTGCTTCGAACGGCTACCTGGTATTGGCGGTCAATCCTAGAGGTTCGAGCACTTACGGTACAGAGTTTATGATGGCGGTGCTTGAAGATTGGGGAGGAGAAGATTACCAAGATCTGATGGCTGCCGTTGACCACGTTAGTCAACGGTCTTATGTGGCCAGTGAGAGGTTGGGAGTCCACGGATACAGCTACGGTGGCTATATGACTAGTTGGACGGTGGGCCATACCCACAGGTTTAAGGCCGCCGTAGTGGGTGCGCCTTGCGTTAATCTGCATAGCATGTATGGCACGTCAGACATCGGAATCAGCTTCGGTGAGGCACAGTGGGGTGGTTCGGTAATTAGCGCGGCCGATAAGATGCTGGAACGTTCTCCGATATCTTATGCCGCTGAGGTGGACACTCCAGTTTTATTGCTTCACGGTGAGGCAGACGCACGTTGTCCCATTAGCCAGAGCGAAGAATATTTCACCGTGTTAAAACGGTTGGGTAAAGATGTGGAGTTTGTAAGGTTTCCGGGTTGTTCCCACTTATTTCCCAGGACTGGTCATCCCAAGCTGAGAGAAGAATATATCTCCCGCACATTGGACTGGTTCAACACATATTTGGGGTAGTGTCGGATCTGTAAAAATGATTCGGTGATGCGACAAAGCCAGACAGCGTTTAATTCGCCTGGTGCTATCATCGGTCTGTTCGGTATTCTTACAAAATCGATGTTGAGGTTGGCATATTTTACAAATTTAACGCCAGTGATGTGTATTTCCTGATAGGGCGGATGTTTAAATGACAATGCAACTATGAAAATGGACGGGTCGTTAATTAACGACCCGTCCATTTTCATAGTTGCATCCACTCGGCATTTCAACTTTTAGCTGAGAGACCGGCCTTCGGACACTACGCTCGAAGTTGGTGAGTTTAACTGGGGATCTAGCTGGGGTTGTGCTTGTTCAATACTTCAGCGACTCGAGGGTCTATATTACCCAGATCAACTCCTCCGTCTGCGCGGGCGACGCCCAGGTGTGCGTCACGCTGAATCTCTTCCCATTCAGGCTCGAGTTCGTAGGCGTCCCGCAGTTCGCTAAACATAGCGTCTAGGGATTGTTTGTCAAACATACTATTACACCGTCCTCCGTGTCAGTTTTTAGCGGACCTTCGATCTAGTCTCAGGTCTGCATCGGTTCCGAACGGTTCATCCCCGGGGATGGAAGATGAACCAAGCCTTTACGGACGGGCTTAGTCTACAATTTTTCTGAGACCGTGGCAAGTTTAATTCGAGACTACATTAGAGACCTGGTTTGAGTCTATGTTAGTTCGCTACGGCGCTTTTTTATTCATGTTCGTTTGGGTCCGGGGGCAATATAGTCTTTCCGCCTTGGTGGGTTTGGATCAGGTATAGAATTCCGACTGAAAGAGGAATGGCGAGTATAAAGATTCCTATTAATGCGACCATGACCCAAGGGTCTGAATCGAACATACCGTCTAGACGGTCTTTGATCCAGTGCAGTAACGCTGGATCAGCAGAATCGCCCTGATGAGCCAGGATGAATTTAATTAAAGAGGCCATGAAGGCCTATTAATCCCCGCCAGCAGGTACAGGGGAAGCATTTTGATAACGAGTTGAATATTTGCGTTCTTTGATCGAGAAAGCAGAAAGAGCTGCAGGGAACAAGAGCCCTCCAACTAGTGCGAAAGGCAAAGTGTACGAGCCTGTTATGTCGAAAAGTAGCCCGGCGATAAGTACACTGCTGAAACCTCCTATTTGGTGGAACATGAATGTGATCCCTGAGATAGTCCCGAGGGCCTTTAAGCCGTATACGTCGGCAGTAAGTGAGGAAGTCAGCGGAAGTGTGGCGACCCAGGAAAACCCAGCAACGCTAGCGAATATCCAGAGTCCTGCGACGGAGTCTATGGTCAGGAGTAATACATAAGCCATGCCTCGCATAAGATAGACGAGGGCCAACCAGTTTTTGGTCCCGCCGATTTTATCAGCTATCAATCCTGCTCCCAGGGAGCCGATTATGTTCAACCCCATCATATAGCCGAATATGGTCGCAGCGGTCCCGCCTGATATTCCCCGTTCTTCGATGGCAAAAGGTATGAAGTGCACTGCCAATACTAAGGTTGTAGCTCCGCAGACGCAGTAAGAGGCTCCCATCTGCCAGATGGGGGCCGACTTGAATGACTCTTTCCAAGTTTCTGCTTCTAAAGGACCAGAGATCTCCTTACGCCCGCCGGAAACAGGTGTAGGTTCAGGGTCACCGTCAGGGTGCAGACCTCTTTCCGACGGTCTTTCGTGTATGAAGAAGTAAGCTAAGGGAAGTGAGAGCAGAACGATGAGTCCGAGACCGACCCATGCCAGGCGCCAATTGGTGGCTTCAAGCAGATACATTGAGAAAGGTACCATGACCAATCCGCCCAGTGACAATGCAGCGGAGTTGATACTGATGGCTGTAGCTCGCTTCCGCTTAAACCAACGAGACATGAGTGCTGCTGTGTTAGATAGTGCGGGACCACCCTGAGCAATTGACGCAACGATGCCGAACATAAATATTAGGAAAATCACATGGAAAGTAAGGGACAGCATGATAGTTGTGATGCCTAATATGACCAAAGATACTAATATCAGTTTGCGGCCGCCGGTCTGGTCGAACACCTGACCCATGAAGGGTTGTACCACGCCGCTCACAAGGACGCCTAATGCGGCCGCGACAGAGATCGTAAGCCGGCTCCAACCGAAATCGTCGCTCATTGGAACAACGAACACGCCAAAACTATTACGTGCGCCAATCGCAACGAATCCTATGAATATGCTGGCGGCGCAAACGTACCAACCGAAGTAAATAGGTTTCTTAGTTGCCTTACGATTTGGCATCTGGCTCCGAGGCCTGCTACGATCGAGTGTCACATTGAGTTAACTGAATCACACAGTGATTCCACGAATCATAACACTAGATATCGGCCAGTGATCCACTGGTTTATTAGGGGTTATACGCGTGTGGTTCTACATCTCAAGGAAGATTCGCCTCGGTTCAACGAGACAGCCACTCAAAGAAATCACGCCCCTTGCCTGGGCTTCCGCTCATGGTAAGACTGCCGTCGGCAATCACTTGACTTGGATTCAACCTACCCCAGACCAGCAAGGCTAGAATATTAGCGTCGCACGTTATGGTTGCTGTGGGTTCGTCTTGAACGGTTTCAACCCGATTTGATACGCCTCCAACGACGATGTCCCGTTGAAAATCTACGCCACCAGTTGTCAAGAGCCGGTATCGTTCTGGTCCCTGATCAGACTTAAAATCAGACAGACCTACGCTGTCTAGCCACACAGGAAGCCGTTCTATCACTACGGCTACGCTTTCTGGAGCCAGGTTGGTATTGGGGTCTGAAGGGAAACGGATATCCCAGGAATGTATCGTAATTTCGCTTATACGCGTGGTTACGTAAACTGAAGCCGGTTGAACCATCCTGAAGCCCCAACACTCTTTGTCCCATTCGCCTTCCTTCATGGTGGAGAACAAATCTTGTAACCGGTCTACACTAGAAGAGAACGCACTAGGAAGTTCATGAGAGGCGTTGTGCTTGTATCTCCTGGCTTTGTCTGCGATGAAACCAGGAAGTTCTTCTGGAGGTATCGAGCCGGCCTCGGGAAGGCCTTTAGGTGGGGAGGTTATTCCATTACGCCCGTTTGATATGGCGTCGGCAAAGAAGTCAGCGGCCCATCCAAGGTGTCCGATGACGTCCCCAACCGTCCAACCTTCACATGGGCTATTTAGCGCCCATTCATCAGAACCGGTACAGTTAACGTACTGTTTCAAGCGACCGGTCTCGGCCGCGATTAGTCTAACCCCTTCTGATGTCGAGACCATTTTTATGCGACCCTTTAGCGATTTAGATTCTAAGAGCCTTCGCGTCTTGTCCTGCGCTGGTTCCTGAAAGCTTCCCAAACACCATCCCAGCGGATAGTCCAGAGCCTCCGGGATAGTTGTGGTAGAACAACCCACCTACCATCTCACCAGCTGCGTACAAGCCTGGGATCGGTTCTGAACTGTTGGTAACGACCTGGCCTCGGTTATTTATCCTGACTCCGCCAAAGGTGAAGCTGATGCCGCAAGTTACCGCGTACCCGGTATACGGCGGTGTGTCGATTGTCTCAGCCCAGTTGCTCTTAGGCGGGTTGATTCCTACGGTGTTTCTACCGTCTTTCACCGTCGGGTTGTAAGGGATTTGCGTTTGGACCGCCGCGTTGTATTCTTTGATGGTTTTTACGAATCCGGCAGGTTCTATGTCTAGTCGCTCGGCCAGTTCTTCTAAAGTATCGGCCCTTGCCATGGTTACCTGGTCGATGTGGTATTCGTCGCGGAGCAGATGCTTAACCTTGTCATCAAAGATGTGGAAGCCTAATCCTTGTGGTTGAGTCAAGTAGGCCCGGCCGAATTTTACGTAAGTGTAGTTCCGGAAGTCTTCTCCTTCGTCCAAGAACCGTTCGCCGTTGATGTTAACGATAAGTCCGAATGGATATGAATGTTTCTGGTATAGCTCGGTGATTGTTCGGTCACCGAAGGCCGGAGCGTTCATGTCCCAGGCAACTGCGTGGCAGCTGCTGTAGTGGCCGTGTGATTGCGCTCCTACATCCAAGGCCATTTTAATTCCGTCTCCAGTGTTATATGGAATCCCCCTGACTTTAACGTTCTCCCATCCGGGACCGAGGTAACGACTGCGCATTTCAGCGTTTGCTTCGAAACCACCTGCCGCCAATACCACTGAACCAGCTGTAATGTCTTCAAAACCGTCAGGTCCGAGGACAGTGATGCCATTCACATGTCCTTTTTGGTTTTGGAGAAGTTTGGTAGCTTGTGTGGAGTATCGGACATCTATTCCTAGTTCGGCACAAACATCGAATTGCTGGTCTGACAGGCCTTTTCCGGCGCCTACAGCTTCGACTAGAAGGCCGCCCCAGAACCTATATTTGTCTCCATCTTTAAATGCTTGTCTTCCGTATGCCAGGACAAATCGGACGCCTTTGGATTGCAGCCATTGCATGGTCGGAAGAGACTGGCTAACTAAAATTTGAGCGAGCTCAGGGTCTGCTAGGCCTTCAGTGACCCGCATCATGTCGTCGTAGAATTGGTTCTCAGTATAGCTCCCTACTTCTACTGAGTTGACCTCGGTCTCCGACATGTCAGGTATGATTGTGCGGATGTCATCTAGTCCATCGAAGGCGAACCGGATGATACCTCCTGTGAAGTAAGTGTTGCCTCCTCGGAAATATTCGGGGGCTTTCTCTACGACTAGGACCGAATCTGCGTTCTCTTTGGCGGCGATGGCGGCGGAAAGGGCCGCATTACCAGCGCCGACTACTATGACGTCATAATGACTTGCCACGGTGTGTACCTCCAGGGATATTGAGAAATGTTTTAGGGTTAAAGGCTGACGGGGTAATTTGCGTGACCTATAATAATCCGTTAGACATAAAGCTACAAGATATGCGCGGAGGTACAGTCTGGAACGGTGCGAATGGGCGGTAAGCCAATTAATGATTGCATACCACGATGAAGAGTGGGGCGTGCCACTACATGATGACCACCTTTTGTTTGAGTTTTTAATCCTAGAAGGGGCTCAAGCCGGCCTCAGTTGGAATACCATCCTCAATAAACGCGAAAATTATAGGACTGCCTTCGATAACTTTGAGGCCTCCGTCATCGCTGATTATGGAGACGACAAGATAGAAAGTTTGCTGATGGATTCAGGTATTGTGCGCAACCGAATGAAGGTCTCTTCTGCCGTAACCAATGCACAAGCGTTTTTGCGAGTGGTGAAAGAAGAAGGGAGTTTTGACGATTACATTTGGTCGTTTGTGGGTGGTAGGACCAAGAATGATTGTTGGAGGTCTACGTCAGAGGTGCCGTCTAAGACCGTCGAATCAGATGCTATGAGTAAAGACCTGAAGGTAAGAGGGTTTAAGTTTGTCGGTTCAACTATTTGTTACGCGTTCATGCAGGCAGCCGGATTGGTTAATGACCACAAATTAAGCTGTTTCCGACATGGACAGGTCTAAAGTGATAGGGGAATCTTAGCTAACGGTAGGTTGCCGCAGCTGAGTGCCAGGTTTAAGATACAGTCCGGCTTAGTGAGTTGACGTTTATGGCGACTTTTATATACGAACCAAGGGGGTAATCGCCAGCATGAAAGCTGCGAGACTTGTAGGACCGAAATTGTTCGAATTTCTGGATGCCGATATGCCTGTGGCCAATGATGGCCAAGTTTTGATCAAACTGGAACGGGTGTCGGTTTGCGGCAGTGATTGTCGGCATGGGTTCAACATCCATCCGGAAGAAGAATATCCCATGGATGTTGGGAGGCCTTGCCACGAATTGGCTGGGACTATCGTAGAGAGTCGTACTGACGAGTACCATGAAGGTCAGCGAGTCATCGCTATCCCTGAAAGAGGTTCAGGCGGATTGGTTGAATTCATGACCTCCGATCCTAGCCGCATGATTTTGCTTCCTGATGAAGGCGCTCTAGACGAATGGGTCATGTGTCAGCCGTCGGGGACCGTTCTGTATTCTTGCCAACAGATGCCAAATATTTTAGGTAAGAACGTGGCGATATTGGGCCAGGGAAGCATCGGTCTCAGCTTCGCTATGATCACTTCTCGGCTAGGTGCATCTAGTGTGACGGTGGTCGATCCGCTAGATTATAGACTCGAGAAATCTAAAATTTTTGGATCCACTCACCAGATCAACCCTGACAAAGAAAACGTCGACGAAGCTCTTGCAGAAATTACTAGTGGACTTGGTCCTGACGTGATTGTCGAAGCGGCAGGCTATCCAGACACTTTCAATGATTGTTTCAGGTTGGTTCGTCAGTTCGGCACCATCATCATATTTGGGGTCCAAGCTGACGACTTTGTTCCTATCGAACATAGTTGGATCATGGACAAGCAGCCGCGGATGATCGGCACTACTGGCGCACGAAGTGGCGATCCTACCACTCAGATCAAACATATGGTGGCTTTGAGAGAACGTGGTTGGTGCGAACCCGCCAATTTGATCACACACCGTATGGGCTTTACGGATGTACAGAAAGCTTATGACATGTATGATTCACAAGATGATGAGGTTATCAAAGTGGTGATGAACATCAGCGAGTAGTTGATGCGTGTCTCACCGCTGGATTGATGGGCTGCACATCGAAGATGCGGTCTGTAGTGTGATGAAGGGGTGTTGTGATGTTGAAGCCATCTTTCGAAATCCGTATGGTCAAAGAGAATTTGGACTTGGCTGTGGCGTTGATGCAGGCGGTTGAGAAAGAAAAGGTGACCGCCAGACAGCTTTTCCGAGACGGTCCTGAAGATATGTTCGTTGCTTTCGCAGTGGACAATGACGGACCGGATCAGCACGAATTATCGCGGCGCGCAGCCAATCAGGCTCGAGCCGCGTTTGCTTTGGCTGTGATTCAGACTCAGCGTAGTTTGAATCGGGTTTTCGATGCAAATCCATTGGATGAAGAGAATCCAGATCTTCAGGCGGCTCGCTGTGTGATGTTCCTGCTGAACAACACGGTATTCTCCAATTTGTTCACGCCGGTATGGGACTGCCCTCCTAGATATCGACGGCGCTTCGAAGTTCGGCCGATTAATCTTTTGATGGATGCAGCCCAATTGCATGGTAAAGGGCTTAGTTGGGACCACGTTGGCGGTCTAGCTCAATTTATAGACTTATTGGTCTATCTTGCTAATTGGGTCGAGGATATTGGTGCGACCCAATCGGAGGATGATTTATCCAGAGACATCGCTCCAGAAGTATTAGTTGAGGCGGAACTAGAGCCCAAAGTAATTACTTCTAGCCTGAGTCCGGCACAGAATGTGGAGAGCCCAGTTAATATCTTCGTCTCTGATCAGTGTGACGTCAAAGAGAATAATTTGGTTTTGGCGAGAGATTTGTATGCAAGGTTCCAAGAGTGGTGCCAGGAGTGTGGCTTGGATGACGTTTCTCAACGTAGTTTCGGAATGCAGTTGACGGCCATGGGTTTTCAGCGCCGCCGCCGTGGACGAGGGAAACACTGGTGGGACGGAATAAAATTGGCGGTACAATCCTCTGATGATGAGACGATGCTAGGACGACATTTATCTATGATCAACGGAAGAATCGATGGCTACTATGAAGGTTACCAAACGATGCTACCTACCTAGTGGTTTTGTCCGCCGGGCCCCGACGAATGACTGGTTCCTAGTCAACATCCAGGTTGGTCGTAGTTTCCGCAACAGCTTTTTCGCGTTCGTATTTTTGTAATGTTGTTGCCGATTATGAGCTTGAATTTACGCCAGACCGGCATGGGATATTTTAGATTGTCCCAGAACTGATAATCAGGTTGATTATTTTGTTCGTTCTGCTTACACATGCTTGCCGGATTATGCCAGTCGGTTAAAATATGGGCAACCTGAGTCAGGAGACCGTTATGCCTGTTTATCTTGACCGACTTGCCCGATTCGTAAGTGGTATTCGCTTGGAACACTTAGAGTCTTCAACTGTCGATGCCGCCAAATTAGTGGTATTGGATACGATTGGAGCGATGTTAGCTGGCAGTCGGCTGCCCGAAAATAAGAAACTTGCACGGTTGGTGGTAAAGATCGGAGGTCAAGGGTCAGCGACTTTACTCGGCCATACCGACTTAGCTACTGCAGTTTTTGCCACGCTGTCCAATGCTACAGCTGGTGTTGCCTTGGAAATGGACGAAGGTAATCGGCTAGGAGGAGGCCACGCTGCTATCCACGTCATACCAGCAGCATTGGCTGTGGCCGAAGAAAGAGGTTCTAGTGGTAAAGAATTTCTGGAAAGCGTGATTGCGGGTTACGAAGTGACTTCTCGCATTGGCACGGGCACGGAGGTCAAGAAAACGGTTCATTCCCACGGTACATGGGGAACGATAGGCGCAGCCGTTTCTGCCGCAAAGTTGATGAGCTTCGAAGACGCCGGTATTACGGCTGCGATTAACATGGCGGCCTCTATGAGCCCGGCCAATACTTGGACACCGTGTTTGGAAGGAGCTACCGTACGTAACCTATATCCGGGCCGATCTGGGTTTCAAGGGATTATGGCTTCCCATCTTGTACTTTGTGGATTCACTAGTCTTGAGGATGGACCATCTGATATCTATAACACCTTGCTGGGGGAATCCTTCGACCCAGAAGCAGTGGTTCATAATTTGGGTGCACCGGGGAATTATCGGATACAGCAGAACTATTTCAAGCTCCACGCTTGCTGCCTTTATAACCACCCGGTATTGGACGGTGTCCAGTCGTTGTTGAGTGAGGAAAGTTTCGTTCCCGACGACGTCGATTCAATTAAAGTGGAAGCGCCGTCCCTTGCAACGATTATGACTGAGCCGGAACCAGCCAATATGCTGGCAGCGAAGTTTTCACTGCCATACGCTGTGGCGACTGCAATAGTCTATAACAATACGGACATAACGGCTTTTTACCCTGATCGTTTGCAAGACCCTCGTACACTCAACCTTTCACACCGGGTTGATATAGTTGCCGATCCAGAGATGGACCTGCGGCGCTACGACTATCCGGCGGCGCGAGTATCAATTTCACTCAAGGACGGTCGTACTATTAAAAAGGACGTGATTGCTCATCACGGTGACAGTCAGAACCCGGCCTCTCGCGAAGAATTAGTGGGAAAGTTTAGTTTTTTGGTCGAAGATATTCTAGGTGAAGATGTAACGGCTAGGATCGCTGAAACTGTGAGTCATCTTGACGCTCTAGGAAGTATTCGAGAATTGACACGGCTGCTCCACCACGATTGAGTTTCTACCGGCCGCGTTCATCACCCCAAAGAATTATATGTAGCCTAGTTGTGAATCTAAAACCGTGTCTTACGCATGCTTCTGATAGCCATTCGCTCTTTTGGTTCAGAGCGTCAGCCGTCCGTCCTTCAGGCATGAGCAGGACTTGTTCTGATGGGATTTCGTACTGATCTGTGAGGCTGCATACCTCGTCGATGTCGGATTCCGTTGCAATGACGAACTTGAAGAACGCCTTCGGTAACCCGGCGAATATCTGTAGAGCTATCGGAACCAACCGTTCTTCAGATATGTTGCCTGATGTGCGCAGTTTGGGGGATACGTTCCATTGGTCGATGTAGCGTATTAGATTCGCAGATGGAACGATTGTGCCGTTGGTCTCAATTTCGAACGAGAAACCGTATTCGGCAAGTGATTCGATGAGGGGTTCCAACTCGGCTTGTTGCAGTAAAGGCTCTCCACCAGTTATTACAACGTGAGTGCATTTGAATGACTGAATCTTGGACAAAAGCTCAGGAGTGTCCAATTCCACAACTTCGGTCGCATAGTTGAAATTAGACCAGTCCCAGGTGTATTTGGTGTCGCACCATCTGCATTTCAGGTTGCAAGTAGCCAGCCGAAGGAACACTGATGGCACTCCCGTCGATATCCCTTCACCTTGAATGGAGTGGAATATCTCAGGTTCACCGCCTGATTGGCGACTGACCTTAAGCTTATTACTCAATGCATCTCGAGAATTTCAAGGGAACTATGTCCGAGTTAGATATGAAGTTATTTGTGGCACTTAGAATGCGTCTGACCTCCCTCGTTGGTGCGCATTGTGAGCAATTTACTCTTGAAAATAATTAGCTTGGCATGGCAGGATCCGCATAACCGGCTTCGTGGAAACCACTAGCCCTGAGGATGCAGCTGTCGCATCGCCCACATGGCGTTCTATTGCCTTGGTAACAGCTCCAAGTCAATTCTAAAGGCGCTTTTATCTCCAATCCCAGCTTTACAATGTCGGACTTGGACATTTCAATGATTGGAATCTCTATTTGTAACGGGATGTTGTACTCGGTCCAAAGTTTACTTCCGTACCCCAAAGATTGCCCCATATGTTGGAAGAACTCTGGCCGACAATCAGGATATCCGCTGTAGTCTATTGCATTAGGAGCCATATATATGAAAGCTTGAACTTCTTTTGGAGGAACTGATTCTAGCTCGATCGCGTGGAGCACTTGACTTTCCAAGTAAGCAGCAGCAAGTGATAGAAATATCGTGTTACGAAGTGGAACATAGGTTATGGGAATGCTAGTGCCCATTCGGATGGTTTCACGATTTTCGGGTATTGGGAACCGTTCGGGGTTAGTTAGCGCTGAATACCAGGCTACTTTGCCTAGGAATGAAATATCCAGAAGCTCTTGTGATATGTCCAAAGCTTGCGCGATTTCTGCGGCTCGATCCACTTCTATACTGTGGGTTTGACCGTAATGAAAGGTTAGTGCCGTAAGGTGGTCAGTTTTCTCCTTGGCGAGTGTGGTAACTGTGGTCGAATCCAACCCTCCGGACAGGAGACTGACGGCGTAACTGGGCATCTAGTCAGCCTCTACCATGATATTCAGCGAATTGGTTGGCTGATTCCCAAAGGCGCACTTTGGAGGGAGCAAAGCCGCAAAGTTCGATAGTAGTTTCATAAAGCTTTCTACTCATTACTTCGCATGATGGGTTCTCGTCTTGAAATTTGTATAGCCGGACTAATTCTGTGGAGCTAAGCCCTTCGATAAGTTCTTGGTCTTGGCTGTTTAACAAGAATGCGTGGTCCCAGTTGTCATCAGTCCAAGTTTTGATTCGGTCTTTCAAATCTGTGAAGTCATAAACCAGCCCGAGGCTGTTTAATTCGGTGGATTCAAGGAAAATTTCAGCTCGATAGGTATGTCCGTGAGGATATGCACATTTGCCGTCGTAGTTCAACAAGCGGTGGCCGCTGTCGAATGTAAATTCAATTCTGATCTGGTACATAAGAAAGGATTAACCGACAGGGTTGGTCATTTAACTGCATTGTGCTCGACGGTGACGACAGTGTGCAGCCCACCTCTAACTTTGTAATCGAGCTTGATCTTCATGAACTGAGGCTGACAGACAGATACGAGGTCATTCAGTATCCGGTTGGCTGCGTGTTCTTGGACGATGCCTACATCCCGGTATGATAAGAGATAATACTTCAAAGATTTAAGTTCAATGCATGAGTCGCTCGGGATATAAGAGATTGTCAGGACTCCGTAGTCTGGGAGCCCGGTCCAGGGGCACACCGCAGTGAACTCATCGGTATCAATCTCCACTTGGGACTGTTGGTTCAGGTATTCGTACTGAAAAGTGAGAAGGCAGGAAGAGTCTATGACCTCTTCGCCTTTGGCGGGTAGTTCTTGATCTAGGCTTTGGTATTTGTCTCGGAGCTCGCTGATGGTTGCCATGGGTCCTCCATGTCTATCTAAACCGAAGTTTTGAAGCGTGGACTATTCTAATGATAGGTGGCCGACTTAGAGGGTGTCAAAGCATACTCCCAGCCATATTGCGTGCTCTGAGACGTGACGCTAAGATACGGGCAATCATTGCGGCTAAGGTAATCAGGAGGAAGCGATGGCGAACTTGACTTTAGCTTATAAAGCTCGGAGTTATAGCACTGGCACTCTGGGAAGGGCCATATGCAATGCTCGTACTCATCATTTCGTGGCCGATGATGCTGGCGGAGAAGAGCTTGGAGCTGGAGAATTTTTCTTCTCTGGAATCACTGCTTGTGCTGTTAACATGGTCGAACGATTGGCCAACACGGACGAAATCGCTTTGGATTGGATGAACGTAAGTGTTGAGTCGTACAGGGACTCGGACGCCGATCACGGTGATCTCACCCTCTATGATGCTATTCGTATCAAGTTCGAGATGTGGGGTGTCGATGACGAAGACGCTCACAATTTGGTCGAGACCTGGAAGAAGCGTTGACCTCTTTACGGATCGGTCGCCGTGGCGACCGCTGATACAACCGTTGAGTTGGTCCGGCACGCCGAAAAATATCGGTAAGTTCTCGCAAAAGATAGCTTAAATACTGATTGATGGGCTGGAACCATTATTTGAGGACGACATATGCGCATCTGCTCTTTCCTGCCTAGTGCTACTGAGATGGTTTATGACTTGGGCTTAGGTGACCAATTATTTGGTGTGACTCACGAGTGTGACTATCCGCTTGAGGCAAAAGATAAACCGCATGTGGTTCACAGTGTATTCGAAGGCCAAGAGCCCACTAGTGGAGAGATTAGTAGGGTAATCTCGGAACGATTGGCCCAAGGGCTGGGCATTTACGAAATAGATACAGACTTATTGCAAGCGGCGGAACCTGATCTGCTGATTACGCAAGCTGTTTGCGAGGTTTGAGCCATCTCTACTCGGCAGGTTGCCGAGGTGAGCGTTGGATTAGCCAAACAGCCTGAGGTATTGTCATTGGATCCGCTCCATATCGGTGATGTAGTTGAAGACCTAAATCGATTAGGCAGGGCCACAGGTACTGAAACCAAATCAGCGGAAATTACTGCGCACTTAACATCCAGGATAGCGGCGGTGGCTGAGCGAGCTAAAGACGCCGATAGTCGGCCTAGCGTGTTGCATGTTGAGTGGGCTGACCCTGTGATGTGCGGAGGCCATTGGGTGCCCGAGATGACGGAGTTGGCCGGTGGTACTAATAGCTTTGGGGACAAGGACACCGGGACTTTGAAGCTGGATTGGGACGAAGTCGTCGCCAGTCAACCCGAAATCATCATTATGATGCAATGCGGCTTTGATGTTAAGCGAGCGCTGGAAGACATGCCGACTATGACCGCTAAAGATGGTTGGAGTTCCCTGCCGGCGGTAAAAAACAACCGGGTCTATGTAATAGATGCTGGTTCATACACTAGCCGGTCTGGCCCTCGGTTGGTCACTGGTCTAGAGATTATGGCAGAGATGATTCATCCTGAGTTATTCTCAGGTTTCATACCTGAATCTGCGGCTCTGAGACTGTTTGGAGACCTGACCAAGGCTAGCTAGTTAAGACGTGGCCCCTGGAAAGGGTTCTGTTCGGCGATGCGTTTTCTCATTGCTTCGTTGCCCTGTCTTAACATTGGAATTAAATCAGCTAGCCGGGTCGCCGCGGTCTCAGTAACAAGCAAGCTTTGGCGCAGGTGAGGTTCTAGGTTCAGATTGGCTGCGATGGAGTAGGAAAGTTCAATCGGGTCTTCTGGGATCTCTACTCGTGATGTATATCCCCCAGTGAGAGCAGTCAAGTTACGGACTAATTCCACGTACTCGTCGTTGATTTGCGGTACTAATTCAGAGCAGCCATTACCTTCGATTTCCACCAGGTAGCGTACCCGACCCACCACGTGGGGCACCCTTTGTGTTATCTCCTCTATCTCGAATCGCCGATCCCCTTTTGTCATGATATTGAGACGTCCTTGGTCCAATATTTCTGATCGTAGGATTCGAGCTGATGTTCCAATGCGCTCAGGTTCGGCTGGTTCGCCGACCTCCAATCCTTCTTTAATGAGGACGACACCAAAAGGCGAATTGTTGTTTAGGCACTCCTGGATCATGTCCTTATATCGTTCTTCAAAAATATGAAGAGGTAAGTCCATGCCCGGAAAGAGAACCAGGTTCAATGGAAACAGTGGGAGTGTGGTAAGTCCGTCTAAGGACTCTTCATGAGGCTGGGACATAATACAAGAAGTATATTCTGGGTATTGGCCGAAGTACAAGGAGGGGAGGTCTAATGGCGGTTATTTGCTTTTTTGACCCGGAAGCTGGTGGGGGGTTTTTGGCGCCGTGCCCAGCGCAGGTATTCTGAGAATTCTGGATTAGTCCTGAGCGCTTGTATAGAATTCAATTCTTTAGCCAGAGTTGACTCTGAAAACATAGCGTGAAGCTGCCTATGGCAAGTGGGACAAAGTTTGACCTGAGGTCCGAATTTGCCCCCCTTGGATCGGGGAATCAAGTGGTGCGAAGTGAAACGTAAGGACTCTCTTTGGCAGAGCTCGCACGCAGGTTGGTCTTCGGATAGGCAAGTCCGCGACGTTTCAGATGAAGAACGCCGCACCAAGAGTTAGTTCTTCTCCGGGACTTCTAAGAACCGCCATCCAGGAAGATCGACTTGCCAGTCGTCGTCTTCCCATAGCATAGGCAGGATTAGACCGTTCATTGCTCTGCCGTGCTCAACTTCTGTGGTGTCGTCCTCCATGCCAAATGGTAGGAAAGCGAAGGCGTGGATATCGTCTAGGTAGCTTGTTGGCGATATCCCTAGGTCTGTTAGGTCTTCAAGTGGCCAGAGGCTGAGCACGGTTTTTCGAAAGTCTTCTAACATGGCTGCACGCATCGGATGTTCCGGGTTGTAGCCAGCACGGTAGGCGTCTTGCATGTTGACCTGATTTCGGGTCGCCCAGACTCCCATGCGCATGCCGCGTGTTTCTCTGGACAACATGGACCAAGCGAGGTTCATCTCCCCATCCCTTACAGCTTCAGCAAAGACTCCTGCTCGGTTTCCGCATTCATCTGGGAATGGGCTTCGTTTTTCACCTGGTATACGCATAGTTATCCTGACCGAAAGCTTACCAGCCGATGGCGTATCCGTCTCTTCTCGGATCGGCCGCCCCGTGAAGACTGCCGGTTTCTGGGTCTACCTGAATCATCATTTCTGATCCTTGAGCACCCCAATCCGGCATGATATTCAGCTGATGTCCCTTGTTTTCTAAGGATGTCCGGACGCCGTTTCCGAACCTGGATTCCATATGTAACAGATTATCACACACGTGGGGTACGTTCGACTCTGTGGGGCTGTGAGAATTACGCCAGCGAGGAGCCTCGACGGCTTCGGATACGGTCATCCCAAAATCTATTAGGTGTGTAATCACCTGCATGTTGGTTTGTACTTGTGTGTCAGCTCCAGGTGTGCCGCAGACCAACATCAATCTTCCGGAACCGCCTGTCCTGCCGTCTGAGGCAGGACCGTCGCCTTTGAAGACCATCACTGGGTTCATGGTGTGCCTCACCCGTTTACCAGGTTGGAGACAGTCTACGTGGCCTTCTTCCAGATGCCAGTAGGTCATCCGGTTGTTTAAAAGGATGCCAGTGTTCCCTGCTATTATGCTTGAGCCCATAGAACTTTGGATGCTCTGTAGTTGGCAGACGGAATTACCCCAACGATCTACGATTACGAAGCAGGTGGTGTCCTCTTCCTGTGCCAAGCCAGTTGATACTCGTCCAGGAGCTCCGGCCCCTTTCTGAAACATCCAGGGATCTCCGTGGATTGGATCAGATGCTTTACTGATGTCGATCAGCTTAGCCCTTTCTTTTGCGTATTCTTTGGAGATAAGGCCTTGGGTCGGGACGTTTATGTGGTCAGGGTCGGCCATGTAGGTCTCTCGGTCGATGAATGCTAGTTTTTTGGCCTCTACCATCATGTGAATGCTTTCAGCTGTGTTGCAACCCAGAGATTGAATATCGAATTGTTCAACCATATTCAGTTCTTGAAGTAGTACATGACCGCTGGAATTGGGCGGGGCTTCGTAAACTGTGTGCCCTTTATAGCTGGTTGAGATTGGCTCTTGCCAACGGGAATGGCAGTCTGCTAGGTCGTTCAAGGAAAGTAATCCACCTTGCTCTTGGCAGAAATTTACCATGGACCTGGCGATTTCACCTTCGTAAAAGGCATCTCTGCCACCTCTAACTATGGCCTCGAATGTTTTGGCCAGGTCTTTTTGGTAGAGAGTCTGGCCTGGCTGCAATGGTTTACCTTGTGGGGCGAATATGGCCTGTGATGTTGGGAATTCGCAGAGGAGCGAGTCGTTGGCAATCACCTTTGAGAGAACGTGTGTCACCGGGAATCCATTGTCTGCTAGGTCTATAGCTGAGGAGAACAGAGTTGACAGTTTCAGTGTTCCGTATTTCTCGTGTGCCGCCATCCAACCATCTAAAAGGCCTGGTACCGAGAATGACATGATCCCTTTTTGCGGGATACCATTCGTTCTGTACCAGTCTATGTCAGTCGCGTATGGGGCTGCACCGGTAGCGTTGCAGATGTCGATCTTATTCTGGGCGTTATTATAGATCATGATGTAGCCATCGCCGCCGATGCCTGACATGTTAGGTTCAACTACGTTTAAAGCAGCAGCGGTGGCTATAGCAGCATCAACGGCATTGCCACCGTTCTGTAGTGCTGTTATTCCCGCCTGGGCGGCTAGTGGATGACCGGCGCAGACCATTCCATTCCGGCCCATGACCACTGGACGATTGGACTCGAATTTAATACCGTGGGGTGACTGCATGGTAATTGTCTCCTGGGATAGTTCCCGGTTGATTGAAAAGGATACGGCAATGAAAAGGGCCCCGATTTATCGGGGCCCTTTTTCACTTCAATAATTGGGCGTTGTTTAGTGTCCGCCGCAACCGCCACCACCGCACCCGCAGCCGCCGCCGCCGCTACCGCAGCCGCCGCCGCCGCCGCTACCGCAGGCACAGCCGCCGCCACATCCTCCAGCGCTAGAGAACATCGGATTGTTTATGACGAATCCGACCTGACCGCCTAGGTTCTCTACGTAGTCGATAGTCGCTTCTTCCAAGAAGGGGGCGCTGTCAGAGTCCATCAGGAACTTAACACCCTCTTGGGACATTACAGTGTCGTCGGCCTGAGATTCGTTTTCCATAGTCAGCATGTACTGCAGTCCGCCTGTTTCAGCGGGGATTGCAACTACTCGGAGGGACCCTTCAGTTTCACCTTGTTCTTGCATGACTTCTTTGAGCTTCTCGATGGCGAGGGTCGTAACTTCCATTGCCTGTTCTCCTTGGGAGACTTCGTTCGTTGGGAAATCACCACCAGCTAATCGCTGGCTTGAGTATTCCTTAAACATACCATGATAAACCTACCATAATTGGAAAAGACCAGTCAACGGTGCAGTATCCATATTCGCATTACTGTCGACTTCAAAATCTTTTCTCTATAGGCGGTTGAGACGCCTACATGTAACGGCTACTGGATATTTGCGATCAAGCCATAAAACCTATTGAAATGCCACAATGGAGTCTTTTGAACAGCTTGACACGTGCTGTTCTCTAATATAAGCTCTGCAGGCTTATGAAAAGAGAATACTGGATAATATATCATATTGAAATATATGATAAAGATTTCGTGACTGTCTCAGCGAATTAATATAACGGATCATATAAATGTACCCTTACGGCACGACTGAGACTTCGAAGACAGTTCTGGCGTAGTAGTCCGTGATTTTAACCAGGATAGATTATCTGAGGGGGATATATGTCGAGGTTTAACTTAAAGACTCTTTTTCCAATATTGACAGCGTTCTTATTGATCGTAGCTGTTGCTTGCGGATCGGATGAGGCAGAAGCGCCCCAGGCGCCGGCAAAATCTGATACACCAAAGGCGGCGGCGCCATCGAAACCGAGTAGTAGTTCTAGCAGTGGAACGGCGAGCACTCCGGTCCCTAAGGCGGCGGCCGCCAAGTCTGCCCCGGCAGCGACTGGGGGAGATTCGAAATACGGTGGAAATGTCCGTATGTCCGCATACGCTGACACCAAAGACTGGGACCCCCTGGGTTCAGCATCATTGTCTAGCATCCAGTCTTATTCCCAGCTGTATAACCAGTTGGTTCAATTCTCCACCGGAGCTGATACCACCGAGGTAGTTGGTGACCTAGCTGATAGTTGGGATGTCTCAAACGGTGGTTCGACGTTTACCTTCCACTTGAATAAGGATGCAGTCTGGGGAGATGGGACCGATGTAACCGCTGATGACGTGGTTTTCGCTCTATCCCGTTACATGAACCCCGAGAACAGCATGGGGCGTTCCGGTCTATTCCGTAACTACACCCTTCCTGTGGAAGAAGGTGGGATCAAGAAGGTTGACGACGATACGGTTGAAATGAACCTGTCGTTTGCTTCTGGCGCATTCATAAACTTCCTAGCTTTGGATTACGCCAAGATCCTCCCCAAGCATATCCTGGAAGCTGGAGTAGATCTTAATCTGGCTGAAAGCATAATTGAGAGTAGCTCTGAGTCAGGGCCGTTCCTTCTAGATGAATACCAACGCGGTAACTTGTACGCCGTTTCTAAGAACGACAACTATTTCAAAGAAGGCCTACCCTACTTTGACAGCATTTCCCATTACATCATCACAGATACAGGGACTCTGATCGCTCAGTTCAAGGCTGGTCAGATTGATATGATGAACGGTGGGTTCTCTAACTTGTCGCCCACTGAGTACTTGGAACTGGATGCAGATACTGTTGATAGTTCGAATGGACATGTCATAGCCAATGAGATGCCTGGTTCTCGAAACTGGGGTTTGATGATCAACCGTAAGGTTGGACCGCTTCAGGATCCCAACGTGCGAAAGGCCATATACCTGGCAGTTGACAGAGCTCAGGTTAATGAGCTGTTGGAAGACAGCACTGGTGACATCCCGTGTGCCCTCTGGGGGATGGGATACTCTCTCGAAGAGTGCTCGCAGTTTCCTGGTATTCGAGACAAGAAGAGCGCTGGTGGAGAGGCTGATCTAGCATATGCCAAGCAGTTGATGGCTGATGCAGGATATCCTGACGGATTCGATACGACGTACGATGCACGGCAGGTTGGTAATTACCCAGATGTATGCGCAGTCATCAAGCAGCAACTCAGCAACGCTCTGGGTATCGAAGGTGAGGTCCAGACTCACGAAAGCGCAGCCGGCTATGCCCTCTATGGCACATCGAGATCTGAAGATGCTTCCGGCGATTGGCAATTAGCTTGTCAGGGCGAAGGTATGACCGTCCTTGACCCAGATGCGCTGTTAGGGGGCGTTTACCTTAAGGGCGGGACCCGTAACTACACAGACTGGGAGCCTCAGATTGCCCGCGACTCCTTCGAAGAGCAGAAAGTCGAGCAAGACCCAGCTAAACGTCGTCAGATGTTGAAGGACTTGGAAGATTTCTTGATTCCTACCAACCCTGATGATATATCCCAGGGATTCGCTGACGGTCACTGGGTAACCCTTTACTGGGGTAAGTTCTTCTGGCTCACACATGAGGATATAAAAGGATTCAATGCCCCGGCGACCGTACAGTATAGCTTCAAGCACGAAGACCTCTGGTTGGATCGCTAAGTAGCATCTAATAACCAGACACTTTCCTGCAAATTAAATACCGGCCCTGGTCAACAGGGCCGGTATTTTTATTTTAATACCCACCCAATATTCACATTCGTTTATGAAATACCTAGCCCGGGCCAAATTCAATCACATTCTCTTTGGCTTATGATTTGCTCAACAGCCGTTTTATCGAACGGCCCCCACATTCATTCCTAACTAAATCGAGAATGGCAACCCGGTATAGATAATCGTTATCAATGTGTAGACAATCACTTGACGATATCTTGTATTGCGTACGTAGGGGGCGCAACCTTGACTTGTAGCAAATTCGTGGGATAAGATTGGAAAACTCTTTAAATCAGATATAGATTATTTGAATTCATGATTATGAAAACTGATTAATATCTGCGTAAGAGATGCTCACTATCTCGACTCTTAATAGGAGAAGGGTGCAAGCCTTGGTACTGGGCCGGTTTGCTCTGTCCTTATGAGATAAGCCCGAAGCAATGGGTTTAGGGCGACCACAAAATGGAGGAAATTACATGTCGAGGCATAGGTTACTCAACGTTAGGACTCTTCTTCCGATATTGACGGCGTTCCTATTGGTAGTCGCTGTCGCTTGTGGATCGGATGAGGCGGAATCGCCTCAGGCGCCCGCAAAATCTGATACCCCAAAGGCGGCTGCTCCATCCAAGCCGAGCAGCTCAAGCAGCAGCACGGCTAGCACTCCGGTCCCTAAGGCAGCCGCAGCCAAGTCTGCCCCGGCAGCGACTGGGGGAGATGCGAAATACGGCGGAAACATCCGCATGTCTGCATACGCCGACACGAAAGACTGGGATCCGTTGGGCTCAGCGTCTCTATCGAGCATCCAGTCCTATTCGCAGTTATACAACCAATTGGTACAGTTCGACTCCGCGGAAACGACTAAGGTTGTCGGAGATCTGGCCACTGGTTGGGACGTAAGCGATGGCGGTCAAACCTTCACGTTCCATCTGCCTAAGAACGCTCAGTGGCAGGACGGCGTGGATATAACCGCTGATGACGTGGTCTACGCTTTGTCTCGTTATATGAACCCTGAGAACTCTATTGGACGTTCAGGCCTCTTCCGAAACTACACCCTTCCGGCTGATGAAGGTGGAATTTCCAAGATAGACGATCATACGGTTGAGATGAAGTTATCGTTCGCTTCAGGTGCGTTCATAAACTTCCTCGCCTTGGATTATGCGAAGATTTTACCGAAACACCATCTGGAAGCAGGCAAAGACCTGAACCTGGCTGAAGGAATCATCGAGAATAACTCAGGTTCTGGGCCATTCAAATTAACAGAGTACCAGCGGGGAAATCTGTACTCAGTAGTGAAAAACGATAACTACTTCAAGGAAGGTCGGCCTTATTTTGACAGTATCGACCACTACATCATCACAGACACCGGTACACTTATAGCGCAGTACAAAGCCGGTCAATTGGAAATGATGAATGGTGGCTTCTCTAACCTAACTCCTACTGAATACTTAGAGTTGGATGCAGACACCAAAGGCAGTGATAACGGACATATTCGGGCCATCGAGTTCCCTGGTACCAGGAACTGGGGTTTGATGATCAACAGAAAAGCCGAGCCGTTTACTGACCCAATGGTAGCGAAAGCAATTTACTTAGCTCTCGACCGATTTCAGCTAAACGACTTGGTTGAAGACGGGACAGCGGACCCCCCTTGTGCCTTAATGGGCATGGGTTATTCCTTCGAGGAATGCACCACTTTCCCTGGTATCCGGGATAAGAAGAGCGACGGCGGGAAAGCTGACCTTGCGTATGCAAAGCAGCTCATGGTCGATGCCGGATATCCTGATGGTTTCACCACTAAATACGATGCTCGCCAAGTCGGCACGTATCCGGATACTTGCGCGGTGGTGAAACAGCAGTTGTCTAAAACCCTCGGTATCGAGGGCGAAATCCAGACTCACGAAAGTGCAGCCGGTTATGCCCTCTATGGTACCTCTCGTGCTGAGGGCTCAGTTGGTGACTGGGAACTGAGTTGTCAGGGTGAGGGTATGACGGTTATCGACGCGGACGCCCTACTAGGCGGTGTCTACTTGAAGGGCGCCACCCGTAACTACACAGACTGGGAGACGCCAACTGCACGGACTGCCTTCGAGGAACAAAAAGTTGAGCAAGATCCGGCCAAGCGCCGGGAAATGCTCAAGGCATACGAAGATTATCTGATCCCCACCAATCCAGACGACATCTCTCAGGGGTTCGAGGACAACCACTGGGTAACGTTGTTCTGGGGTAAGTTCTTCTGGTTGGTTCACGAGGACATCCAAGGTTTCAATGCCCCTGCCACAGTCCAATACGGATTCAAGCACGAAGATCTTTGGTTAGATCGTTAGTAGATAACTCTAACCGATAGGTCGGGGCGGCAATAATAAATAATGGTCTGATCCCTACTTGGGGTCAGACCATTATTGTTTGGCAGGAATATTGGTTATGGCGGGGCTTATCAGGCGCGAGAGCTACAACCATAGATGCCGGTTTACTCTGCTATCATCTGATTCTTAATTTCACGGGACTTCCTGTTGGTTCAGTCGAGTACGAAACAGAATAGATAGATGTGGGCATGCTGATTTGGATAGCCTAGCTCTATATTACCGAAATAGTTATACTGAAACCGCGTCGGCCATAATATAATCTCCAGCGGATTACAAAACTCGGTAGGCAGAGAATGCAACAATACGCCATAAAAAGGATCGCACTGTTTATACCAACGGTGCTCTTGGTCACTCTGATCGCGTTCATAGTAATGCGAGTAGTACCAGGCGACCCGGCTATCGCTATATTGGAAGGTGATGGTGGCGGGCAATTCACCCAGCAGGATTTGGAAAACCTTCGGGCAGAACTAGGGACCGACCGGCCGATCGCCATTCAGTATTTGGACTGGATCGGGGGGGTATTCCGAGGAGATTTCGGAGAATCCCTGTGGTTTAAATCGTCCGTTATGACTGAATTGGGTCATCGGATACCAGTCACTGTTGAGTTGGCCATACTATCGATTCTGATGTCAGTAGTTGTTGCAGTACCTTTGGGTATCGTATCGGCGATCAAGCCAGATAGTTCGCTCGATTATGGCGCAAGGGTATTTACTCTTATCGGTATTGCGATTCCTAATTTCCTTATAGCAGTACTGTTGATATTGTTCCTACTTAAAGCATTTGACTGGCTTCCGGCGCTTGGCTATGTCGATTTGTGGGAAGATCCATTAAAGAACCTCTCACAGATGGTCTTCCCGGCGTTCGCATTGGCTCTTTATGAGATGGCATTCATTGCCAGGGTTACCCGTTCTTCCATGATGGAAATCATCAGAGAAGACTATATGCGTACTGCGAGGTCCAAGGGCTTAGCAGAGAAAGTGGTTCTTTTCAGGCACGGACTAAAGAACGCCGTACTACCGATCTTGACAATATCTGGTTGGCAGTTTGGTCGCTTATTCGGCGGGACTGTCGTAATTGAGACGATATTTTTGCTTCCCGGCATGGGTCGGATTCTTATTGAAGCCGTACAGCATCGGGACTTTCCGTTACTCCAAGCTGCCATCGTTATAATTGGTATGGCCATCGTCACTATCAATCTTCTGGTGGACCTGCTCTATGGATGGTTGGATCCCAGGATTCGTTATGCCTAGTTGTGTACCGAACCGAGTTAGGTACCACTCGAAACCCAACAGGTAAACTATAGTATAGGATTTAAGATGTCTCTGGACTCAACACAAACCGGTGACGGAAACGTGTTAGAAAGCACGTTAGCGGTGCGATCAAAACCACCATTTCACATTGCAGTCGTACAGAATATTAAACGGTTTGCCAGGACCAAGCCCCTCGCGTTTTCGGGAGGCGTGGTCATAGTCGCAATGATAATACTGGCGTTCTTGACTAGGTATGCTGGTATAGCGCCATATGACCCTTATGAAGTCGGCGTTGCCAGCAAGTTTGGCGGGCCATTCTCAGATGCAGTATTGGGCACCGATCAGATAGGGCGCGATATCCTCAGCCGCTTGATGTTTGGGGCGTGGGTTTCTTTGAAAGTGGGCCTGGTGAGCACCATCGTAGGAATCAGTGGAGGCACAATCATCGGCATATTCAGCGCATATATGGGCGGAGTGGTCGACCTTGTGGTTCAGCGCATTGTTGATGCACTGATGGCCTTCCCTCCTATCATATTGGCACTGGGACTCATGGCTGCGCTGGGAGCTTCAGATCGAAACGTAATGATCGCGTTGATCGCCATCCTGCTGCCGGGGGCGACCCGAGTGGTCAGATCCCAAGCACTAAGTATCAAAGAACTGGACTATACGCTTGCTGCTAGAGCTATCGGAGCGACTGGTGGACGGGTCATCTTTAAACATATACTTCCAAATGTCATGGCGACATATATCGTTCTGATCACAATCACACTAGGATTCGCGATCGTGGTTGAGGCATCACTCAGCTTTCTAGGAGTTGGTGTCCCACCAGATGTTGCTACTTGGGGCGGAATGCTCCAAATCGGCCGGAAGTTCATAGACGTCACATCATGGCTGGCCGTTTTTCCTGGTATCGCCATCGCTTTGGTGGTGTTCTCGGTCAACTTCTTGGGTGATGGGTTGAGGGACGTTCTAGACCCGAAATTGCGGGGCCGATAAAAACTGGTCTTAAGCCGACTGTCAGCTATAGATAACGGCGGGTATCATACCCGCCGTTACTTTTTACCCGCAGGTGACACTCTCATGCCTACGGACTATACTGGGTTTGCTTGCTTCGAGTGTAGGCAGGCTACTATACCAACGGGATGCAGACACTTTGAATGACCATATAATCGTGGATTCTGAACCCCCTGTCGCCACGGTAACTTTTAATCGTCCAAGCCAAAGAAATGCCATCAGTTTTGATATGTGGCACGATTTCGCAAATATAATGCAAGCGCTAGATGAAGACCGTGACATTCGAGCAATAGTCATCGCGGGCGCTGGTGGCGAGGCTTTTTCGGCCGGCGCCGATATACAAGATTTCGATGAACACCGCTCGAATTCAAACAAAGGCCGCGGCTATAACGATGCTGTTAATGGAGCATTAAAGGCGCTATCAGAAATGGCCACACCAACCATATCAATGATTCAAGGTTTTGCTGTGGGAGGTGGCTGCGAATTAGCAGTAGCGACAGACTTACGGATAGCCAGCGAAGACAGCCGTATGGGTATTCCAGTTGGCAGGTTGGGCATAAGCATCGGCCACAGAGAAATGCGGGGGCTTGTGAACTTGGTCGGAAAAGGTAACGCCCTCTACATATTGCTTTCTGCTCGTCTATTGGATGCAACGGAATCTTTACGAATCGGGTTGGTCAACCAGGTTGTAACGCAAGACGAACTCTCTGACTACACATACAAATTGGCAGCGGACATCGCATCATTAGCTCCCTTGTCACATGCGGTGAATAAACTGACTTTACAACAAGTGCAGAACAAACCGTCTTTGGAAAACCTCACCGATGAAGAATCAGACCTACCTTTGACCCAGTTCGACACCAAAGACTATCTAGAAGGCTACAAAGCTTTTCTGGAAAAGCGACGTCCTCAGTTTATCGGCGAGTAAGTTCCAGACAAAGGAGCTGTTTGACAGCACGTCCAAAGAAAATTCGGGCCGACCGTCTGTTGTTTGAAAGAGGGCTGGCTGATTCCCGCGAGCAGGCTCAAGCTTTGATAATGGAGGGCGTAGTCTACACTCCGTCTGGCCGTGTATCTAAGGCGGGCTCTACTCTCCTCACTGATGCTGAGATAGAAGTGAAAGGCCGGTTGCCTTTCGTAAGCCGTGGCGGGCTAAAACTTGCGCATGCATTAGACCAATTTAAAATAGACGTAAATGGGCTTGCTGTACTTGATGTCGGCGCTTCTACTGGCGGTTTCACCGATTGTGTTCTCCAACGCGGAGCCAGACATGTTTATGCAGTTGACGTCGGCCACGGCCAGATCGATTATGGGCTCCGACAAGACGGACGAGTCACCGTAATGGAAAAAACCAATGCCCGGTATCCGTTCGATCTCTTGGAACAAGTTGACTTGGTTACCATGGACGTTTCGTTTATTTCCATAAGTATGGTCATACCAGAGGCCGCCCGACACCTTAAAGCAGGCCAGTTCATATGCTCGCTGGTTAAACCTCAGTTTGAAGCGAGTAAAGCCGAAGTAGGCCGGGGTGGAGTGATTAAAGACCCGAAGGTCCATGGGGCTGTGCTGGGTAAGACCGTCAACTGGGCTGTAAGCCAAGGACTTCGGGTTAGAGATATGACTCGCTCACCCATTCAAGGCGATGCAGGGAACAGGGAGTTTTTCATTCTGTTGCAAAAGGCACAGGACTAATGACCTAAAGATACAGGAGTAATTTCGATGGATGCAAAAGAGATAGCTGAGATCCTCACCGCTAGAGAAAAAACTGTTTCCGTGGCCGAGGCCGATACTGCCGGGTTGATCGGTTATATGTTAGGGGCGATTCCAGGTAGTTCCAAGTATTTCCCTGGTGGTGTGATTGCTTATACCGGCGGATTAAAAGAGAAGGTCTTGGGAGTGCCGGCTGACGTCTCGCCTACCCACGGCACCGTCTCCAGTGAGATGGCCAAGGGGATGGCTAGAGGGGCGAGAGAATTGTGCGGTACCGATTACGCCGTGTCTACCACTGGCGTAACTGGTCCTGCCGCAGGGAGGGCTGGTCTACCGATAGGTACATTCTGGATTGGCCTCTCAGTAAAAAACGGAGAAGACACGGCGATAGAAATCCATTTGGATGGCGACCGGGATGCCTGCAAGCGCGGCGCAGCCCAGGCTGCGTTGGACCTATTAGGGAAAGAACTGAGCTCCTAACCAGGACGCAATGTCTGTTGAGATTCGCAGGCAGCTTCGATTTTTTTCCAGTCGTAACCCATGGGTATCATCTTGACCTGCCGCCACGTCTCTGATTGATCGAAATAGTGGTGACTGCCTGGATGACCGGAGCTGCCCAATGGTACCACCCAAAGTGAATCATCCCAGTTCGATGGGTCGTAAGAATATCGGGCTACAGATAGGCTTGTGACCGTTGCTGGTGTTGCTGATGAGTAGCCGCCTTGCAACGGAGTGTCGCCATCACCGCTTGAAGGAATGGCAGGTGGGTTAAGAAGTTCTGCCAATTCTGGGAATGCCGCAGAGAGATTGTGCTTAGGGCGCACTTGGTGAATTCGTTCCCATCGCCATTCGTAAATGTCTTCACCTAGCGTTTCGGTGAGTGAGGCTACACCCTTAGCTAACGCTCGTGATACGACCGTGGCCCAAGTGTCTCCTTGTTTTAGCAGTGATAGGTCATTCTGGCCGATCATTTCGGCGAGGCGGGCCTTCAACCGGTTCGAGAAGGACCCTAATCCCCTGTCTGATGGATGCCAGGCATCATTAGCCAGGTCTTCGGTTAAGTTGGTTTCAAAAATTTCCTTCAGTAAGGCATCCCGCATTGCGCTATAGATAGTGGGTTGGACCAGGCTCGCATCCATCTCACCATTCCAATCTAGTAAGAGGGATTTGGCAGACTTGCTAGCTTTGTCCAACGGCTCCACTGATTTCAACACGTCTTGATATGACAAGGCAGGAATGGAGACTCGCTGAGCATGGACTTGGGCCATATCCGCGGCAGTTGGGTGATCTAGAGATTTTAGTCCGTGAGTGACTCTTTTAACTCTAAATTCAGGTGTAAAGTCGATTGCGATGTAATATGGGTAATCATCGCCGACTGGACGGTTATTTGCGGTAGCAATATAGCCTTCGGCAGGGTTGATGGATATGGGCAGTTCATCGAAAGGAATGTCTCCTTCCCACTCATGTTCGCCAGTCCAACCCGGTACAGGGAGCCATCCGTTTAACCGGGACCGTATAGGAATTCGGCCACGGCAGAGATACCCCATGTCTCCATGGACGTCAGCGAACAATAGATTATTGCAAGGGTCAACCCAGTCTCGCATGTGATCTACCAATTCTTGACTGTCATTTGCCTGCAGCATGTCCGAGAGTATCTTCGGCCATTTGGATGGTTTCTCAGTCGCTGTGTACTTGAATGCTAACCCTGTGCCTTCCTCGGGGTTCCCAGAGATAATCGGGCCGTGTTGAGTGACCGCTACCGTCAAGGGCTCATCAGTTCCTCCCTTGACCTTGATAATCTCTTCATGAGTCTCAATGTCTAGCCATTTGTCCTTGAACAAGTACTTCCCGTCTTGAAACCGCTCGATGTACAGGTCCTGGTAATCAGCGGCGGTATGGGTGACACTCCAGGAAACACGACCATTGTGCCCAAAGTGAGGGAATCCAGGTACACCTGGAAACGAAAGTCCCACTACGTCGAATTCCGGACAGGCTACTTGATTTTGATAGTAGGCGTTGGGTGTATCTAATCCCCGGTGCGAGTCTCCCGCCAAGATGGGTTTGCCGGTTGCTGTCTCAGTGCCGGATAGGACCCAACTATTGCTTCCTGAGTCCATTTCGTTCAAGTAGTTGAGCCCTGCCACGCCTTCGGCCAACTCTTTAAGGCCTTGATCCAATGGGCCTGGTGAGGTGGAACCTGGGGGCAGGATCATAAGGTGACCAGGTTCCACTCCGGGGAAGAGCTTGCCTGCGGCCTCGGGTCCTAATTCTCGTACTAACCTGGCGCGCCAGATCTTGGACTCGAATACACCCATGAATATGTGACGAACTTTATAGGCGATAAGGCCGTCCCAAGGGTGCCAACGTTCAGGTAACAATCCCGTTATGCGGTATTCTATTGGCAAGGTGCCGCCGTTCTCAATGAAGGAATTGACACCAGATGCATAGGCGTCGAACACTGATTTGGTATGGGCGTTCATCGCTTGGTAGTCGGCCTTGGCACTGGCTTCCAACCGGAATTTACGCATCATGATGTCTTGAGTGATTGCTTGGTGTCCGACGGCTTCGGACCAGCGACCGGAACCGCGGAGACGGTCATATTCCATGTGCCACAAGCGGTCTTGAGCGGTAGCGAATCCTTGGGCGAAAAAAGCATCCAACTCGGATTCCGATTTGATTCGTGGAATGCCGTAAGTGTCTCTGAAAACCGTTACAGTTCCTTCCAATCCTTTTAGGCGCATTGTCCCTGTGAGGTCAGGTATGGCCGATTTAAGGTCCTGCTCGGTTATCGTTTCAGAGATCATTGCGCCCTCTAGCCTTTTCGGATCAAATTTAGAGATCGGTAAGATATTTCGGATATTACCATAAGGACAGAACCTGTTTGAGGATTGACTCGGTACGGGCTCACCGCTACCATCCGTGCAAAGCACGACGGAGCGATCACTCTAATATGCAAATCACTGAACATATATACGCCACCCACATAGAAGAAGATCCAGATAGTTTCGGGGCAATGCACCCAGGGGGAACCCATATCTACTTCGTGGGAGACCCCAAGGAGCACATGGTGGTCGTGGATACTGGGGAGCCATTTCGATCATGGACAAGGCAGATCTTGGATTTTTATTCTGAACTTGGTAAGCCTCGCATCTCTGCCATTTTGATCACTCATGGCCACGGCGATCACATAGGAGGGTTAGACCGTTTGCAAGAAGAGTTTGGCTGTGTGGTTCGCTGTCACCCGAAACTTGAGCCATCTCTTAGCCATAGACTTGGTGGTAACGTAGAGAAGCTTCGCTCCCGCGAGTTGGTGAGTGCAGGAGGTGGAGTCAAACTCCGGGCCTATTTCACCCCTGGGCACGAAGATGACCACGTTTGTTATTACATGTCTGCAGGGAAAGTGCTATTCAGTGGTGACACAATCCTTGGGAACTCGTCATCCAGTGTGCGTAATCTCAAGCAATATATGGCTTCATTGGATATTCTGGCCGGATTGAAACCTGACATGATTTGTCCTGGTCATGGGCAAGTAATCAATAATGGGACTGCTCGAGTGACCGGGTATATCCGGCACCGTACGGAACGAGAGGATCAAGTTTTGGCAGCTCTGGAGTCTGGCGTGGACTCAGTAGACTCAATAGTGACTGCAGTTTATCCTCGAAACCTGCGCAGAAATTTGAGAAGCGCCGCTGCTAGGAATGTCCGAACTCACTTGGGAAAATTAACCGAAGAAGGACGGGTAACGGAATCTGAAGCAACCTATAAAGTGGCCATCGATTAAAGCCCATGCGATTTAGACAGATCAATGCAGGGGCTGTCGGGCCAGGGTCTGGAATTGGTTGCGGCGGGTTGATCTTCGTAATAGGTTTGATTCTGGTTTCGCCGGTCGGCGAGTGGCTGATCAAGGGAATTGGATGGATCTTCATCTTGGCCGGAGTTTTTATCACCGTGAGTGCCGTCTACCTTTGGATGAAGCGTTCCAAACTTTAAGATAAACCTTGATAAGTGAAATATTAAAAAGGGCCGGAACATCGTGCCGGCCCTTCTATTTGTGAAAGTACTTGAGATTTTGGGCTAACTAGCCGCTGCGTTCGAGCAGTTCTATCCGGACATCGCCTGGAGCTCGGACGAAGGCTATGCGTAGCCCTGGCCTCAGGTCTTTAGGTTCCATGGAGAACTCTGCCCCTTTAGACTTTAGGTCGGCTGCAGCGGTGTCTAAGTTGTCTACTCTCAGACCGAAGTGATCCAGCCCAACATACGGGTCAACTGGCCCATCGGGAGTTGTTGTGTCAGCCTGGGCTAAGAATACGATCAGACCGTTTATATCTATATCGACTCTGGATTGCCCGTCGGTCTGTACGCTCTCCAAGATTTTGGCTCCGAACATATTATTGAAATACCGGGCTGTCTCCATTGGTTCACGGCTGCGGATATGTATGTGATCGTAACTGTATGTAACCATTATCTAGCTATCCCAAATGCAACGGCTTTAGCTGCCTCGTCGTCGTCGTTTCGCATTTTCTCAGCCAAGGCCATGCATAGAGCGCCTGTGGCTGTGTTTGACCAGAACCAATCGTGAATATCATGGTCTGCGCCGTCTGGGCGTTGAGCCATTCGAGCCTCGTAGTAGAAAGCCTTCAAGTCGTCTACGCAATAACGGACGTATTGATGGACTGACGTATCTTCAGGACGTTCTCTAAGGTCGGCCTCTTCGCCAGCTAGATAGCTTTCGAGGAATCTGATCACTCCCCGGAATCGGCGTTGAGGCACGCCGCTCAACCCAACAGCTGTGCGGCCTTTGCGAGTACTAACCCATTGTTCGTAGTATGCCCGAAGTGATGTTAGCTCGTCAGCGGCGTCTAATTCTTCAGGTTCATTAGGTTCAACCTCGGATCCTTGTTTCATAACATCTGGAACCATGTTCACGGGGAGTTGTTCTAGTACTGGACCATGGTCTCGGTTCAGCAGGTCGAAAGTAGCCTGGAGTACTTTGTGCTGATATTCCGGGTTGTCAGGTTCGCCCAAGGCGTTCCCGAAGAAAAAAGGCACGGCCAACATCCGTGGTGGCTTCGCCCGCTGTGCATGCTCCTCGATCAAAACGATTCCAGTAGTGGTCAATCCTGACTCCTCGTAGACACGCGCGACCACGCTTACAGCGTGGGAGCAGGCAGGTCAAGTCGGTGTTAGCAACACGACGTCAACTTCTTCGTCCTTGAGCCTTTGGGCGACTTCTGGTCCTGAGTCTTCCACGATACCGGTCACATCTCGGAGAGCGCCCATGTACGAGTAGTAGTTGTCCGACAGGGAACCTATTGTTCCTTGGTCGACCAATTCCTGGAGCCGGTCGATCGGAAAGGTTACGTTTAGGTCCCGGTAGATACCGGTGTGGTCGAAGCCAATACTGGTGTGACTCTGGATGATGTCGTTGACGCCGGTATTCCGCGGTATGACCCGGAAGGATGTATCTCCTCCAGGCTGAGTGGCTATGAAAGGCTTGTCTCCTCTGACGTGTAGGCCAGCGGTGGTTACTAAGGCGACTTTGCTTTCCGATAATGGTTTAGACATTGGTGTCCAGGGTGCGTCGTCGTGCTCCAGGCACGGCCACATCAACATGTTTTTACGCATGATCTCATCCAGTACTTCTAGCTTCGGCATGACATCTCCGGTAATCTGATTTGATTGGAATTCGTGGGTAGATTGACGTAAATGGTCAAGGCTTGTCAAGCCATATTGGTCGGCCACATGGTTAATCCCTGCGTTTTATCTGGGCGACAGTTATAATGTGCTCCAGATGAAGTCAGGCGTAGGGAATGCTAAATGGCTGCAACCATAGTAATTGCGGGAGTGCGAAGTGGGGTCGGTAAGACTACCATCGCTACTGGCATCATGGGGGCTTTGACTCGCCGTGGAAAGAAAGTGCAGCCGTTCAAAGCCGGTCCAGATTACATAGACCCTTCCTACCACGCGATCGCTTGCGGCGTGCCCAGCCGAAATCTTGATACTTGGCTCTGCGAACACTCGACTGTTTTGGAATTGTTCCAACGCGCTAACACTGGAAAGGACGTGTCCGTTGTAGAAGGTGTCATGGGTGTGTTTGACGGCCATTCCAGCCTGACTGAAGAAGGCTCCACCGCACAGCTGGCCAAATTGCTCGGCGCCCCGGTCATCCTTGTAGCTGACGCTTCTAAGGTTGCCCGAAGTGTTGCGGCTGAGATTCTAGGGTTCCAGAAATTCGACCCGGAACTTAACGTTGCTGGAGTCATACTTAACGGGGTTGGGAGCGATCGCCATCTGGAATTCTGTAAACCTCAGATAGAGCTTACTACTGGACTGCCGGTTCTTGGCTATATGCCGAGGAAAGAAGAGTTCATCCAGCCAGAACGTCACTTGGGCTTGGTACCAACTGTTGAGGGTACAGTGGCTCGGCAATGGTATGACGGCGTTATCAACCAAGTCGAAGAAACCATGGATGTGGATGCTATCTTGAAGCTGGCTCAGACCTCCGTTACTCCCTCTGCATTTCCCAACGTTTACCCAAACGAAGCCCTATCTCCTCGTGCGAGAATAGCCGTGGCCCAGGATATGGCTTTTAATTTCTACTATCAGGACTCATTGGATTTGCTCACTGCTTGGGGCGCGGATATTATACCGTTCAGCCCGCTGGAAGATGAGAAACTTCCTGCTGGCTCAGGCGGCATATATCTCGGAGGCGGGTTTCCTGAACTCTTCGCCGATCAGCTTTCAAATAATAAACCGATGCATCAGTCCATCAGAAAAGCTGTGGCAAAGGGTGTGCCGGTCTACGCGGAGTGCGGCGGATTGATGTATCTGGGCAAGAGTTTGTCAGATTTGGAGGGCGCCACTCATTCTATGGTTGGGGTCATACCAGCAGAGTCGGCGATGTCTGAGAGCCGTTTGACATTGGGCTACCGAGAAGTGGAATCGTGCTCCGATAATCCTGTACTTCAGACAGGGCAGCGTGCTCGGGGACACGAATTTCATTGGTCGACTCTCGCTCAACAGCCAAGATCCGAAGAATCGGTATATAAAGTGGTTGACCAGGACAACCGGCCCGACGGATTTCGCACGGGCAACGTCTGGGCTTCTTATGTACACATACACTTGGGAAGCCGGCCAGGGTTGGCAGCCAGGTTCGTGGAGACCTGCACAGCAATTAGCTAGATTCAGTAGAACCGGTAGGGATAATATATGAGCTCAGATACACCTTTAGATCAAAATACTCGAGCAGAACCGGGACCTCAGTCAGTTACTGGGCCGCGAATAGACAAGGGCCTAGTCATCGTCAATACGGGTAAAGGCAAAGGTAAAACTACTGCTGCTATGGGCGTGGTAGTGAGAGCCTGGGGCCGCGGTATGAATGTGATTATGTTCCAGTTTATCAAGCATTCCACAGCCAATTTTGGGGAACAACGCGCTGCTCAAAAAATGGGTATTGAAATGCGATCCATGGGGGACGGTTTCACCTGGCGCTCTAAGGACCTGGACCAGTCTGCGGATTTAGCCCGGACCCACTGGGAAGACTGCAAAGCCGTCATAGGGTCAGGAGAATACAACGTTGTGGTGTTGGACGAGTTTACTTATCCGATGCACTACGGGTGGATCGATACACAAGAAGTGATAGAAGTTCTTAAAGCACGGCCCGAGATGGTGCACGTTATTATCACTGGAAGAAATGCTCCTGAAGATTTGGTTACGTATGCCGACTTAGTTACCGATATGCAGGTCGTGAAACACCCTTACCATGAAGGGATCAAAGCCCAACCGGGCATAGAATTCTAGTCCATATTTGTAAACCAAAATATAGTTCCGGTACTTAATCGGGATTGAAAGGGACTAAATGGCCATATCAGAACTGATCGACCAAACAGTAAATCAGATTGTTCCCTTAGACGAGTCAGCGATGGACGCTGCCAGGGCCAGGCAGGACCAACTGACTAAACCATTGGGTAGTCTGGGTCGCCTGGAATCGCTGTCTATACAGCTGGCTGGGATATTTGGCGAACCTACTCCGAAGATCAGCCGTAAGATTGTGGTCTTGGCAGCCGGTGACCACGGTGTAGTCTCGGAAGGGGTTAGCGCTTATCCACAGGATGTCACCCCTGCCATGGTTATGAACTTCTTAGGTGGTGGGGCTGCGATTAATGTTTTGGCCACTCATGCCGGTGCTGATATTGTGGTCATAGACGCGGGTGTTGCAGCCGACTTGCCATCCCACCCATCTCTTCTTTCGGCCAAGGTCGGACGAGGGACTGACAACATAGCTGTTGGTCCTGCCATGAGTAGGGAGCAAGCCATCCAGTGTCTGGAGACAGGTATACGGGTCTGCCAGGAACAGATTTCGTCTGGCGTTGACTTATTCGCTTGCGGGGACATGGGTATCGGCAACACTACGCCTTCAAGCGCTATCACATCTGTGGCCACGGGAGCTAGCACGGCCGTCACCACAGGTCGAGGGACGGGATTGGATGACGCGGGTTTGGTTCACAAAGCTGAAGTAGTACAGCGTTCCATAGATGTTAATAATCCTGATCCCAGTGACGGTTTGGACATCCTGACGAAGGTCGGCGGGTTTGAGATTGGGGTCTTGGCCGGGGTTTTCTTGGCTGCTGCTGCAGGACGACGCCCTGTCGTTGTTGATGGGTTCATATCTGGAGCGGCTGCATTGATAGCCCACGCCATCGCGCCAGAAGCCCGGCATAGGTTCTTAGCCTCACATCAGTCGGTCGAACCAGGTCATCGACTTGGTCTCAGCCATATGGGTTTGGAGCCTCTGCTCGATATGGGTATGCGTTTAGGTGAGGGATCAGGAGCAGCTTTGTCGATGCATATAGTTGAAGCAGCTGCCAGATGTCTCTCAGATATGACCACATTCGCGGAAGCAGGCGTATCAGAAAAGATCGGAGATGACACCGAAGAGGCAGCATCCTGATCTCCGTCTGGCTCAATCCTCTTCGGCTGGCAGTGACGTTCCTCACGATTTTTCCAGTGTCGCACAATATGGACCGCGGTCCACGGAATATCAGTCATTCCAGGGCGTTTTACCCTGCTATTGGCCTGATGATCGGCCTGGTCCTTGTCGGCGTGGAAGAAGGGTCAAGCCGCGTGTTCTCCGAACCTTTGACCGCAGCATTCCTGGTGGCCGTCATGATCGTTGTAACCAGAGGTCTCCACCTCGACGGCTTGATGGATGTATTCGATGGAGTGTTTGGCGGATTCACACCGGAGCGCCGCTTGGAGATCATGCGTGATTCTCGAGTAGGCGCCTTCGGAGTGATCGGGGCCATTGCAGTATTGTTGCTTAAATACGGCGCTCTAGTATCCTTGTTAATGTTACCTCAACCAGGTAAAGAGTGGGCGTTATTCCTCTTCCCGACCTTATCGCGGTGGACTATGGTCGTTTTGCTTGGAGCTTTCCCATATGTCCGTACTCAAGGACTCGGGTCGCCGTTTCATGGGACCGGTATCAAGATTGCCACAACGATAGCCGGTATTTCTGCTTTGGCCGCGTCAGTCTTGCTCGGGGGCTTTGCTGGGTTGGGATTATTCTTTGGAGTCACGGTCGTGGCCTGGCTGATGGGGTGGGCTATAGCTAAGACGCTGGGCGGACTCACGGGTGACGCATATGGTGCAACTAATGAAATCATCGAGACAACCGTGATAATTGTAGCAACTGCCTTAGCCACCCACGAATGGCTGGAACCACTGCTTGATCTGCTGCGCCGGTTTTGATGCTTACCGGCGCAGATGACATGGCAGTACTAATCTTAGCTGTTTTGCTCGACCTCACGTTGGGTGAGCCGCCTGCTCGATTCCATCCGACTGTCTGGATGGGCCGAATGGTGGGGTTTTTGGAATCACGGGCTTCGAAAGAACGTCTTGCTGCGACAATCGCAGGTCTCCTGATAACTTTATCTTTGGCCTGCTTTTGGGGAGTTCTCGCATTCTTTGTGGCATGGGGTCTCAAAGAGATACACACCATAGTTTACATAGTTGTGGGTGCTGCCTTGTTGAAGACCACTTTCTCGGTTCGACTTCTGCATAAAGAAGCCGCCATGGTAAAAGGACACCTGGACAAAGGAGAAATTACCCAAGTTAGGGCCCGTATGCCGTCCTTGGTCAGCCGTGACCCATCGAATCTTACCGCTGAGCAAGCTACCGCTGCCACTGTTGAGTCAGTATCCGAGAACATTAGCGATAGCTTTTTGGCACCTTGGCTGTTTTTTGCGTTATTTGGACTACCTGGCGCCTTCTTATACCGTATGATCAATACTCTAGACAGTATGATAGGGTATCGGGGGACCTATGAGTATTTAGGGAAAGTGTCTGCTCGGTTGGATGATTTGGTCAACTTGATTCCCGCACGGCTGTCTGGGTTGTTGTTGGTGGTATCCAGCGGGTTTTTGCCTAGACAGCATATGGGGAGAGCTTGGCGCACGATGTGGCTTCACCACAGCCGTACTCAGAGTCCTAATGCCGGTTGGACAATGAGTGGCATGGCCGGGGCGCTGGGAGTACGACTCGAGAAAATAGACCCAGAGCTTGGCTACCAACTGGGCGAACCGGAACGACCTATCGAACCACAGGATATTTTACGAGCAGTTCAGTCTATGTATATGGTGGGATTACTTGGGATATCAATAGCCCTCATGGTGATATACGCCAGAGGAAGCATTCTCTAAAGGTCAGCTATTTTGATGTCAAACCAGCACAATGAAAATACAGTTGACCGCCGCCCAGTCCATGGCAGTATCAGTCCTAGGGAGTTGCGGGCCTTAGGCTTAAATGCGCAAGACCTATTGGATTTCAGCGCGAGTATCAGCCCTATCGGCCCTCCTGAAGGTATTTGGCAGGCTATGCGCAGTGTTGACCTGAGCGCCTACCCTGATCCTGAATGCCTAGAACTTCGGGAGTCTATCAGTCGGTATCTTTCTACAACATCTTCGGTCCTACCAATTGAGCGCATACTTGTCGGTAACGGGTCTACTGAGATATTTCATCTCCTTACTCGGGTTTTTCTGTCCGAAAGCCAGCCGGCATTGGTGTTGACTCCGACCTATGGGGAATACGACGGGGCATGCCGATTGTCTGGGGCGGAGGTACTTAATCTTCAAGCGGATCTTTTTGGAGATTTCAGGTGGGATATAGACAAGGCGACAAATATCATCGTGGATAAAAAGCCGTCTTTGGTCTTCGTATGCAACCCTAACAACCCAACAGGGGTTTATCTAGACCAGGGTGAGGTTGAGGCATTGGCTGACGCTGCTAGGGATGCAGGTTGTCTTATGGTGGTGGACGAGGCTTACTTGTCTTTCGTCGAACACCCTTGGGACTCTTTGGAGTTGTTGGACCGATCGGAACTGATGCTGGTTCGTTCCATGACCAAAGACTACGCTCAGACCTCCCTCCGGCTTGGTTATGCCCTTGCTTCCGAGAAAGTTGTTGCCAGTCTACGGCGATATCAACCAGACTGGAGCGTCAATGGATTAGCGCAGAAGGCAGGTATCTGTGCGTTGGAGGACTCTGGCTATTTAGCTGACGCCAGAAAAGCAGTAGCCGATTCCAAGAATTACCTTATCAGAGAATTGCAAGCCCTTGGTTGGGAAATACCACCGTCGGAATGCAATTTTTTGTTGATAAAGGTCGGAGACGCTGCAAAATGGCGATCCATCCTTTTGACTAAGGGAATCGTCGTCAGGGATTGTACCTCTTTCGGACTGCCAGAATACATACGTGTGGGAATTCGCCCACTAGAAGATTGTGTGAGGTTGGCAGCTGGTATGGCTGAAGTCCAATCAATGAACCTTGCTCAATAGCACCGTAGCCTTTAGAATCCGAATCAATAATTGGTCTCGCTGGAAAAGCGATAGGAGCATCTGTCATGGCTACTACGGAATTCGGCAAAACCGTCGGCGACAGCCGGTTCAATGAGACGTTCGGTCCGCCTTCCGAAAGGGCTGTTCTAAAACTTAAAACTCACCTAACTCCATACGTGCAGGAATTCATAAAGGCCTGCCCGTTTGTAGTCCAAGCAACTGCAGATAGTGAAGGCCGTTGCGACGCATCCCCTAAGGGCGGTAAACCTGGGTTCATAAAAGTGATCGATGACAAGCACTTATTGTTCCCTGACGTTGCAGGGAATCGACTTTTTCAGTCGTATCAGAATGTCGATGAAAACCCTTATGTCGGACTGATCTTCTTCATCCCCGGTGTCAACGACACGGTCCGGGTTAATGGCAAAGTCAGCATAGTCAGCCAGGAAGACTTAAAGAATCGGGATGTGGTGTTGTCCTTATATGAGACAGATGACAATTCTAAACACCTTCAGGGAATGTTGATTGAAGTGGAAGAAGCCTATGGTCACTGTCCTAGGGCTTTGAATTTCTCTCATCTATGGGACCCGGCCGAGATTGACAAGAACAAGTCCAACTCGCCGATACCAGAGCGTACGGACGAGAACTATTACCAACACAAACAAGGCAGTTAATCCGACAAGATATAGCTTTAGTCGGTCTGTAGCTAAATGTACAAAAGTGGCCCGAGACATCATCTCGGGCCACTTTTCGTTATGTCGGTTCACGCTAATATACTGAGACTGAATTTAGTTTACATCTCACTGCGGCCACCGTAATATGGGTCTTGCCACACTAACCGAACCGGCCGAGGTTTTCTCCAGATGGTCACCATCTCTTTTGAAAAACAAACACTGTCCAATGGTCTTGACGTGATACTCCACGAAGACCACACGATTCCCGTAGTTGCCGTAAATGTCTGGTATCACGTGGGTTCCAAGGATGAAGAGATTGGGCGTACCGGATTCGCCCATCTGTTTGAGCATGTAATGTTTGAAGGCTCAAAACACCACAATAGCAGCCACTTTGAACCTCTTCAAAAAGCTGGTGCCAATCTGAACGGTTCCACCACACCTGATCGTACCAACTACTGGGAAGATGTCCCTACGAATTATTTGGATCTCGCCTTGTGGTTGGAAGCGGACCGCATGGGATATCTGTTGGATGCTCTGGACCAGCAGCGTTTCGATATCCAACGGGATGTGGTGAAGAACGAACGGCGTCAGTCATATGAGAATCGCCCTTATGGAATGGCTTATTGGCATTTGCAAGAAGCGCTATACCCAATGCCTCATCCCTACCATTGGATGACTATTGGTTCTCAAGAAGACTTGGATGCGGCTGAGTTAGATGACATTAAAGATTTTTTCAAGCGCTTTTACTCTCCTACGAATGCCAGCTTGGCTATAGCAGGGGATATCAATATGGGAGACGCGTTGGAATTGGTCAATCAATATTTCGGCGATTTGCCACCTGGAGAGTCCGTGCCTCGAAAAGGACGCCATGACTCTGGTCTTAAAGGGCGGATCGAACTGGAAATGCGTGACAAAGTAACTCTCCCTCGGGCATACGTAGCTTGGCCAACGCCTCCGGAAGGAGATATAGACGACGCGCCGCTAGAGATCTATCAGGCCATAATGTCAGACGGTTTAACTTCCAGGCTCCACAAGTCACTGGTGTATGAGAAGCAGATCGCTCAAAGTGCCGGCATGCGATATCACTCCTCAGAGATCGCCGGTCAGTGTGTCCTGTCTGTGACGGCTGCAGAAGGACAGGAATTGGCCAAAGTGGAGGCCGCCGCTGATGCTGAGATGGCCCGGTTACTACGGGAACCTCCTACGGACGAAGAAATCACTCGGGTCAAAAATCGAATAGAAGCAAGCCATTACAGGCAACTTGCTCGAATAGGTGGGTTCGGCGGGCGAGCCGATCAACTTAATCACTTCAGTGTTTTCTCATCAAACCCTGATCTAATAAATACGAGCTTGGACAAATACATGGCAGTAACCCGCGAGGATGTCATGCGAGTGGCGGAATCCGTATTGGGCGACAATCAGGTCCGCCTTCGCGTGCTACCTGAGCCGATGTTGTCTCCGGCCGCGGCAAAGATTGACCGAAGCGTTATGCCACTACCGAAGAGTGAGCCGGTTTTCACTCCTCCTACTCCAACTAGGACCAAGCTATCTAATGGTATGGGAATCTCCGTGGTAGAGCAGAGAGGTCTACCTATCGTGGCATTCGGCGTTCTGATGGATGCAGGTGCCTCTCGAGACCCGGAACAGTTACCCGGTCTGGCTGGGTTCACTGCTCAGATGCTTCCAGAAGGTACCGAAACCAAATCTAGTCAGGATATCGCGCAGGCATTCGAGTTTATTGGATCGCGGATCTCTGCCGCTGGGCGGCGTGAATACACTCTGCTATCCGCAGAAACTCTTACTAAACATTGGTCCGCTGCTCTTGAGCTGACTGCAGACCTGGTGTTGAATCCCAGTTTCCCTGATCACGAACTGGAGCGCGTTCGCAGAGAACATCTCACCGAGTTACGCCGAGGTAAAGACGAACCCAATGCTGTCGCCGAACAACTCATGGCTAGCCTGGTGTTCCAGAGTGATTCAGGATATGGGCATTCGCTTTCCGGAACGGAATTATCTATAGGCGCCCTCACGCGGGATGATATCGTGCGCCAATTCGAAAGGGATTACGGGCCCGATAATGCTAATCTTATCGTTGTTGGCGACGTCAATATCGATGAAGTGGTAAAAAGAGCAGAATTTGTCTTTGGTTCTTGGAAAGGCGGTAGTCCATCAGCCAATGTTCATGCCACGATCGTTCCAAC
>ENA-UPTF01000189-UPTF01000189.1-marine-metagenome-genome-assembly--contig:-NODE-189-length-43368-cov-3.910212_pt1 | contig 43368 bp, 39 predicted proteins | sample MGYA00238166_ERZ767019 | MGnify/ENA primary metagenome ERZ767019 (study PRJEB28930, sample SAMN06266391) | marine metagenome | isolation source: Sea water from 250 m depth | place: Atlantic Ocean | study... | reverse complement strand
ATCTTCGACGGCGTTTTGCCTGGTATGGAGCCCATCGTTCAACTGGGTAAGCTTCTGGAATCCGGACCGCACTCCTGGGCTAAGTGGCTGCGCGGACAAGGTTACCCGGTACCAGCTGATTCAAATGCGCTTTACACGACCAAGAAAGCGCAACCCGAATGGGAGAACGGCGGATCGGAAGCCGCCCCCTTAGAGATGCCGGCCGAACTTCACGACACCTATTTCATGGTCGATCAGGTGCTGGACTACATTCAAGGTAATCAAAACTGGTGCGTGCACCTGTCGTTGCTTCGACCCCATCCGCCTTGGGTTGCACCTGAACCGTACAACCGCATGTATCCTCCGGACGACCTTCCCTCTTTTTCGAGAGCGAAGGATTTAGAGTCGGAACGACGTCAGCATCCCTACCTCGATTATCTTTTGCGACAAAAATATTTTCGTTGTCCGGACGACGAAAAGAAACTACGACGACTCCAGTCCAGCTACTTCGGGCTCATGACCGAAGTCGATCACAATCTGGGTCGGTTGTTCGACGCGCTCAAAGCCAGCGGCGAATGGTCCAATACCCTCATTATTTTCTCGTCCGATCATGGCGAGCAAATGGGAGACCACTGGCTTATCGGAAAACTTGGTTATTTCGACCAGTCCTACGCGATCCCGCTAATCATCTATAACCCCGACTCGATCGCTAACGAACACCGTGGCACACGCATTCATCAGTTTACGGAGAACGTTGATTTAATGAGCACCATCCTTGACTGGTTGGATCTTGAGATCCCGCTTCAATGTGACGGCCGATCACTACTCCCGGCGACCAAAGCGGGCCAATTGCCTGCTTCTTGGCGGTCCCAAGCTCATTGGGAATTTGATTTCAGCGGGACACAAAGTGAATCGTCTTTGGGCTTGTCTCAAAGAGAATGCAAGTTGAACGTCGTGCGGAGCGAGACCCTGAAGTACGTACACTTCCCATCGCTGCCACCGCTGTTGTTCGATCTGAAGAACGATCCGAACGAAACCCAAAACGTGGCGAACAATCTCAACTACACGGCGGAAATGATCCAGTCCGCAACGGACATGGTCTCGTGGCGAATGCTGCACGACGATCCGTCACTCACGCACCTTGCCATCACGGATGAAGGTGTTGTGGATCGATCAATCCCGCCATAAAAAACGTTAGAGGCGTATCGACAGGCCTCCTAAAACTGGGTCATGGTGTTCGCGGCACCACCTGCGAGCAATGCTTTCTCGCCAAGAAAGTACTCCTTATGGTCGTCCCCAATATTCGAACCGGCCAAGTCCTGATGCTTGACGGAAGCAAGATCGCGTCGGATCTCTTGACGCTGAATCCCTTTGACGTAAGCGAGCATCCCGAGGTCGCCAAAATAGCCTTCGGACAACATATCAACCCCAAGCGCCGTTTCGTGATACGTCGGCAAGGTGATGAGGTGATGAAAAACCCCAGCTTCACGAGAAGCATCGCGTTGAAAGTTCTGGATTAGCTGATCGGCCTCCTGCGCGAGTTCGGTCTCGTCCATGGATTCATCCATCAAACCTTTCTCGAACGCCCCGGGATCCGGATATGCAGACACGTCTTTACCTGCAGCCTTCCAATCCTCGTAGACTTGTTCTCGGAATTTCAGCGTCCAGTTAAAAGACGGCGAGTTGTTGTAAACCAGCTTGGCCTCCGGACGAATCTTGCGCACAGCTTCGACCATGCCACCGATCTGATCTAGGTTTGGTCGTTCAGTTTCAATCCAAAGCAAGTCAGCCCCATGTTCAAGTGCCGTGACGCAATCAAGGATCACGCGGTCAAACCCGGTGTCGTCCTTGAACGCATAGAGCCCGTTATCCAAGCGTTCCGGTTTGCACAACACGCCATCTTGGCGGATGGCCATGTCCCCTTCCTTCAGCTCGTTGGGATCGCTTACAGGCGATGTCTTTAGAAACTCGCAGTACTGATGTCCTAGATCGCCCGGCTCCTGCGAGACTGGTATCTTCTGCGTCAGTCCAGCCCCCAACGAATCGGTACGGGCGACGATCACGCCGTTATCGATCCCAAGCTCGAGAAACGCATAGCGAATCGCGTGCAACTTTGAGACAAAGTCTTCGTGAGGAACCGTGACCTTGCCTGCTTGATGCCCACACTGTTTGGCGTCAGATACCTGATTCTCGATCTGAATCGCGCAAGCTCCCGCTTCAATCATCTTCTTCGCTAGTAAATAGGTGGCCTCTTCGTTCCCAAATCCCGCGTCGATATCTGCAATCATCGGCACGATGTGGGTTTCAAAATTGTCGATTTTAGCGATAGGTGCGGCGACATCGTGACCCGCCGAACGCGCCTCATCAAGTGCCACAAACAGGTGTTGTAACTCCCGTGCATCCGCCTGGGTGAGAAACGTATAAATCTCATCGATCAGGTCTGGGACCGAGGTCTTTTCATGCATGCTCTGATCGGGCAACGGTCCGAATTGTGAACGTAGTCCGGCAACCATCCACCCACTCAAGTAGATATACCGTTTGTTCAGCGAGCCCTGATGTTTTTTGACGGACATCATCGTCTGTTGCGCAACGAAACCGTGCCACGCCCCCAACGATTGGGTGTAATTGCTCGGATCGGCATCGTAATCGGCCATATCACGACGCATGATGTCCGCGGTATAACGGGCAAAATCCAATCCCGTGCGGAAACGGTTTTGGTGTCGCATACGAACCACGTATTCGGGGTTGATTGCCCCCCACTCCTGTCCACGCGTTAACAACCCGCGACGGACGTCGTCAATCTCTTCCATATAACCCATGAGTTGCCCCTTGGAAGCTCGAAAGGAGCGCAACTTTATACTAAATAATATGGATTGTATGGATACTTATACATTCCATTGTGGAATATATCTATTTTCCTTCCATCACAACCTATTGGGGGTTACAAGCTCTGTCCTAGATGAGTAACACACCTGTGTTTTCGAGCCGGTTTACAAGCCTGAATCTGTCAATGATTTGCCTCACTCAATCAACACCCTACACCTTAACGTCTTTACCGCCTCGCTCGGCCGATCGATAAAGGGCATCAAGCATGCGTTGAACCGCAAGACCGTCCTCGGCCGGTGCAAGTGTCGGCGTTTCGTAGAGGCAGTGATCAACAAAGTTATTCATTTTTCGGGTAAACATTCCCTGGAAGGTCTCCTCCGCGAGCCAACCGGGGGATGTGTCGACCATGTGACCAGCCTGGTCGCGAAAAATTCTCGGTGGATCCCAGGTTGCCCCCCCTTTTTCACCCATAATTTGAAAGTCCCAATCGTCTTTCTCGATGTGTGCTGCAAACGCCGCTTCGATATGGACGACTGCGCCGTTCTCAAATCGAATCCGGCCAACCGCGAGATCTTCGACCGTATACGTTTTGTAGTCCCAGCCCTTCCATGCCGACTCGACACGGTTCGACGGCTTGTTCCCGATGTAGGTGAACATATCGGCTGATGCAGACACAGGCTCCGGTGACCCCATCGTGTAGTGCGCCATTTCGAGAACGTGCACGCCAATATCGATGAGCGGCCCGCCACCTTGGAGCTCTTTTTGTCCGAACACTCCCCAATTCGGGATGCCTCTTCGGCGCAAAGCTTTGACCCGGGTATACAGGATCTTCCCAAATTGCCCATCATCAGCGGCCGCACGAAGGAACTGAGTTCGAGGGTTGAATCGATACTGAAATCCTATAACCAATTTCCGACCCAAATCACGAGATGCGTTAAGCATTCGCTCACCAGCCTTCGCTGAATGGGCGAGCGGTTTTTCACAAAGAACGTCGCAACCAGCTTTCATTGCATCTATCGCCGCTCGCTCATGGAGTCGATTTGGTGTGCACACCGACACTGCATCCAAAGCTTCGACCCGAAGCATCTCCTTCCAGTCCGAATACGTGTGCGGAATGTCGAACCGGTCCTGGTGTCCGCGCATACTGGTCTCTGAAATATCCGCCATCGCTACCAATTCAACGTCGTCTCGACGACTGAGGTCGCGCAGATGCGTACCCGCAATTCCGCCCGCGCCAATAAACCCGTAGCGCAATTTCTTTTTCTTACGGTTGACCAACGTCCATCCTCTCAATGCAGTTTTGCAAAGCTTATCACCCTGTCTGCGGCGCCAATGCGAAGTTTCAAACACAAACGGCCTTATGGCCTGAATCGGTTGAGCACCCTATAGTGTCCGCTTGACCAACCGTCAACGCGTGTCGCCACAGCAGAACCGCGTTGGCGAATCCAACGGACAACGGATTTGACAAGCTACTTCATTCGGCGATTGCTGCTAGTTATCCCCACGTTCCTGGGTATAACCCTGTTGGTGTTCGCCGTCACCCGCGTCGTCCCTGGCGGACCGATCGAGAGGGCCATGAACGAAGCGCTTCTGGCCCAGACAGATAGCGCCGCAACAATCGACATGAACAGCATCGGTGGGGCAGCATTATCCGAGGATCAACTCGCCGAATTGCGCGCCTACTACGGTTTCGATAAGCCCTGGCACGAGAGTTACGTCATTTGGCTAGGACGGGTCGTGAAACTCGACTTGGGAACCTCGACCCGTTATACCGAACCCGTCTGGGACATCATAAAAAATCGTTTTCCAATCTCAATTTTCTACGGAATCACGACCCTTATTCTCACGTACGCCGTCTGTATACCGTTGGGGATTGCCAAAGCACTACGCCACAACAGCATTTTCGATAACGCCACCTCTGCCGTCGTCTTTTTCGGGTATGCGCTCCCCGGCTACGTCGTTGCTATCGCATTACTGACCGCGCTCGCGTCCGCCTGGGAGTGGTTTCCACTGGGTGGCTTTGTAAGCGATAACTTTGACCAACTTTCCACCACCGACCAGGTGATCGACATTCTGTATCACGCAACTTTGCCTTTAATCGCTTATCTCGCCGGAAGTTTTGCGGTGATGACTTTCATGGTGAAAAACTCGCTGATGGACAATCTTTCGTCCGACTATGTTCGTACCGCTATAGCGAAAGGCCTGCCCTTCAAACGTGCGGTGTTTCGCCACGCCTTACGCAATAGCCTCATCCCGGTCGCCACCTCATTTGGACAATTGATCTCCGTCATCATTAGCGGTTCATTCCTAATCGAAAAGATCTTCAACATCGACGGTTTCGGTTTGCTCGGATTTGAATCGCTCGTCGAGAGGGACTATCCGGTGGTCATGGGAATTCTAGTAATCTCATCCCTGCTGTTCCTCGTCGGCAATATTCTTTCGGACATCTGCGTCGCAATTGTCGATCCTCGTGTGAAATTCGGCGAGAACGGTTCTTGAAATTACGACCCCAACTAAACCCGCTCACGCAGCGGCAGCTGGAGCGATTTCGAAGTCTCAAAAGAGGTTATTGGTCTGCCCTGACCTTGGTCGTTATCGTCGTGTTAAGCCTTGGCGCGGAACTTCTCGTCAACAGTCGCGCCTTAATCGTTAGTTACGAGGGTAATTGGTTCTTCCCGACATACGGCAAATACCTTCCGGGCAGCACTTTCGGTCTCGATTACGACTACGAAACAAATTTCCGTGAACTAGAAAATTTTTTCGAACAACAACCGCACAACTCGAATTGGGTAATCATGCCCCTCGTTCCCTACAACGCCTTTGAGGTCGATCTACCCGCTAGCAGGTACCCACCCAATGCCCCCTCCCTCAACGAAAAGCACTATTTAGGAACGGACACGACGGGTCGTGACGTGCTCGCACGACTTGTCTACGGATTCCGAATCGCCATCTCATTTTCTTTGATTCTATTGATATGTAACTACACAATTGGCGTAGCACTTGGCTGCGCCATGGGATTCTGGGGAGGCGCGTTCGACCTGTTTTTTCAGCGGGTTATTGAGGTTTGGTCGAACGTGCCTTTTCTCTACGTCATCATGATCATTGCCTCGGTCATCATCCCGAACTTCTGGACCCTGATGATTGTCATGGTGATCTTCGGCTGGATGTCCATGACTTGGTACATGCGTACAAGCACATACAAAGAAAAGACGCGCGCGTACGTACTGGCCGCGCGCGCGCTTGGGGCGAGCAACTCGCGCGTGATTTTCAGTCATATCCTGCCGAACTCGATCTCGATTATCGTCACGTTCGTACCCTTCGCAATCGCTGGTGGCATCACCTCCCTGACCGCTCTGGACTATCTCGGTTTTGGTTTGCCTCCACCCACGCCAAGCTGGGGTGAACTACTTTCGCAGGGCACGAGTCAATTAGAGTCTCCTTGGTTGGTGACGTCGGTGGTCGGCGCGATGGTGGCAGTTCTTCTCATGGTGACCTACGTAGGAGAGGCGGTTCGCGAAGCTTTTGATCCAAAAAAATTCACCTATTACGAGTAACCACACCATGCATCTGCGTACGAAATCTAACGCCAGCACGTTGATCGCTCTGATCACCACGCTCGCCCTAACCGGTTGTGGAGAGAATGAAAACAGCGATCCAACGAACACGCCAACGGCTGTCGTTCGAGAAATTGTTTCGTACCCGTCCGGTGGCATTCTACCCAGCGGACTTATTTGGGAAACAAACAATGAAGACCCCATTTTTGCATCGCCCAACGCTAAGCCCGGTGGGACTTTTCGCACCTACGTCCTCGCATTCCCACTCACGATCCGTAGGGTAGGCCCTGACTCCAACGGCTCATTTGCAGGCTATACGCGCGCTGGATTTTTGCAGCTGGTCAGTCTTCATCCCAACACAAGAAAATTCATTCCAACGTTAGCGACCCATTGGGCTTTCCATGAAGACGGGAAAACGGTTTATTACCGATTGCATCCGGAGGCCAAATGGTCCGACGGAACCCCCATTACCGCGGACGATTATCTCTACGCCATCGACTTCATGCGTTCGAAACACATTGTCGCCCCTTGGTACAACAACCACTACACCACCCAAATCGTCAACATCGTCAAATATGACGACTACACCATTTCGATTGAAGGGGGATCGCCAAAACCCAAAGATGAACTCCTCTACGAGTACAGCATGGGACCCGTTCCACGGCACTTCCATGTCCTCGACCAAAATTGGGTTCGGGAAAACAACTGGAAGATCGAACCCAACAACGGTCCGTACCAGATCTCAAGAATAGAGAAGGGTAAGTACATCGAATTCACCCGTAAAAAAGACTGGTGGGGAAACGACCTCAAGTACTACAGGCATCGTTTTAATCCCGAGCGAATACGCGTCCGGGTGATCCGCGACGTAAACATCGCTCTGCAACACTTCTTTAAGGGCGAACTCGATACCTTCGGCGGCGTACTGCCGGAATTCTGGCACGACAAATTCAAAGGCAAAGATTTCGACAACGGCTATATCCACAAGATCTGGTTTTACACGGACAATCCGCAGCCGGCATCGGGCATGTGGTTGAACCAAGCCGACCCCATCCTCTCGGATAAGAAAGTACGGTACGGGCTCGCACACGCCATGAATATCGACAAAGTGATCACCACAGTGCTCCGCAGCGACTATCGAAGACAAAATACGCATCACGAAGGGTATGGGGATTATTCCAATAGGTCGATACGTGCCCGCGCATTCGATTTAGCCAAAGCCAACATGTTCCTTGATGAGGCTGGATGGACTGGTCGAGACGATAAAGGCATCCGCACCAAGGACCAACGAGCGCTGTCTTTACGTGTCACCTACGGTCAATCTCATCACACTCCGCGTCTCGTCATTCTTCGCGAAGAAGCCAAAAAGGCTGGGATTGATTTAACGCTGCAATTGCTAGATTCCGCCGTATCGTTCAAGCAGATGTTGGAAAAGAAACACCAGATCGCCTGGATGGGTTGGTCGGGCGGTGGCCTGTCACCGCGTTACCGACAGTTTTACCACTCCGATAACGCGAACAAGCCGCAGAACAACAACCTCACCAACAACGCCGTAGCGCAAATGGATACGCTCATTGACCGGTACCGCGCTGCCACAGATAAAAAGGATCGCGTCGAGCTCGCCCATAGGCTCGAACAGATGCTGCATGATACGGGCGCCGTGATTTTCACCTTCAACGTTCCGTATACACGCGACGCGTATTGGCGTTGGATGAAATTACCCGAATTTACAGGTACGCGCGTTGGCGGGCTGTTCAATCCGATGGGGGGGCAGTTTTGGATCGACGAACAGGAACGCCAGAGCGTTCTAGATGACACGGCGACACCAACCGCCCCCGTATCAATACTCGACACGACCTACCTTTCCAACTGAAAAATGTCTGCCTTACTTGAAGTGCGCGGCCTTAGGGCTGGATTCGATACCGATACAGGCTACGTTGAAGTCCTCGACGGCGTGAGTTTTGAATTGGCCTCTGGAGAAACGTTAGGTCTCGTCGGCGAGTCGGGTTGTGGCAAAAGTGTCAGTGCCCTTTCGATCATGAACCTCTTACCGAAGCCTGCTGGAAAAATTACCGCGGGATCCATTGAGTTTCATAACCGTGACCTCGTCGTTCTACCTCAAGAAGAAATGCACGACGTACGTGGCAACCGCATTTCCATGATTTTCCAGGAGCCAATGACAGCACTAAACCCTGTTCATCGCATCGGTAATCAAATCGTGGAGGCGGTGAAGTTACATGAGCCCGATTTACCGAGGACCAACGCCAGACAACGCGCCCTGGAGATGCTGGAACGCGTTGGGATTCCGGCACCCGATCAGCGTCTAAAAGAATACCCTCACCAGCTATCCGGCGGCATGCGACAGCGCGTCATGATTGCCATGGCGCTCGCCATGCAGCCGGACCTACTAATCGCCGACGAGCCGACGACAGCACTCGACGTCACGATCCAGGCCCAGATTCTCGATCTGTTACGAGAGATGCAGCGCGAGTCGGGCATGGCGATTCTTTTTATCACCCACGATCTCGGCGTTATTGCCGAGTTATGTGATCGGGTCACCGTTATGTACGCCGGTTGTGTTGTCGAACAAGCAAGCGTCAGCCAATTGTTCTCGAGCCCCCGCCATCCGTATACGCAGGGATTATTGCGATCCATCCCAATATTGGACGGAATCCCGAAACAACCGCTAGCGACAATACCCGGGGTAGTTCCTGCGCTGATCGACATGCCGGACGGCTGCCGATTTCGAAATCGCTGCCCAAACGCCGAGAAAGATTGCGAACTCGAATCACCCGAACTGACACAGGCGTTGGAACGCCATATCGCATGCCACCATCCAATCACGGAAGCGGTGAAGTGAGCGAATCACTTCTGCAAGTACGCGGTCTGAAGAAATACTTTCCGGTTCGAGGCGGAGTGTTTCTACGCCACGTCGGAAACGTACATGCGGTCGAAGACGTTTCCTTCAGCGTCGACAGGGGCAAGACCCTTGGGCTCGTCGGCGAGTCTGGATGCGGCAAGAGTACGGTCGGGCAGACCATACTAAATTTACATAACCCTACCGCTGGCAACATTTTCTATGACGGTCGGGATATCGCAACCATGAATCGCGCCGAGCTCAAAGACCTACGCCGGAACGTTCAAATCATCTTTCAGGACCCATTCGAATCGCTCAACGCCAGACACACGGTTAGCCGAATCCTCGAAGAACCATTCCTCATCCACGATTTGGGGACATCGGCCGAACGTCGCGATTGGGCGGGCGATCTACCTCACCGTGTTGGCTTGCAGGCTGACGCGCTAGATCGCTTTCCGCACGAGTTTTCCGGCGGTCAACGACAGCGCATAGGCATCGCGCGAGCAATTGCGTTGAAACCGAAACTTGTCGTTTGCGACGAAGCGGTGTCGGCACTCGACGTTTCGATTCAGTCTCAGGTGATCAATCTTTTAATGGATCTGCAACGGGAAATGAACCTCGCGTTAATTTTCATCGCGCACGATCTCGCGGTGGTCAAACACGTTTCCGACGACGTTGCCGTCATGTATTTAGGTAAGATTGTGGAACAAGCGGATGCCAAAACAATCTATGCGTTTCCACGACATCCCTATACCAAAGCCTTACTTTCGGCGATCCCCATACCCGATCCAAGCCGCCGTGGCGAAAGAATCATATTGTCTGGGGATGTTCCCTCGCCTATCGATCCTCCGAATGGATGCCGCTTTCACACCCGATGCCCATATACGGAAAATAAGTGTCGAACCCTTGAGCCAACCGAAGAATTCGTTAATGAAGGTCATCGAGTGGCGTGTCATTTCTGGAAAGAACTCGCCGACTCTCACCCCAAGAGCTAGTCGGAAAAACAGTTTGGCGCTTTACCGCCGTAACCGGATCGAATGCGAGGTCTGATCCTCGATCACAATACTGCTCGCTCGGAAGGACGGTGGCCTTAACAGCGGCCGCGCATCGTTGCCAAACCCATATTGTTCTTTCGGGATCCCTAAGAAACCCTCATCGATAACCCCGTTTCCATTGACGTCATGGAAGACGGCGATCGCAACGATTCCGTCAGGCACGGTTATAACAAGTCGCGTCATCCTCGTGGTCGTATTTTGGCGGGTAACAGAATGGACACCGGCCCGCTCCACCGGCTTTCGCGTGTTCGCCATGTCCTCAACAAAGGCCCCACGATCCTGGTAAACAGTGACAAAAAGCGTGCCGGGTCGGTCGATGTTCGTGACCGTCAACACTAACTCGCCTGAAACCGCTTCTATTCCGAGCACGCTCAGACATATGCCCCATACGAAAAGAAATTTGTCGAGCGACAAGGCCAACTCAACTAGCGCCGTAGATCGAGGGACACGCAAGTACTCCGAACATGGAGTCCCCGGGCAAGAGAAAACACACTTTTTTCTCCGCACTGAAGGAAATCAAGTTTCCCTAAAACCCGCGCAGACGCAACATTATCTTTCTGGTAGGACGCTTCGATTCGCCTGCACCCAAGAGTAGCCTCGGCATACTTGATCAAACCGGCTGCAACTTCGGTCGCATACCCAAATCCCCAATGTTCTCGGGCAATCCAATAACCGAGCTCTAAGACGTGGGCGTTTTCTCCCGTAAGTCCGGCACCACCGATCAGCGTACCGTCCAGATCTACAAAACAATTAACACCGCAATTCGACGATGCCGTCGTTCTGACGTTTCCGATGAACGCGTAAGCATCATCCAATTCGTAAGGGTACGGGACTCGAGCAAGCCATTTCGCCACCTCCCAGTCGCCGATTAGCCTTGTCAACTCACCAGCGTCCCTTTCGTTAGGCGTGCGTAATTTGAGGCGGTTTGTTTGAACTTCGTCCGACATCCGATCCAATCCAATATTGCTCGTCGTCTGCATCTCGAGATATTCGTTTATATTCTCGATACATTATATAACCATATGTTTTATATGAGTTTTTATTTTCTTTTGTTTAACTTTGAGCTTCCGTTGTTCCACGCGCGAAACTGGGCCTCCCGCATCGGCAGCGAACGATAGAAATCCTAGGCTCTTGTCACGGTATTGGTCCTGACCCAAACGAATCCCGAGAACGCCAAAGCGCGATGGCGGGGACGAGAAAAATAATCCCAGCAACCGATCCGGCCAATAAGCCGGCCCCCCGCTCATCCAGCAGGTTCCAAACCACCATCGAGAAACTCACCTGGATCACGTACACCGACGCCCAGGGCCACATCCAATAACGCATCCTACAAAAACCCCAAGCCATGGCGGCGTACACAATCCAATGAAGCGGCGCTAGTACCTTGGCCCACTCTTGGTGAAACGTAACGCCAAACCAAACCTCCTCGTCATTTGCCACGGGCTTTAAAAAGATATCGAACGGCATATAAACGAACGTCATGTAGAGACAAAAGACGTACATCAAGGTCATCCACCAAGGACGCCGCATGACCTCACGACGGATCCCATCAACAACTCGTTGCATAAGCCCTTCTCTTTTCTTGGCGATATCTGTTATTAAACAGTTAACGTTTGCGACGCTAAAGGTGAGGCATGTTAACGGTTTTGATCCGCATACTTTGCGCCCTTCCTGCGATTTTATTTTTTTATCAAGGCGTCAACTGGCTCTTCCAACCCGAAGAGGCCGCAGCGGGTCTTGGCATGTCACTGCTTGCTGGTATAGGAGCGAGCACCCAAATAGGCGATCTCGGGAGCTTTTTCCTGGTGAATAGTGTCTTGATGGCCATCGGCCAATTTCGAGGTCGGAGTTATTTGCTATACATTCCAGCGGGATTTATTGGGATGGCCGGTATTTTTCGTGTGTTGGCAGCAGCGATGGGGCATGCCGATTTTGCTGCCCAATTGATCGTTTCCGAGGCTATTTTGACGATCATCCTGGTTGTCGCGGCAAGGCATCTACGGAATCTTGAAAACTAGGGGATTCCCGATGACAACGACCATCGCAAATATTTTTCGCTACCCCATCAAAAGCATGGGGGGCCATCAACTGGATCAAACCGTACTAACCGTTAACGGTATTCCAGGTGATCGATCTTGGGCACTGAAGGATGAAGAGCTCGCCAGCATCAAGGGGGGCAAGCGTCACCCTGCGTTGATGGGCATGTCGGCTGAATTCGAACTCGAACCAGACGAGTCAAACGTCTCTCCGCCCACTCAAATTCGGCTCGCCGATGGTTCGATCATTCGCACCAGCGATGACGACGCCGAAGAAAGGCTGAGCCAGGCACTCGGTGCCAACGTCACCCTTTGGCCGATTCTACCCAAAGAACAACTTGACCATTACCGTCGAGCCATGCCCGATCCAGGTGTCGACGCGCAAAAAAGCCTTCGCGAGGTATTTGCCCGAACACCCGACGAACCCTTGCCCGACTTGCGTGGATTTCCTAAAGAGCTTTTCGAATATGAATCGCCACCGGGTACTTATTTCGACGCCTTTCCGTTGCTCCTGATTTCTAACGCGTCGCTGCAAAGCTTGGCGGATCACTCCGATCAATCCAATTTTGACGTACGACGATTTCGACCCAACCTCCTACTCAACACCGATCAAACCGGATTTCCGGAGGAAGAGTGGGCCGGGAGACTCGGTCGTGTCGGCACCGCAAAGTTGAAATTCGAGATGGCGTGTCCACGTTGCGTGATGACGACGCATGGTTTCGACGATCTTCCTAAAGATCCGCGAGTAATGAGAACCCTAGTCCAGGCCAATAAAGGCAATCTCGGCGTCTACGCCTCCGTTGTTGAGACCGGGGAGGTCGAGGTCGGGGACTCGTTGATCCTCGAATAACAAGAGAGACCAACCGGTTCATTCACACCCAGCAATTGGTTCGAGAAAGCCTATGCTGAGTCCTAGTCATTAGGGTATCGGCGTGGCGACACAAAAAACCACCTTGAAACTTTGAGTCTCTACGCCGAAATTGGCAGACTCAGCGATTCATGGTTCGAGAGGTAAAAACCACGTGAGCTCTAACGACAATACGTCTTCAAGGGAAAGTACGACCAGCAAACAAACGTCGCGGGTCGATGTCGTCGTTGTTGGAGCAGGATTCGCTGGGATGTACATGATTCATCGTCTCCGCGAACTCGGCCTGTCGATCAGGGCTTTTGAAGCGGGCAGCAACGTCGGGGGGACCTGGTATTGGAATCGATACCCCGGAGCACGATGCGACGTTCCCAGTATTGAGTATTCGTTTTCATTCGATAAGGAACTCGAGCAAGAATGGAACTGGTCCGAGGTAATGGCGTCCCAGGAAGAGATCCTCGTGTACGCCAACCACATCGCGGAGCGCCACGACATCCGCCGAGACATCACGTTCGATACGCGGGTCACCAAGATGGAATTCGACGAAACCAGCAATACCTGGCTCGTCGAAACCGATGGTGGGGAGAGCCTGCGTACACATTATTGCGTGATGGCAACTGGCTGCCTCTCTATGCCCAACAAACCACCCATTGCAGGTGACAAAGACTTCCAGGGCGAGGTCTATCACACCGGCACGTGGCCCAAAGAAGGCGCTGACTTCGTCGGCAAAAAAGTCGGCATCATTGGGACGGGATCGTCCGGCGTCCAAGCTATTCCCGTAATCGCCGAAAGCGCCGAAAAGCTCGTCGTCTTCCAGCGAACCCCTGTTTACACTTTGCCAGCCTTCAATCGCCCTTTGTCGGACAAGTACCGTAACGAAGTCAAAGCCAGCTACGCTGACATTCGTAAGATGCAACGGGAATCACCCGTTGGAATATCCAGTTTTGGGGCACGCGCCGTTGCTCAAGTACCCGTCCCCAAAAAAATTGTGGAATTAAGCCCTGAGGAACGCCAAGCCGAGCTCGCTCGGACCGGTTTCTCAGGACTAAGAACCTACGCCGATGTTTTAACCGATTTATCAGCCAACGAGATCGCCTGCGATCTTTATCGGGAGAAAATTGAAGAGATTATCGACAACCCCGAAACTGCCGAAGGACTCAAACCACACGGCTACCCCATTGGCTGTAAACGTCAGGTTTTCGATTCTAACTACTACGCCACTTTTAATCGGGAGAACGTGACTCTGGTTGATCTGCGTAAGGGGGGCATCAAACGAATCACTGCCACCGGCGTCCAAACCGATCAAGGGCTATTCGATGTCGACGTGCTAGTTTACGCGACCGGATTCGACGCCATGACCGGCGCCCTGAAGCGCATTGATATCCGGGGTCGAGGCGGGCAACGTCTTACGGATAAATGGGTGGATGGGCCCAGAGCGTATTTGGGAATTCAAATGGCGGGGTTTCCCAACCTGTTCACCATCACGGGCCCTGGGAGCCCGTCGGTATTGAGTAATATGCTGGTCGCGATCGAACAACACGTCGACTGGATCCGAGACTGCCTAGAACATTTGGAAACCGAGCGCATCGAAACAATCGAACCTACGGTGGACGCCGAAGACCAATGGGTCGACCACGTTAACGAAGTCGGTCAAGGTACGATGTTCACGGCGCCGACCTGCAATTCTTGGTACCTCGGTGCCAATATTGTCGGAAAACCACGCGTCTTTATGCCGTACGTCGGAGGGATCCATCGTTACCGGGCTAAGTGCGAGGCGGTGGTCGCAAATGATTACGAGGGATTCAAACTCGATTAGAACCACGCCGCGATAGCGACGTATAAGCGCTCAAACAGATTCCCTAAAACCAGCGGAGCTCACGCCATTTCGAGAGCTCGCGAGCGAGGCCGATTAACCATCGTCTCTCCATACGTCGTTAACTCGTTTCACCCGAACACGACCAAGGTTGGCGTCGCCGCCGATTGAGCGGAACACCAAAGGATCGATATGCGCGTCCGGCAAGTAACAGAAGCTCGCACTCAACTTCCCACCATCCAAGAAAAGTTCGACAGATGCCCGATCAATAAGCAAACGTACCGACAAACGGCCGGTTCCAGGCATCGGCACCTTGCGGTCCCGAAAGTTAACGACGCGTTGTCCGAAATCGAACGTCATGGGCACGCCACGAATCGTCATCACAACTTCGCTACCGTGCTCCGCTGAGAGGTCAAAAGCCATGTCAAATAATTCGCCAACAACGGGCATAGGCCTGGACTTTGCGTCGAGTCTGAAAGATTCGGGGATTTCCAGTGACGCCGTGATTAACTCAATTTCTTCCACTGGCCATCGGCACAGCGTCCAATCATCGTTACTGCCTCGTAAAGAGAGTTCGACTGGAAAACTCATCTGCTGATTGAACGGCATCTCCGGATACCGTCCTCCTGACATCCAAGAAATTTGAATGCGTCTCCCTCTCGGTGCGTTACTCCATGTTTGAGCAGCGTATCCATTGCTTCCGTATTCACAGGTTTGGACCTTGGAGCACGGAGCAAATACCGTACCGTCAAAATCTCCAACCAAGTAGGTACCGCTACCGCCCCAAAATACCCAACGTTCGATCCCCTCCTCATCTAGCAGAGGGAAAAAATCGGGACACTCGGAATCGTGTTCTAGGGAGATGTTCTGGATCCTCTCCCATCGTTTCGCATCAGTTGATCGCAGCAAACAATATCGATCGTCGGCCAAGTAAAGCGCCATGATCCAGCTCCGAGTCGGCGAGTGTCGGACCACCTTTGGATCTCGATTGTGCGCTTCTATCCAAGGAACAATCGGGTTTTCATCGAACTTCAGCCACGTGTCACCGCCATCTGTACTGTACGCAAGACACTGGGTGTAGGGTTTCGGGGGCTCAACGTGATTACCGGCAGCTGTATAGAACGCCAACAGGGTTTCTTCGCCCAAAGCCGAAGTATCCAGCTCATCAACAACCGCAGAACCCGAAAACATCGTTCCGAGCTCGTCCGGGTGCAGCGCATGCTCTACCTGGTTCCAATGCACGAGATCATCGCTCACCGCGTGCCCCCATGTCATGTTGCCCCATACTGTCGCTTCCGGGTTATGTTGGAAAAAAAGGTGCCAGCGCCCAGCGTGATAGACCAAGCCGTTGGGATCGTTATGCCAATTTTGACGAGCGGAAAAATGAAATCGAGGTCGGTGGACTTCGTCGTACACAGTCGTCCTTGAGCGGTATAGATCAACTGCATTGTATCTATTGAACTGCCGCTGCGATGCATCTGGCCTTGCACAGAAATTCAGACCGTGAGGAAATGCTGTCAAACGAAAGGCAGGAGAATCCCGAATGAAACTCTACGACAGTACGCTCGCACCCAACCCTCGGCGAGTTCGCATGTTTATGGCAGAAAAAGGCGTCGACTACGAAAACATTCAAGTCGACATTATCAAGGGGGACAATCTTAACGAATCGTTTCTCTCGATCAATCCCCGTGGCCTTTTGCCGACACTCGTTTTGGATGACGGTACGGTCATCGATGAGACCGTCGCAATCTGTCGTTACATCGAGGAAATGCACCCAGAACCAGCACTCCTAGGCACCGATGCGATCAGCAAGGCAAATATAGAGGCTCGACAAAGACACATGGAATTTGATGGCCTTCTCGCCGCTGCAGATGCATTCCGAAATTCTTTCCCCGGTTTCTCATCCCGTGGGTTAGCCGGCAACGCAGGCTCAGTCGATGCGATTCCGGCCCTCGCAGAACGCGGAAAGAACGCCATGCTTCGTTTCTATGAATCGCTCAACGCAGCGCTCGATGACTCCGCATTCGTCGCGGGTGAAACATTCAGCATCGCCGACATCACGGCCTTGTGCACGATCGATTTTGCGGCAGGAGCTGCTCGCGTACCGATTCCAGATCAGTGCTCTAACGTTCAGCGGTGGCACGCCGACGTGTCTTCTCGGCCAAGTGCCGAAGCCTGAGCGGAACGTTTATATTGCAGACCTAACGAGTTGAGACTAGCCGCTAACGGATCCATATCGGTGACGTCCACGCCCGTTCCTGTAATGTGGCTGAATATCCAGTTCGGGGTGGGACCCCCGCTCGTATCGCATCCCAGGTCGACCAACGGCACGTCGGGTTTTCAATCACTCGCGCGTAGTAAAAGGACGGATTGGCATACTCGTAATCTGGATCCCTCCAAATCGCTGAAAGCTGCGCTGCACCCACTTTCGGCGTTGTCGAACACGTCGTTATGTCGACGCTAGCTCCGTTGTCAGGGCATCGATTTGTATCTGGATCGACCAGTCCACCGTCGGAACAGGCCACGTCATACACTTGCTCGTGCTTTGAACCATTTTCGAGCCAACCTTTAACAATTTGAAGTCGTTGAAGGGGTGCGGTATTGGGATCCCGAATAGAAAAAACTAATAATTCAGGGGCCGCTCGCCGCCGTCGTAGCACACCTCCTTGAGGAACGCCTCGGGCATACGCAACTCGCGCGTAGTCGGCGCGTGACGTCATGTCATTCGGAAAGTTGTACCCCGCAAACATGCGAATGCGAATTCGGGGGCCAGTTGTCGCAAACGTTTCCTTCCGGGTGAACGCCGTAAAGATAGCGTCACGGGTGTTCTCGTCTGCCCACACTCCCGTCAGTCCGGACGCGCCGTATAGCGTGCGGTAAACCTGTCGGTAAGCGGCCACGCTCCCTTCGATTCGAACCGGAACCGACCCTCTCCGTTCCGGAATGGCGTCAAGCACTCCAACCTTGCCCGCGTACGTCCTCTCATCAAAACGCGAACCCGAATTGTGCGTATCGGAAGCACCGACCATGCCAAATCGATACGGATTAACCCCAGTCCTGCGTTCTATCTGAAGACCCGTCAGATACGCATCTCGGACGTAACTTCCGCGAGGTCGACTCGTGAGCCAAGACGCAATTCGATACGGAAAGATTTCGAAGTCAGCCCATTCGTCGTTTGGAGACAAGAATGGATGAGTTTCAGAGGTCCCCTTTACTTGGGTAACCTCGACAAGAGGCTCATTACGAATGCGCAACGAAGCGTACTCCGTGTCGACGGGAGTTCCATCCCACTTGACGTTTTGAAACATCCATCCATCGGACCCGTTCGAATTGTGCGGAATCGACAACAACCGCATCCCTTGCCCACGTTGTAGATCCATCCATCGCCAGAGATCCTCTGGGTTTGACGATTCAAGTCGACCAAAAATGTCGACCGGCACCTGTTCCGTGCCAAAAATAACGTTTCGATGGAGATTTCCTGCATCTCGAAAGGACGTGTATTCGTATCCTATGAACGTCGTAAATTCTCCAGGCTCATAATGGCGCTCGGCGGCGTCAACGATGTGCTGCCAAGCATCCCGCAGCTCCCGTCGCGTTACATTTTCTGCCGCGAAGGAACGAGCATCGGGGTGAGGCCTACCGCGATCGACCACGGTCGATTGGTCCAAAATGCCTAGTTGGGTCGCTGTGTTATGGAGGGGATGTTCTGGATTGCTTAGCGTCGTCAAGCCCCCCAGATACTCGGCATGATCGGTGACAGCATAGAAATCGAGTGGTCGATCAAGCTGTACCGCATAACCCTCGGGATGGCGTATTTCCGCACCACGTGCAAACCGGTACGCATCGTCCGGTGTTGTGCGAGTACCGAAGGCAAACGCATCCATTGAGAATCGAGTATGGACATGTAAATCGCCAAAGTACGCGTAGCGCTCGATCGCTCCAATGTACGTCGTCAAGCCGGCCGCTAGGCAAATGAGCAAAGCTCTCACGGAGGTCCCTCCAAATTGTTGCCTCATCATCACATGCACCACCGTTATACGACTCGGGCATCTATCCTAGGTTTGAACAGGCAGCCGAGCACCGTTCAGTCCCATCAGTAAGTAAATTACCAGACCTTTTCCCAGTTCTGGCTTTTAACCGAGCGATACATCGCAAGAGCAGTGCCTAACTCGCCAAGAGAATATTCGGCTGAAGCTTCCAGCGTTTTTGAGTCCAGGACCGCGCTGGCGAAATCCTCCAGCTCAAAACCGTAGCTATCAACCTTGCCTCGGAACGCGTCCATGACCGATATCCCTTCCGGACCGTTTTCGTTGAATAACATCAAGCGCCCATTCCGTCCGCGCTCAATGACGATTTCTCCAGTCGTCCCGGTGATCCGAAAGTCTTCGGTCGGAGCCATGACGCCCGCGCTTAGGAGTGCGTGAAAAGATGCCGTGACCCCGGAATCAAAACGGATAAGCGCTTGTGCCCATGACTCCCCTTCCATCTTCGGGACATGGCTTCCCATCGAAGCGATCAACTCGCTCACCTCGCCCAGTAGTATTCGGAGCGGTCGTATCCAGTGCGCACCCCCGTCGATACAGATCCCTCCACCAGCGCGCGCGAGTTTGAAACGCCAGGGCACACTATCTTCTTTTGTTGCCTTCGGAGGCAACTGATCGTAAAAACACGCGCGTACCGTAACGACCTCGCCAATAAGACCATCGTCGATCAGGTCTCGGGCCCGTTTGATATCAGGCCAATACTGAGCTTGTTCGGCGATCATGAAAACCGTTTTGGCGGCATTTGCAGCTTCCATAATCCGTTCGCATGCCGCCAAATCAGGCGCCATCGGTTTCTCTAGTAATACGTGCTTCCCCGCGTTAAACGCTTCGATGGCAGCCTCTTCATGCAGATCGTGCGGCAGCATCAGATCGACCGCGTCGAATGATCCTTTAGCGAGTGCTTCGCTCAGTGACGAATACGCAACGGCACCGGTTCGTTCAGACATCGACGCAGCGTTATCGGGGTCGGAGTCGACCACCGCAGTAACCCTAATCCGAGAAGCACGGTTGCGTATGCCACGCCAATGGGCGCGCGCAATGTTGCCACACCCAACCATCGCCATCGTTAAGACGTCCGTTTGAACCATGCCAACACTCCCCTGTTCATTTCCAACAAATACCTAAGCGTATCGTCATCCCTTCGTCCAAGCTCTATTCCCTCGGCTTTTAGGTGGATTAACCTCAATTGGCCCATCGTTAATCTCCATCTCACCGTCTACGTAAAGCTTGATTTATGACCCCTTGATCAAAGAATCTCTGCATCACCTGAATCTGGAGACAATTCAATGGCTGATTACGACAACATTCTGACTGATCACGTCGGTACCGACGGACGCGTAGGACGTATCACGCTTAACCGTCCCGAGAAACTCAATGCCCTTTCAACCGACCTGCTATTCGAGTTGAACGAAGCATTACATGACATGGAGGCCGAGCACGAAACGCGGGTGATCATTATTCGCGGTGCCGGGCGCGCTTTCTGCGCCGGTTATGACTTAACCCCATCGCCAGGCGGCAAACAGAAGCGTTCGTACAAATCCGTGGACGACAAGAGGCGAACTCTCGTCATGGGCATACGCACTAGCATGCAACAGATTACGGACATCCAGATGTATTTCTGGAATATGGCAAAAGTGACGATTGCTCAAATACATGGCTACGCGGTCGCAGGCGGGTGCGAACTGTCGATGATGGCCGATTTGGTCGTTGCAGCAAGCGACGCCCAACTAGGTCACCCGGGTCATCGAGGACTTGGGGTCGCGAGAAATGGGGTTATATGGCCGCTGGTTATCGGCATGCGCAAAGCTAAAGAACTCGCCTACACCGGGGAAAACGTTACTGCAGTGGAAGCCGAGGCAATGGGCATGATCAATTACGCGTGGCCGAAAGAAGAGCTCGAGGAACGTACCGTTGCGTTTGCCGATCGGATTGCCATTATGTCGTCGGACCATCTCGGTGCTCTCAAAGTAAACATGAATCGCTTTTATGAAAACATGGGGATCTACTCCTCGGTACGCAGTAGCACCGACCACGACGCGATGGGCCAATTCACCGATTTCGCGTACCAGTGGCGAGATCAGATCACGACTAACGGACTCAAAGAAGCACTGCAGTGGCGCGATGGACCCTATCGCGGGAGCGACACCTATAAAGACTAGGTGCAATAACCATCGACCATGTGATCCACCATGCAATGGGTGTATCGCCGCGACGAGCAGCAAATGCCCTGATGCCTCCTTCTGACATACAGCCAGGGATTGCAGAGCCGCGTTTATCCTCGATCGCGAAGGAACCGCCAAACCGTGCATCGTGGTTTCACTGCGGAGGGACTATCCGCCGATGGACCGTCTGGCTTTCGCTCGTTGGGACACTATCCGCCAACGGGTCTGGAGACGCCCTTGTCGCGGTTGCAACGAACTTCCTCCAGACGGCTAAAGTCTTACGTTCCGAGTTTTACCAGGAAACGTTTAATGACATCCGATTGGTCAGCGGTTCGACTGGTAAGTTGTATGCGCAAATCGTCCAGGGCGCTCCGTTTGATCTGTACTTGGCCGCGGATGAGGACCGACCACGACTGTTGGAGGAACAAGGATTAGTCGTTCCGGGGTCACGTCGAACCTACGCCATAGGACAGCTGGCATTATGGATTCCGAAAGAGCCAGCTACCTCGAACAAATCTACGATCCAATCCGTGTTGCAAACCATGGATTTTAGACAACTAGCAGTCGCTAATCCGAGATTAGCACCATACGGGGCCGCGGCAATCGAGACACTCAGGGCCTTGAAACTGTACGACCAAGTTCAATCACGTCTCGTGTTCGGTGAAAACATTGGGCAGACTCATGTGCTAGTCGCCACCGGTAACGCGGATGCCGGATTTGTCGCCCAAACCAGCATTTCACATATGGAAAGTGGAAAAAAGGGAACCCTCTTGCAAGTTCACCCTCATCTTCACCGTCCGATTCGACAGGACAGCTCCCTATTAAGTCCTGGGCAACACAACAACGCCGCTCGGTATTTCAATGAATTTCTCCATGGCCCGAAGGGACGCGCAATTATCCGCCGAGCGGGTTATCGGGTTGACTAAACCTTGAACGATCTTGGAGCGATTTGGCTCACCGTCCAGTTAGCAACGGTCACCACTTGCATCTTGCTGATATTGGGAACGGCTTTGGCTTGGTGGCTTTCCCGAACGACGTCTTGGGTTAAGCCAATCATTGAGGCCATCACAGCCTTACCATTAGTCTTGCCGCCAACGGTGCTCGGCTTTTATCTGCTCGTGATCATGAGTCCAGACAACGGCATCGGGTCTTTCTGGGTTCAAATGACGGGTTCAACACTAACGTTCTCTTTCGAAGGACTTGTCGTCGCTTCGGTGATCTATTCACTTCCCTTCATGGTGCAACCGCTGCAAAACGCCTTTGAAACGGTTGGATCTGGACCAATGGAAGCAGCGGCCAGTCTACGAGCTACACCTTTGAACGCTTTTTTTACGGTGGCAATACCTTTATCCGCTCGTGGATTTGTTACCGCGGTCGTGTTGACTTTCGCCCATACCGTCGGCGAATTCGGCGTCGTCCTCATGGTCGGAGGTAACATCCCCGAAGAGACAAGGGTCATTTCGATCGCCATCTATGAAAACGTCGAAACACTCCAATACGCGGCCGCACATTCTCTGTCGATAACGCTACTCGTGTTCTCTTTTGTCGTGCTGTTAGCCGTTTATAGCCTAAACCGCCGCTTCCCGATTCGGATTCACTGAAATGATAGTTGTCGACGTCCGTGCCTGCGTTGGTGAGTTCAAACTTGAACTCGCCACCCAAATCCCGCTTGAGGGAATCACCGGCATTTTAGGCCCGAGTGGGAGCGGCAAAACCACCCTGTTGCGGGTATTAGCCGGTTTCGAGCGAGCCGAAGGACGCATTATCGTTGGCGAAGATGTGTGGCTCGACACGAAGGCGAAAACTTGTGTCCCGCCGCACAAGCGTTCCGTCGGCTATATCTTTCAAGATGCACGGTTATTCGACCATCTATCTGTCGCCGGCAACCTCGAATACGCCTTCTCCAGGAGCTTGGCCAAGACAAGAAAAATCGTAACCGGAGATGTCGTTGACGCATTCGACCTCAGTCCCCTGCTCAATCGCCGACCACTCGAACTATCCGGAGGCGAGAAACAACGCGTAGCACTGGCCCGGACATTGCTGACCAACCCACGATTCTTGATGCTTGACGAGCCTTTATCGGCACTGGATGAAAAGCGAAGAGCCGACATTCTTCCGTATATCGACACGACGGCTTCCCAATTCAATCTGCCCGCGTTCTACATCAGTCATGCGGTGGGAGAAGTCGCCCGTGTTGCTGAGAGAATTCTTGCAATCTCCCATGGGCGAATACAAGCCATGGGACCGACCGCTGAAATCCTCGAACGACTCGATCTCGCGGAGGTTACCGGCCGCTTTGAAGCGGGCTCGATCGTTGAAGCTATTGTCGTCGACCACGTTACCCACCATCGACTCACCCACCTCACCATCGATGGACAAATACTGACCATGCCGATGGAACCAGAATTGGCCCCCGGCGATCACATACGCGTCCGCGTGAGAGCGCGGGACGTCGCTCTAGCACTCAAACGACCCGAATCCATCAGCATTCGCAACGTGCTCGCTGCAACCGTTATCGACCTATTCCACGTGCCAGACTCACCCTATGTCGAAGCCCTCGTTGAATTCCAACATCAACGGCTACGCGCTCGCATTACACTCGCCTCCGTCGAGGATCTTTCACTCAATGTCGGAACGAGCGTGTTCGTGTTGATTAAAAGCGTGACGTTCGACGCAAGTCCTAACTAAGCCGAGTTATGCTGGATCCTGGGTACACCCTATCCTGGGTTATAGTCGGACAAATTCGATACTCTCGATTTACGCATGCTTAACGAACTCGAACCGGACAGCTTGATTGTTACAGCGAGCGGCCAAGCGTTCCGCGTGAGCAAAGCATTGGCCGAGGCTTTTCAACCTGGCGATCTCGTCATCCCAAATTCGCAGCAAGGATTACTTCATCTCACCAACGATGAACAACAAATTGTCGACACGGCTGTAACTCAGTCCCTAGAAGCCTTCACGACCATGCAACAAGTTACCGACGACCAGGTAACCGATTTCTTCAACGCCTTCTGTGATGCGTTGACGAGCGAAAAAATCTGGACATCTATCCAACGCATCAACGAAAAAGACGTCGCGATGGCGAATGCAAGAGGTCGGTCCACGACTCGTCTGGAAGTCTCGGAGACCATGCGTACAAGCATGATCGACGGGTTACGAGAGTGGGCCGAGACCGACCCGTCTAGAAATTCCATTGTTGAAACCATCCATCACGACCGCTTTCAAATTCAACTCGAGACGTCAGCGCTTGGCGTCGTCGGATTCGTGTTCGAAGGGCGACCCAACGTTCTCGCGGACGCGTGCGGCGTACTGCGGGGAGGCAATACCGCAATTTTTCGTATTGGTAGCGACGCGTTACAGACCGCACGAGCAATGATGGAGCTTGCCCTACGGCCATCGCTCCTGCGGTCAGGGCTCCCTGAAGAAGCCATTGTCCTTGTCGACAGCTCTGCGCATGCCGCCGGGTGGGCGTTATTTCTTGATTCGCGTCTCGCGCTTGCCGTAGCCAGAGGTTCCGGCGAAAGTGTCGAGTTACTAGGCTCGCTGGCACGAAGCGTCGGGACACCGGTCAGCTTACACGGTACCGGGGGGGCCTGGATGATGGTCGCGGACACTGCAGACTCAGAGATACTACGGCAGAGCGTAGTCGCATCCCTTGATCGAAAAGTCTGCAACACGCTCAACACCTGTTGCATCGTTGCCTCAAGGGCAAAAGAGCTCGTGCCGGTTTTGCTCGACGGTTTGAATAAAGCGGCCGCGAACCTGGGCCAGGAATACCGAATACACGTGACTGAGGGAAGCGAGGCGTTTGTTTCCGAGGGTTCCTTTAACCACAAAGTGACCATCCAACGTGCGGATGGTCAGCACGAGGAGTTCCAGGCATCGACACTGCCAGTTGTTGACATCGGCCGAGAGTGGGAATGGGAAACATCCCCGGAAATAACGCTAATCGTCGTCCAATCGCTAGAAGAAGCCATTGATTTATTTAATGCACACAGTCCACGCCTGGTTGCTTCACTAATCTCCAACGATGAGCAAGAACACCAACACTTTTACGAAAGGGTCGATGCGCCCTTCATCGGTGACAACCATACCCGTTGGGTCGATGGCCAGCGGGCATTAAATAAGCCGGAACTCGGACTCTCGAACTGGGCCAATGGTCGCCTTTTTGGTCGACATGCGATTCTGACGGGGGACAGTGTCTACACCGTCCGCACACGCTATATCGACGCGAGCGACGGACGTTCGCGGACCTAGAGTTGGGATATCAGGGCACGTGGGCTGTTTTACTTTTTAATGGTAGCCTCCAACGTCGTACACGAATGAAAAGGGAATACGCGTGGCACTACGGATCAACTCAGAAGCACCGAACTTTGTGGCTCAAACCACACAAGGTGAAATTCAGTTTCACGATTGGATCGGCGACGGGTGGGCAATTCTGTTCTCCCATCCCAAAGACTTTACCCCCGTTTGCACTACCGAGCTCGGCTATATGGCCGGCTTGCAAGACAAGTTTTCGGCCCGCAACTGCAAAGTTATTGGTTTGTCTGTCGATCCTGTCGGAAGCCACTCGGATTGGATCAAAGACATTGAAGAAACACAGGGGCACACCGTCAATTACCCGCTCATCGGTGATCCATCGCTGGAGATCGCCAAACTGTACGACATGCTTCCCGATAATGCAGGGGACTCCTCAGAGGGCCGAACGCCCGTCGATAATGCGACCGTGCGATCGGTTTTTGTCATTGGTCCGGATAAAACGGTGAAGGCGATGCTCACCTACCCCATGAGTACTGGACGGAATTTCGATGAGGTCTTGCGGCTTCTGGACTCCTGTCAATTGACGGCCGCACATCAAGTAGCAACACCCGTTAACTGGACCCAAGGCGAAGACGTCATCATTGTTCCAGCAGTCTCCGACGAGGATGCAAAAATACGGTACCCGGATGGCTGGAAGTCACCCAAACCCTATATCCGTATCGTCCCGCAGCCAGAGTCATAGGTACTCCTTTGGTTGCGTGCGAAAGGACCGAAAACCCATTCCCGCTTTTCTGGGCCGTTCGATTTTCGATCGAGACGGTCGGTGAGATGTCGACGACTCCGTAGCTATTGTTACCGACGTGGCTAGAGGCGAAGTTCTCATTGTCGGAGCAGGTATCGGCGGACTCACGGCCGCTCTCTACCTCCATCAACTCGGGTTTGGTGTAAAGGTCTACGAACAAACGGAACGGATAACTAGCGATGGAGCTGGAATCCAACTGAGTCCGAATGCCACTCGCGTGTTGCACGAAATTGGCCTAGCAGATGCCTTGGCTTCGATCGCGTCCGAGCCCGGTGTCATTGAATTAAGGCACTGGCGGACCGGCGAACGCGTCACCGCGACGCAATTGTCACCTGTCAAGGAGACCCATCACTCAACGTTCCCTTATTACCACGTTCACCGTCGAGACTTGATCGCGTGTTTGACGCAGGCCGCCGCCAACTCCTCGATACCCGTGTATCGAGGAAAGCGCATCGACAAAGTTGGCGTCAACCGAACTCATGCTTGGATTTCGGGGCCCACTACGCAAGAACAAGCTAGTCTCATCGTTGGGGCGGACGGTATACATTCACGCGTACGTCACTGCCTATTTGGCTCCAACACGCCTAGCTTTTCTAGGCATGTTGCATGGCGAGGCGTTATTTCAACAGCAACGATTGACTCAAAGACGCTCTCGACGAGCGCGGCTCTCTGGTGGGGGCCTAAGAAGCATGTCGTTCATTACCCCGTCCGGCGAGGCCAATACATAAATATCGTCTGTGTCGAACGCGCTGCCCATTGGAACAACGAGTCATGGACCGAACGCGGCGATCGAACGAAACTCATTGCTGCCTTCGGTGATTGGCATGGAGATGTTACGCAACTGATCGAAAAGATAGATCCCAACGCCTGCTACCGCTGGGGTCTTTTTAACCACTCTCCCCTGAAACAGTGGAGCCAAGGCAGGGCAACGTTGCTCGGGGATGCTTGTCACCCGACTCTCCCTTACCTCGCTCAGGGAGCCGCGATGGCCATCGAAGACGGTGCCGTGCTAGCTCAGTGTGTCAGCAAATCGTCGTCGGTTGAGGGCGGACTTGCGACCTACGAAAAAATCCGCCAAAAGCGTACAGCCCGCATTCAAAGGCTCTCGCGGCGAAACGGATACATTTTTCATCTAATAGGGCCCGCTGCATGGGCGAGGGATAGGTTGGTGTCCCACGCGGGTGAACGCCTCTTACACCGGATCCATCACCACAACGTTTTCACGTCACTCGATAAACATTTCAAGGAATAGTTCATGCAGGTAATGATTGATTTATGCGTCGTCCCGTTGGGCGTTGGCGTCTCCGTCTCAAATTACATCGCAGAATGCGAAAAAATCCTCCATCAAGCCGGTTTAGAAACGCAATTACACGCATACGGCACAAATGTGGCAGGAGAATGGGACGACGTTTTTGACGCCGTACGACGGTGCCACGTGCGCGTACACGAACTCGGTGCACCTCGCATAACCAGCACCATCAAAGTCGGTACCCGAACGGATCGCTCCCAAACAATGGCAGAAAAAATCGACAGCGTTCAGCAAAAACTTCAGTGAGTCCGTCGCCGTGTCCGGATTATCTTCATTCGTACGCGTTATTTGGTCGGTCGTGGAGCTCAACCGGCGTTGAAATTGACCTCATCTAGCCGCACGATCACTACCCCAAGCGTGCGATACGAATGGAAACGACATGTTGACAGCTGCTGAGAACAAGACGTTGACTGAGACGGGCGTCGAAACACCCATGGGCGCGGTGCTCCGACGCTATTGGACACCCGCTCTGCTCTCTAGGGAATTGCCTACACCTAATTCAGGCCCTCTGCGGCTGAAGTTATTGGGAGAAGATTTCATCGCTTTCCGTGATTCCGACGGGAACGTGGGGATCGTCAATGCGCGCTGTCCGCATCGAGGCGCCAATCTCTTTTTCGGTCGAAACGAAGATTGCGGACTCCGATGCGTCTACCACGGCTGGAAGTTTGACGTTCATGGTCAGTGCATCGACATTCCAAATGCCAGTCCCGAGGTGGCGGATCGCTTAAAACCCAACGCTCAAATTCGTGCGCTGCAAGTTCGCGAGTGGGGCGACGTGATATGGGCGTTTATGGGCGAAGGCGAAGCGCCAGAGTTACCACAGTTCGAGTTCGCCAAAGTTCCGCCCAGTCACCGTTTCGTGTCAAAGAAATTTCAACAATGCAATTGGGCTCAAGCGTGCGAAGGCGGTCTGGATACCGCGCACTTCTCTTTTTTACATGCCGGGATAAACGATGGCGAGAAAGTGGGCCTTCACCAGGTCGGCATGTCGAGAGACGACATTGCCGGCCAAAACGAACCCGCACGCCTCGCCCGATTTCGTTGGATGGTCGAAGATGGGGAACCAAGATTTACGGTTCTTGATCACGCTGCTGGCATGCTCCTTTGCGCCGCAAGAACCGCTGATAACGATGACGTCTACTACCGCATGACACAATTCCTTATGCCCAACCATTCACTCGCGCCCGGCAATTTCCCCGAAGACAACAATCTCGGTAACACTTGGGTGCCCATCGACGATACATCCTGCTGGATATTTTGTTATTGCTGGAATCCAGATCGACCGCTCACGGAACGCGAACGCCAACAACTATCATCCGGTTCCGGGATTTTCGCAGAGGTCGATGAACACTACGTTCCGTTACGCCAGCGTGAAAACGACTACCTCATCGACAGAGAAGCGCAACGGACAGAAAGTTACACTGGTATTCGTGGTATCTCGGAGCAAGATGCGGCGATCGCTGACAGTCAAGGATTAATCGCTGATCGTACCGAGGAGCTCTTGGTTCAGACAGATTTAGGCGTTGTGCGATTTCGACAGACCATGTTTGAAGCCACCGCCGCAGTGGCTTCCGGATCAGAACCGTTAGGTGCTGATCACCCCGAAGCCTATTTTGTCCGATCCGGAGACGCAATGGCGACGCATGAGTCCACGCTAGAAGACGTGGTGTCGGCAAGATTTGGTCAAATGGGAGGCTATCCTCTTTAATACAAGTTAAGTCAGCCAGTTCGCTTGGGACACCCGGTAGTGGGCGCCTATCCGGTGGCTCGAGAAAGTCTCGTTCACTCGGCGCTGCGAACCAAGAAAATAACAATGAACCTTTTGCAGTAAATCTGGTCGCATTAGTAAATAAAGTTAAGTTCTACTCCAAAGAACACAAACCCTCTAAACGTACTCGATAGGGAGAAAACGATGTCCAAGCAGGAGAGTCAACACATTGGCCGAGCGGCGATGCACAAGTGGTCCGCCGTACTGCTGGTGATGACATCGGCACTCGTTTTCGCACAGTGGCCCGCGGAGCTCCCAAGCAGTGGAGGCCGCGCGACCTTGTCGCCCCTCTTAAAGAAAGTCACACCCGCCGTCGTCAATGTGGGCGTACAGGGATCGACCAGTCGTCGCAACAATCCACTCTATAACGACCCTTTTTTCCGCCGCTTTTTCAACGTGCCGGAACAAGCCCCTTCCCGACCCCGACAAAGCGTCGGATCGGGCGTCATCATTGACGCCGATGAAGGCTACATATTGACCAATCACCATGTCATCAACAAAGCGACCGAAATCACGGTCACGCTATCCGATGGCCGTGAATTCACGGCAGAACTGATCGGAAGCGACGAGGGCACCGACGTGGCGCTGTTGCAAGTCGAAGCCGAAAACTTGAACGAGTTGAAGTTGGGAGATTCTGATTCAGTGGAAGTCGGGGATTTCGTTGTCGCGATCGGCAACCCCTTTGGATTGGGACAAACGGTCACCTCGGGCATCGGCCCGTACCAGGGCGTGGCCAGGAACTTCGTCAGGTAGGGAGCCCTGGCCAGGCGGTCATCGGAGTGGGGGTTGTTGTCGGAGCCGTGGTAGGGGTGGGTCCACTCTCCTGCTCCGTCTGGGACCGGTTTGGCCTGAACGGTTCCGTCCAGGATCAGGCGACCCCGCGGTCGGATCACTCGCATCAACTCGGTCTTTGACGTCTGGACCGATCCCTCGACGATCACAGCGTCGGCCAGGTTGCTGGCCAGGCCGATCCTTTGGGGACGACCGTGGGCAACGTAGATTTGCGTGCCCAGCAACCCCGCTTTTGCGGCAGCGGCGCGGATGGTCGCGGCGCGGGCGTGAGTTCCGGCCGGAACGTAAATCACCAGGTCACTGACCTTCGCCAGCGCCAGGGCTCGCTCGGCCAGGCGGATCAGGCCCCGGTCCGCCCCCAGCGACAGCAGGTCGGCGGCGTTCACCCATCGGAGGGCCTCTGACTCGTGATTTCCGACTGGGACGACGCCGGGTGGCGCCACTACGAGGAACCGCACGTCGTGGTGCTCGTGGGGGTCCTCAGCCGGCGGATCAACGATGTGGACGTCCAGGTCGATGGCCGGCTCGACGACCCGCAGCCCGTCGATTCCCGTCTCCTCGATCGCCTCCCGGAGTGCCACGCGGGCCAGGTCGCCGTCGCCGTCGGCGTGGCCACCCGGCTGCAGCCAACGCTGCAGCTTGGTGTGGAACAGAACGAGGATGCGGTTGTCCGACGGATCCATGACAAGGGCCGAGCCGGTCAGGTGGCCGGGTCGACAGGTCCGGGACAGAGCGTCGGGGTGAGAGGCCAGCAGATTCAGGATGCGGTCTCGATTCGGACCGGCCGGGCCGGCCGCCACGACGTCCGCCGGGTCCGGGGTAGACCGCTCGGCCATCTCGCTGATCCCGGCGGTGGCTCCCTCGGGCAACCCCGGATCGATTTCCCGTTGGCCGTTCACCCTCCCAGGTGGGCTCGGACAGCTTGCGGCGGGGGCATTGGCACGTGGTCGCCCACCGACACCCCGACGTAGTACACGGTGGCGGTCAGCACCAGGTGGTCCTCCACTCGGGCTTCGAAGGCCATATCGAACGAGGTGGTCCCCCAGCGGACCACCTCGGCCGTGACCACCAGGTCGTCGTGGACGCCGGCCGGCCCGTGCCAGGTCAGATCGGCCCGCCGCAGCATTATCTCCCAGCCTGTCTCTTCGAAGTTCCCGTCAAAAGTGCGAAGCCAGGTGTCGGAGACGTCGTCTAGGTAGGCCAGGTAGTGAGCGTTGAACACCACGCCCTGAGCGTCGACCTCGCCATATCGGACCCGGATGGTCTGTGTGTAGGTCACGGTCAGGCCAACAAACGGGTCCGTTGGGCAGCCAGCTGCTCGGAGAACCGTCCCCGCTGTACGGCCACCGGCCCTGGTCCGGCGCCCCCTGGCGTGGTCCGCCGCCGGACGGCGGTACCGGGATCTAGTAGGTCAGCCGCCTCAGGGCCCAGCCGCTCGTCGGCGGCCACCAGGTCGGCCAGCGAGCCCTCACCGGACAGGGCGGCCCGGACTAGCGCTCCGACCACGGCGTGGGCGTCCCTAAAGGGCATGCCTGCGGCCACCAGGTGCTCGGCCAGGTCGGTGGCTGCCGCGTACGGGCTATCGGCCGCCTCGGCCATGCGGTCGGTCTGGAAGACCAGCGTGGACACCATGCCGTCCAGGGCCAGCAGCGTGAGCCGGATGGTGTCGCAAGCATCGAATAGCGGCTCCTTGTCCTCCTGTAAGTCCTTGTTGTAGGCCAGCGGGAGACCCTTCAAACTGGTCAGGAGGCCGGTTAGGTGGCCGACGAGGCGTCCGGCCTTGCCCCGGGCCAACTCAGCGATGTCAGGGTTCTTCTTCTGGGGAAGCATGGATGAGCCGGTCGAGAAGGCGTCGTCGAGGTCAACGAAGCCGAACTCGTCAGTGGACCACAGGACCAACTCTTCACCGATCCGTGACAGGTGGACCCCGAGCAGGGCGAGGGCGAACAGCGCCTCGGCCACGAAGTCCCGGTCGCTCACCGCGTCCAACGAGTTCTCAAACCGGGCGGCGAAGCCCAGGTCGGCCGCCACGCCGTCGGGGTCAAGGGGCAGCGACGACCCAGCCAGGGCTCCGGCCCCCAGCGGGGAGACGTCGGCCCGGTCCCGGGCGTCCAGGAGCCGGTCCACGTCCCGGGAAAGTGCCCAGCCGTGGGCCAGCAGGTGGTGGGCCAGAAGGACCGGCTGGGCCTGCTGGAGGTGGGTGTAGCCGGGTAAGTACGCCTCGCCGGCGTCGTCGGCCCGGGAGGCCAGCGTGTCCTGGAACGAGGTAACCAGGGCGGATAGGTCGGTCAACTCCCGCAGGGTCCAGAGCCGCAGGTCGGTGGCCACCTGGTCGTTCCGGCTCCGACCGGTGTGGAGTCGGGCCCCGGCGTCGCCGGCCAGCTCGGTTACCCGCCGCTCAACGGCCGTGTGCACGTCCTCGTCGCTGGCCTGGAAAGTGAATGACCCGTCGGTCATCTCGGCCTCGGTGGCGTCCAGTGCCTCCAGCACAGCGGTCGCATCGTCCTCGGTCATCAGGCCCACTCGGGCCAGCATCCGGACGTGGGCCCGCGAGCCGGCGACGTCATCTCGAAACATCCGCCGGTCGAAGGGCAGGCTGTCGTTGAGGGCTTGGAGGGCCTCGTTGGAGCCTCCCTCGAACCGTCCGTGCCAGAGCGTGGCCATGGTCCTAACCCTCCCCCCGGGCGGCTCGCCGGGCCACCGTCCGTAGCCGCAAAGCATTCAGCTTGATGAAACCCTCGGCGTCAGCCTGGTTGTAAGCCCCCTCGTCCTCCTCGAAGGTGGCGATGGCCTCGTCGAAGAGGGTGTCGTCGGACTCCCGCCCTACGACTTCGACGTTGCCCTTGTAGAGCCGCACCCGGACCCGGCCGTTTACCCGGGTCTGCGAGTGGTCGATGGCCACCTGGAGCATTTCCCGTTCGGGGCTGAACCAGAAGCCGTCGTAGACCAGTTCGGCGTACCGGGGCATCAGCTCGTCCTTGAGGTGGGCCATGCCCCGGTCCAGGGTGATCGACTCCATGGCCCGGTGGGCCTTAAGCAGAATGGTCCCGCCGGGGGTCTCGTAGGCGCCCCGTGACTTCATGCCCACGAACCGGTTCTCCACGATGTCGATCCGGCCGATGCCGTTGGCCCCGCCCACCCGGTTCAGCTCGGTCAGGACCTGGGCGGGCGTCATGGAGGTCCCGTCGAGGGCCACCACATCGCCCCCCTGGTAGGTGAGGTCCAGGTAGGTGGCCTCGTCGGGAGCTATCTCGGGGCTAACCGTCCACCTCCACATCTCGGAGGTGGGCTCGGTCCAGGGGTCCTCAAGCGGACCGCCTTCGTAGGAGACGTGCAGGAGATTGGCGTCCATGGAGTACGGCGACTTGGTACCGCGCTTCATCTCCACGGGGATGTCGTTCTCTTCGGCGTAGTCCAGGAGGCTCTGCCGGGACCCCAGGTCCCATTCCCGCCACGGGGCGATGATTTTGATGTCGGGCTGGAGGGCGTAGGCCCCCAGCTCGAACCGGACCTGGTCATTGCCCTTACCGGTGGCGCCGTGGCTGATGGCGTCGGCGCCTGTCTCGTCGGCGATCTCCACCAGCCGCTTGGCGATGAGCGGCCGGGCGATAGACGTCCCTAGGAGGTACTCGCCCTCGTATAGGGCGTTGGCTCGGAACATGGGGTACACGTAGTCCCGGACGAACTCCTCGCGGAGGTCCTCGATGTAGATCTCGGTCACGCCCATGGCCTCGGCCTTGGTTCGGGCCGGTTCCAGTTCCTCGCCCTGGCCCAGGTCGGCCGTGAAGGTCACCACCTCACAGCCATAGGTCTCCTCCAACCACCGGAGGATGATCGAGGTGTCCAGCCCACCCGAGTAGGCCAGCACCACCTTGTCGACCGCCTTCCGGGCGGTGTCGTCGCTGCTCACGTCTCTATCCCTCTTCCCCGTGAATCATCCGTGTCCTGCTCAGAGCCCGGCCAGGGCCCGCAGGGTGTCGGCTAGCTGCTCGCCGGTCGTGTCCTGGGCCGCCACCACCATCAGGGTGTCGTCGCCGGCCACCGTACCGATGGCCCCGTCGATGCCGGTCCGGTCGAGGGCCGACGCCACCACGTGGGCCGACCCGGGTGGGGTCCGCAGCACCACGAGGTTGCCCGACGACGCCACGTCGACCACCCATTCGCCCAGCACCCGCCGTAGCTGGTCCCGGGGAACGTTCTGGTAGGCCGGGTGTTCGGGGATGGCGTAGGCGGTATCGCCGCCCGGTAGCCGGACCTTCACCGCCCCCAGGTCGTCAAGGTCACGTGACACCGTGGCCTGGGTGGCTGCCAGGCCATCATCGGCCAGAAGGCTGACGAGCATTTCCTGGCTGGTCACCACGTGGTCGGCCAGCAGTCTGCTGATCCGGTGCTGTCGATGGTGCTTGCTCACGCTCCGCTCCCTCCGTCGGCGGCCTCGCCCAGCAGCCAGGCCAGCAGGCCTCGGGCAGCGTGCATCCGGTTGGCGGCCTGGGGCCAGACTCGGCTGGCTGGCCCGTCGACCACACCGTCGGTGACCTCCTCGCCCCGGTGGGCGGGCAGGCAGTGTAAGAAGACGGTCTTTGGTCCGGCGGCCCCCATTAGGTCCTCGTCTACCCGGAAGCCCTCGAAGTCCCGGTGCCGTTGGGCGGCCTCGTCCTCCTGGCCCATGGAGGTCCAGACGTCGGTGTAGACCACGTCGACGCCGGCCACCGCGTCGGTCGCCTGGTCGAACTCGGCTACCACCACGCCGGCGGCCGCCAGGCGATCCCGGTCGGCCTCCGGCAGCCGGTAGCCGGGTGGCCCGGTGAACCGGACCTCGGCGCCCAGCATCCCAGCCGCCAGTGCAAGCGACCGGAACATGTTGTTGCCGTCGCCGACGTAGGCGACGGTCCTGCCGGCAAGGTCGCCGAACTCCTGCTGCATCGTGAGTACGTCGGCCAGGGCCTGGAGTGGATGGGCCTTGTCGGACAGCATGTTGACGATGGGCACCAGGTCCTCGCCGGCCATCCGCTCCACCGTGGCGTGGGCGAAAACCCGGGCGCCGATGCAGCCGTGGTAGCTGGCCAGAGTCCGAGTGACGTCCTCGACGGACTCCCGGACGTCCATTCCCACCTCGCCAGCCTGGATGTACATCGGATGTCCGCCCAACTGGAAGACGGCCATCTCCATGGAATTGCGGGTCCGGGCCGATGGCTTCTCGAAAACCAGTGCCATGCCCTGGCCCTCCAACACGCGGGGTGGCGACAGGTCGGTGGCCAGGTCCAGGACCCGGTGTAGCTCGTCCACCGTCAGGTCGTCGATCTCCAGCAGGTGTCGCATCAGGCCGTCTCCCCGGCGGATCCGGCCGCCAACACTTCTCCCAAGATCTCTGTGCCCTCGACCAGTTCGGCTGACGACACAGTCAGCGGGGGCGCCATCCGCAACGCAGTCGGCGTGATTCCGTTGACGACCAGGCCAGCGTCCAGGCAAGCCCGAGCCACCTGAGGCGCCGTTCGTTCGGCCAGCACCCCTGGGGCCAGCTCGGCTCCGAGGAGGAGGCCCTGGCCCCGTACCGATGAGATCCCGGGCAGCCCCTCGAGCAGGCCGGTCAGCTCGACGCCACGTTCCCGGGCCAGCCGGGGGGCGTCGATCTCCTCCATCACCCGCAGCACCTCGCGGGCCGCCGCGGCGGCCACCGGCTGGCCGGCGAACGTGGAACCGTGGTCACCGGGGCCAAAGGCGGCGGCCACCTCCGTGGTGGCCCATACAGCCCCGATGGGGATCCCGTTGCCGAGTGCCTTGGCCACCGTCACCACATCGGCCCGGATGCCGGCGTGGTGGAAGCCGAACCAGGCCCCGGTCCGTCCCAGGCCGGTCTGGACCTCGTCCATGACCAGCAGGAGGCCCCGTTCGTCGCATAACCGCCGGATGTCTCGTAGGAAGCCCTCCTCGGCCGGATTGATCCCTCCCTCGCCCTGGAGGGGTTCGAGCAGAATGGCCCCGACCGACGGGTCGAGGGCTGCCTCAAAGGCCGCCACGTCGTTCCACGCGGCGTGCCGGAACCCCTCGGGAAGGGGTTGGAACGGCTCGTGCTTCTCTGGCTGGCCGGTAGCGGCCAGGGTGGCCAGGGTCCGGCCGTGGAACGACCGGAAGGCGGAAAGCACGCCGTGCCGACCTCGGCCGTGGAACTTCCGGACCAGCTTGAGGGCAGCCTCGTTGGCCTCAGCTCCCGAGTTCTGAAATAGGACACGTCCCGGCTGGTCCTGATCGGTCCCCGACCGCACCAGCCGGTCCAGCCGCTCGGCCACCTCTAGCTGGGGTTCGGTCACGAACAGGTTGGACACGTGAATCAGCGTGGAGGCCTGCTCGGCCACTGCGGCAGCCACCCGGGGGTGGGCGTGGCCCAGCCCAGTGACGGCCAGGCCGCACAGGAAGTCCAGGTAACGGTGGCCGGCGTCGTCGAACAGCTCGGTCCCGGAACCCCGCACGAAGGTGAGTGGCGGGATGCCGTAGTTGCCCATAAGCCTCTCGGCCCAGAGCTCGGGTCCGGTGGTCGTCACGGCGCCACCCCGTCGACACCCCGGCCGTCTGCGGCTACCCCACCGTCGGGTAGGACCATGGTGCCGATGCCCAGGTCGGTGAACAGCTCCAGCAGGAGGACGTGGGGGATCCGGCCGTCAACCATGTGGGCCGAGCCCACTCCGGCCTCTACAGCTTCGATGCAGGCCTGGACCTTGGGGATCATGCCGCCGCTTATCGTGCCGTCGGCGGTCAGGGTGGCTAGTCCGGACAGGTCAATCCTCGAGATCCGTGACGACGGGTCGTCCACGTCGGTCAGGAGACCCTCTACGTCGGTGAGGTAGAGGATTCGTTCGGCGCCCAGAGCGCCGGCTAATGCGGCGGCCACCGTGTCGGCGTTGATGTTGTAAGCCTGTCCGCTGGGGTCGACGCCGATGGTCGACACCACGGGGATGAGGTCCTCGGCCAGCAGCCGTTCGATGATGGCCGGGTTGATTGAATCGACGTCGCCCACGAAGCCCAGTTCGGGGTTCCGGGCCGAGGCCTGGATTAAGCCGGCGTCCTCGCCGGACAGGCCGACGGCCAGCGGTCCGTGCCGGTTGATACCCGACACGATCTCCCGGTTGACCTTGCCGACAAGCACCATTCGGGCCACGTCCAGCGTCTCGGCGTCTGTGACCCGCAGACCGTCCCGGAACTCCGACTTGATTCCCAACCGGTCCATGAGGGCGCCGATCTGGGGCCCACCGCCGTGGACTACGACGGGTCGGATGCCTACTGAGTGCATGAGGACCACGTCCTCGGCGAACTGGGTGGCCAGAGCCTCGTCGACCATGGCGTTTCCGCCGAACTTGACCACGATGACCGAGCCGGAGAATCGCTGAATGTACGGCAGGGTCTCCACGAGTACGGAGGCCCGCCGCTCGGGTGAGAAGCCGGATTCGGAGGGTGTCTGCTGGTCCATGTCGTCCTCCACGGCCCTACGAGGTCCGCATGTTCTCGTCGATGTAGGCGTGGCTGAGGTCGGTGGTGACGATCCACGCCATGCCATCGCCTTGCCCCAGGTCCACGCCGAGGTCCAACCGCCGCCCAGCCATGTGGGCAGCTAAGGCCTGCTCGTCGACGTCGCAGGCCTGCCCCTCGGCGTAGACGACCTGTTCGCCGTAGGTGATGGTGATGGTGTCGGGGTCGAAGGTGATGCCGGCAGCTCCCATCTCGGCGGCGATCCGTCCCCAGTAGGGGTCCTCGCCGTACCAGGAGCACTTGACCAGCTGGCAGTTAGCGGTATCCCGGGCGCCTTTGGCCGCCTCTGCGTCGGTGGCCGCTCCGGTGACGGTCAGGAACACAGTCTTGGTTGACCCCTCAGCGTCGTTGGCCATCTGCACGGCCAGGTCTCGGCAGGCGTCAGCCAGGGCGGTCCCCAGGTCAGCTGTGTCCACCGGACCGGCCGCCCCCGAAGCCAACAGCAGGACGGTGTCATTGGTTGACTCGGCGCCGTCCACGGTCAGGCAGTTGAACGAGACCCCGACGGCGTCTCGCAGCAGGTCGGTGGCCGTGGACGGGTCAACCTCGGCGTCGGTGGTCAGCACGGCCAGCATGGTGGCCATATTGGGCTCCAACATGGCGGCACCCTTGGCTACCCCGCCGACCGTGAACACGCCTCCCGTAGTTGTCGGTCCGGTGGCCACCGTGGTCTTAGGAACTTTGTCGGTGGTCATCATGGCCACCGCGGCGGCCGGTCCCCCATCGGGGTCCAAGGCGGCAGTTACCGACGGGATGGCCGGGGCAATCCGGTCCATGGGAAGCGGGTAACCGATCCAGCCTGTGGAGCAGACGAGCACCTCGTGCGGAGCGCAGCCCACGGCCTCGGCAGTGAGGGCGCACATGGCTTCGGCGTCAGCCCGACCAACGGCCCCGGTGGCCGCGTTGGCGTTGCCGCTGTTCAGGATTACGGCGGCTGCCCTGCCTCCGCTGGCCGACAGGTGGTCCCGACAGACCAGAACGGGCGGGGCCGTCATCCGGTTGGAGGTGAACACCCCGGCAGCCGTGACCGGGGTGCCATCTGTGGTGGCCACCATGGCCAGGTCGTCGGCCCCTGAAGCCTTAACCCCGCAGGCCATGCCTGCGGCTACGAATCCCGGGACGGAGGTGACGCTCACGGGTAGACCCCGATGGAGGTGAGCCCGGTGGCCTCGTCGAGGCCTAGGGCTGCGTTGGCGCACTGCACGGCCTGGCCCGAGGCGCCCTTCACGAGGTTGTCGATGGCGCACAGCACCACCACCCATCCGGTCCGCGGGTCCACCCGGGCCGTCAGGTGTGCGGCGTTGGATCCCAGGGTGGCCTTGGTAGACGGCGACCGCTCGTCCACCACGATGAACGGCTCGCCGGCGTAGGCCTCAGCCAGGAGGGTTAAGGCCCCGTCGGTGTCCAGGTCACCGGTCGGCCGCGCATAGCAGGTGGCCAGAATGCCCCGGTTCATGGGCGCCAGGTGGGGGGTGAACATGACTGACACGCCGCCCACGGTGGTCCCGTCGGCCCGGGTGCTGAGGACCTGTTCGATCTCCGGGGTATGCCGATGGCCGGCCAGGCCGTAGGCCGTGTAGTCCTCGTCGACCGTGCAGAAGCTGGTGTTGGACTTCGGGGGCCGACCGGCTCCCGACACGCCGCTGGCTGCGTCGACTACCAAGCCCGCAGGGTCGATGGCACCGGCCCGCACGAATGGCGCTAGGGCCAGCGCCGAGGCGGTGGGATAGCAGCCGGCGGCGGCCACCAACCGGGCACCGGCCAGGTCGGACCGAAAGAGCTCCGGGAGGCCGTAGACAGCTTCGTCTAGCAGGCCGGGTACCTCGTGGTCCTCGCCGTACCAGGTCGGGTACAGGGCGGCGTCCCGGAGTCGGAAGTCGGCGGCCAAGTCGACAACGTGGCCCACCCGGTCGAGGAGCTCGGGCACCAGAGCCTGGGAGGCCCCGTGGGGCAGGCCCAGGAAGGTCACATCGCACCCGTCGACGGCCGCCGGGTCTGCCGGCGTGTACGACAAGTCCGGATAGTGGGCAGCCAGGCTCGGATAGAGGTCAGCCACCGCGGTACCGGCCTGGGTCTCTCCGGTGGCGATGGCCACCTCGAAGTCGGGGTGGCCGGCACACAACCGAAGGAGCTCGGCACCGGTAAACCCGGAGGCCCCGATGATGGCGATCTTATACATGCGTCAATTATGCTAACTGCTGCATACTAATACAACATATCTATGCAGATTTTCGCATATCTGCAGGTCAACATCAAAGTGTCTCATCGTTTGAGATGGCGTCTTTAGTCGTTGTCGGCGTTGATCACACCAACGACGACTGGTTCGAACCCGACAGCCGAAAGGGTCACATCCACCGCCTGGTCACCATCAGAAAGACCGTCGTTCACGCCGGTCACCACCACCGTCTGGGGCGTATCCCAGTTCGACGCAGTAAACGTCAACGCCGAAGCCGACACCACCGCCTCAGACAGGTCCGAAGACGCCACCGAAACAACCACATCACCAGCCGGCTCAGACCCCAGAGCAAACGTAAACGAGTCCGAAGAACCCGACTCCGACATCACCGTCGAACCCTCCGACTCCACCAACGACCCGAACCCGACAACACAAGCCGGCAACACGTCCTCGACCTCTTCTTCGACCAGTTCGTCGTCATTATCGAGATTGACTGCGCTAACAGGAGTGTCGCTCAAAGCGGTGAAGGCGCTGTCGCTCTGGTTGTCGACCACTGAGACAACAACGAGGAAGTCCTGGTCCCCGTCATCGAGGCCGTCGTTCACACCTGTTACCACCACCGTCTGGGGCGTATCCCAGTTCGACGCAGTAAACGTCAACGTGAATGGTGAAACAAGGCCCTCTTCTTGATCCTGTGAGGTAACGGAGAAGGCGACGTTTGAGCCGGGACGTTCGTCAAGGACCACGGTGAACGAGTCCGTGTCACCGTCTTCGGACACGACTGTCGAACCTCCCGACTCGACGACCGTGTAGCCGGCGACCTCGTTGTCGTAGGTGTCAGCAAGAATCGATATTGAGGGGGCAGCACCGTACTCGTCAGCTGAGAGCTCGTCGAAGACAGAAATGGTGATGTAGGTGACTTTGATTCCATCGAAGAGGATGTCATCGACACCGGTCACGGTCACCGTCTGGGGGATATTCCAGTCGGTGGAAGTGAAGGTCAAAGCGACTGGCGTGAGGGTCAACTCTGTGGGATCCCCTCCAGATACTGAGACGACAACGTTGGCCGTCGGTTCGGTATCGAGGGCCACAGTGAAGGTGTCGGTGGTCTCATCCTCGGAGACATGAGTGGAGCTGTTGGACTGAATGACAATTATGTTCACTGCCTGTGACGGTTGGGGATCACCGCCACCGCCACCACCACCACCACCGCCACCGCCACCGCCACCGGAAGCTTCATCGTTGTCGACAGTGGTCACGGTCACTGTCTGGTCGGACAGTGAATCAAAGTTGTCGTCCGAGCTGCCATCAACCACGGCCAGGGTGATCGTCGAGTTGATACTCCCGTCGATGATGTCGTCATCAACACCGGTCACCGTGATCGTCTGAGCCGAATCCCAGTTGCCGCTCGTGAACGTCAACGACGCCGCCGACACCGTCGCCTCCCCGGTATCGCCCGACGTGACACTGATCACCACGTCAGAAGCCGGCTCAGCGGTGAGCACCACGGTAAACGTGTCCGTTGTTCCCGACTCAGAAACCGCTGTCGACCCACCCGACTGAGTCACCGTGAACCCAGCCGAGTCGTTATCAGCGGTCGCCGCGGTCACTGTCTGGTCGGACAGTGAATCAAAGTTGTCGTCCGAGCTGCCATCAACCACGGCCAGAGTGATCGTCGAGTTGATACTCCCGTCGATGATGTCGTCATCAACACCGGTCACGGTGATTGTCTGAGCCGAATCCCAGTTGCTGCTCGTGAACGTCAACGACGCCGCCGACACCGTCGCCTCACCGGTGTCACCCGACGTGACACCAATGACGACATTGCCGGCGGGTTTTGAGTCGAGGACAACGGTGAACGTGTCCGTTGTTCCTGATTCGTTTACTGACGTCCCCGACGACTCGGCCACCGTGAATCCTGGAATGTCGAAGCAGTTCATTCCGTCGCCGTCGTTGATGTTGTCGTCGTTGCCCAGGTCGGTGACATCGGCTGTGCCACTGAGGTCACTGGCCAAGTTTGTGCCGACCTCGTACACGTCACCGTTCTTGTGCTGGAAGATGAGGCGCCCTTGCCAGTACCAGGCGTTCCGCCAGGCCTTGTCGTTTGGAAAATCCGTGCTGGGAGTCAGGCTTGCGATGGTGGAGCCGGTAGCCGTGTCCGAAGCTCCGCCGTGGGTCTGGTACTTGACGACCACGACCTTTTCGGTTTTATGGGCGAGACCAACCAGATAGTTGGCAGCCCCACTGCCGAGATCTGCTCGTATCGCCGCCCAGTCCGCCACCTTGCCGGTACTCGCACTGACAAGGGTCGTAGGAGAACTTTGGTCTGAGATCCCTGAATCAGACGATGACGTGTAGCCGGTGAGGAGATCCGGTCGCCTTACCCGGTAGACCCCTGACTCGTCGCCGTAGATGTAGTCGCCGTGGACGTCGAAGGTTCCCTGTGTGGCGCTTTCCTCCACTTCTGCCACGTATCGAACTTCGTCGTCGTCGAACCGGACGAGCAGGGAATTAGGGTTTGAACCTCTTGGGACGATTCCGTATGCCTTGTCGTCCACGGGGCTGATACCGAGGGCGTTGATCTCACTGATACCGAGGGTGTGGATGGACGACGAGGAAGGACTGGAGTCGATCCCGGTGAGTTGTTCGACCGCGTAGCCGCCCGATCCGTTGTCGTTGACCTTGATTGGATTGGCCGAATAGGAGTCGCAGTAGTACGTCCCAGGTGCAGCTGACGCTGGCTGTGCGGTGACGATCAGGGCGGCTGGCACGAGGACCGAGGAGAGAACTGCGGTGGCCAGCAGGCTTCGACGGACCCGCCAAGATCTGAATCGTCCAGTTCGCATGCGCATGGTCACCGCGACGCGCTTTAGCCGAATGCGGCGATTGAGGTAATCGACCGCTCGACGAGGACCTCTTCAGAAGCCCGGCCGCGCCCGTTTTCGTTGGCGCCGGAGACCCGCCAGGCGTTGACCCCTTCGGCTTCTGAGGCCCTGATCGCCACTCGGGTTTCCCCGCCGATCATGTTGAGGATGTCGACCCAGTCGTTACCGATCCGGCCTTCGATCAGATACCCGGTCGGACGGTTCCCGGTCTCACCACGATTCCATTTGAACTTGATGGAGTTCTCTTTGCGTTCAAACTCCAGATCGAGGGGCGCTCCGGGCACACCCTCATCACGGTCGCGCTCTGAACTACCACCATGACGACCCCGGTCGTCGGGCCCTCGGCAGTCGCCACCGCGGCGGCTAAGGGAGACGACAGCGAATGCGAGGAAGCCGATGAGGGCCAGCAAGCCAAGCAGGACAGCTAGGACGATTAGCAGGAACCACCACAACGGCCAACAGCACTGGTCGCAGGGCCCTTGTCGATCACAGCAGCATCGATCACATGGATCGTCTTGATCATCCGGGTCAAAGACACCGGGTAGATTGTTCGAGTCGGATGGGAAGCAATCGGTCACCGACTGGTTCCAGACCACCACCGGGTCGAACCCCAGCGACACGCCCTCCCGGTAGGCGTCAGCACGGATCTCCACGCTGAGCAACTCGCC
>ENA-UPTF01000187-UPTF01000187.1-marine-metagenome-genome-assembly--contig:-NODE-187-length-43789-cov-3.665561_pt1 | contig 43789 bp, 51 predicted proteins | sample MGYA00238166_ERZ767019 | MGnify/ENA primary metagenome ERZ767019 (study PRJEB28930, sample SAMN06266391) | marine metagenome | isolation source: Sea water from 250 m depth | place: Atlantic Ocean | study... | reverse complement strand
CTTGACGGTCGGGGTCGGTTACGAAGTATGGCGACAGGAAACCTTTGTCGAATTGCATACCTTCTGTGAACTCAAGGTCGACTCCGAAAGTGTTCGATTCTTCGACTGAGATCACTCCGTCTTTGCCGACTTTGTCGAATGCTTCAGCAAGGATTTCGCCGATTGCAGGGTCAGCTGAGGAAATCCCAGCAACAGATGCAATCTTTCCTTTGTCCGAGGATACGTCTTCGGACATTTCGCCAATCTCTTCAACGGCACATGCGACTGCTGCCTCGATGCCCTTCTTCAGCGACATTGGGTTAGCGCCTGCAGCGACGTTGCGGAGACCTTCGCGAACCATTGCCTGTGCCAGGACTGTGGCAGTGGTGGTGCCGTCGCCTGCAACGTCGTTGGTTTTGGTTGCGACCTCTTTGACGAGTTGGGCACCCATGTTTTCGAATGGGTCCTCGAGTTCTACTTCTCGAGCAATGCTGACACCATCGTTGGTGATGGTTGGAGCGCCGAATGACTTTTCGAGCACCACGTTGCGGCCCTTTGGACCCAACGTCACCTTTACGGCGTCTGCGAGTTGGTTAACGCCTGCCTCAAGGCCGCGTCGTGCTTCTTCACTGAATTTGAGAATTTTTGCCATTGTTCAGACTCAGCTCACTATCGCGAGGACATCGCGTGCACTTAGGATCAATAGATCTTCGCCGCCTGATGTGATTTCGGTGCCACCGTATTTGCTGTATATGACGGTGTCGCCGGCGTTCACGTCGACGGGAATGAGTTCTCCGGTTGAATCGGATCGCTTTCCCGGACCAACCGCGAGGACTTCACCCTGTTGGGGTTTTTCCTGGGCTGTATCGGGAATAACAAGACCGCTAGCAGTGGTCTCCTCAGCGACGCCGGGTCGCACAACAATGCGATCCTCGAGTGGCTGCAGGTTCATCAGCTGTTCGCCTCCATAGCTTGTGTAATTAGGGCCCATGGGAGCATTAGCACTCTCACATGGGGAGTGCTAACGATATGGCGGTTGGCTGCCGAGAAACAACCTGTCGGAGCAACGTTTCTCAGAATTTTTCATAAATTTTGCTGATTAATCGATAAATGGGAGTCGGAGATTCGGATCTGCTCCCAGGTCTAGGGGTGATTCTCCGTCATTTTGCATTCGCCACCAGGCCGTTGCTGCCACCATCGCAGCGTTATCTGTGCACATTGCTCGGGAGGGAAGGAATCCTTGAATGCCGTCTTCGACGCATATATCCAGCGTTTTCTCCCGGAGTTCGCTGTTTGCGGCTACCCCGCCAGCTAGGCAAATGCCTTTCGCTCCTACCTCATGTGCGGCGCGTCGGGCTTTGTGGGTGAGGACATCAACAGCTGCTGCTTGGAATGACGCGGCTATGTCCGCTGTTTCCACACCAGGGTTTTGTCGAACGTGATTTACGACTGCGGTTTTCAGTCCTGAGAACGAAAAGTTGAGGCCTTCGTTGCGCATCGGGGGCGTAAATTTGACTGCGTTAGGGTCTCCTTGCTTACTTAAATCATCGATAGCGGGACCTCCCGGGTATCCCAGGCCCAAATATCTGGCCACTTTGTCAAATGCTTCTCCTGCTGCGTCGTCCACTGTCGCGCCCAGGAGTCGGTATTGCCCGTGGTCTTGAAATTCGATGAGCATGGTGTGTCCACCACTCACAAGCATGACGACCAGCGGGAATTCTATTTCTGGTTCTTCTAGCAGAGCTGCATATAAGTGAGCTTCGTGGTGGTTGATGCCAATGAAGGGAACATTCCAACCGAGGGCTAGTGCTTTGGCTGCTGATACGCCTATGAGAAGACTGCCGATGAGCCCCGGTCCGTGAGTTGCAGACACGACGTCGATGTCTTCGTCGTTGATTCCTGCTTCCACCATTGCTTCAGCAATGACGGGTGTAAGTAACGATTCGTGGGCTCGTCCAGCAATTTCAGGAACGACTCCGCCGTAGCGTGCGTGGAGGTCTACTTGGCTGCTGACGACGTTGGCGAGGACCTGGTTTCCGTCGACAACGACGGCTGCTGCGGTTTCGTCGCACGAAGTTTCGATTCCTAGAATCACAGTCATTGTTGCCCCCAGTCGGTGGTGCCTGGTATCTCAGTTTCGATTTGGTTGAGAAGTGCGCTGTGGTCCGCGTGTTGTATGTCATGGCACCACATCACCAGTGCGTCTTCTCCGTTGTCGCCGTAGTAAGCGGCTCGCACTCCGGCGGGCGCATAGCCGAATCGTCTGTACAGCTTTTGGGCGCGTTCATTTGATACTCGAACTTCGAGCGTCATTGCGGTGATGTTGTGGCGGAGGCTGCCACGGTGGACAGCCAGCATGAGTCGATTGGCGATGCCGTGGTGTTGTGCTTTGGGGTCGACTGCTACCGAGGTGATGTGCCCTTCGTCGTGGACGATCATTGCTCCTCCGTAGCCTGCGACTCGGCTGTTCTGGTAGGCGACGTAGTAGACCCGTTTGTCTCGCCGTCGCAGTTCGTCGTGGTACATCGACGCGGACCATGGTTTTGTGTAGACCTGTTTGTCGATGTTGCGGATCGCTCGAACATGTCGCTTTCTCATTTGTTCAACAACTATGTGTGTTTCATCGGTGATCATGAGCGTTCTCGTTGTTGCCAGTTGATCCGGGCATCGGGAGCTCTGAGGTACAGGGGTGTGACCTCGGACGGAGAAACGAATTCTTCGCGCAACGCCCGCGGGTGAGCGAGTTCTACGAGAGATCCTGCGTTGGGGTATCTGAAACCTTCTTGACCAATTTCGACACCTCGAAGATTTTCGAAGGTTTCTGCGTAACGTTGTGCTCCGTCACCTACGACTAGGCAGTCTTCGGCGTTGGCGTTGAGTTGGTTGGCCACGTTGTCGGGCTGGTCAACGTGGGGTTCAGAGATTCGTTGGATGCCTCCGGCAGTTCTGCGGTACGTGGCGTAGAAGATTTCTCCGCGGCGGGCGTCGACCGTTGACACAATCAGTCGGTCGGAAAATCGGGCAGGGAAGGCTGCAAGGTCGAGGCTGGATATGCCGATCATGGGTACTTTGCATGCGTGGGCTATTGCTTTGGCGGTAGCGAGGCCTACCCGGAGCCCGGTGAACAGACCTGGGCCAATATCGACGGCTACGACTCCAATCTCTTGAACGTCGATCTTGGTTTGCGCGCATAAAAATTGGATCGCTGGGGCGAGAGTTTCAGCATGACGTCGGTCTCTGGCTGTATGGAATGAGGCTATGACTCCTTCGTGACCCCCTATGGCGACTCCTACTTGTGGAGTGGCTGTTTCTATGCCGAGTACGAGCATGTTAGAGATCCCCCGTTTCGGCTGTGGTCCAGTCTTTCCAAGCCTCTTCTAATTTTTGTTTTCTCGACACCCAGGAGGGTCCTATGGGTTCAATTTCGAGGACGCGGGCGTCGTCGACGTCTTCTAGGTGTCCAAGTTGAATTCGTATGCGCAAAAAGTCTCTTGGGAGTTCTGGAACGACGACTTCGCCCCATTCGATGCAGATTGTTGCGTGGTCTTCTAGGAGTTCTGGTAGGTCAAGGTCGAGGACTTCTGCAAGGTTGTCGAGGCGATAGACGTCGAGGTGGTGCAGACGCAGGCGGCCTTCGTAGCTAGCGGCCAAGGTGAATGTGGGGCTTGTGACCTGTTCGGTGACTCCGAGTGCTGCTGCGAGGCCTTGAACGAAAGCAGTTTTCCCGGCTCCTAGGTCTCCCGATAGGAGAATGACATCTCCTGGTTGCAAGATCGGTTCGAGAGCGGCGGCTACTTGCCTCGTGGCTTCTACGGAACGGGTTCGGACATGCATCATGGGCGCTAGTTCTGAGTGTACGACTGGTTACGGGTGCCACCGACGCGGGACTCGCGCTGTTATCGCTGTCAAGATCTCATACGGGATGGTGTCAGACCAGCGAGCCAGGTCCTCCACTGTGATCTGATGGGTGCCCGACGATCCGATAAGGACTGCTTGGTCGCCGTTGTAGGCACTGGTGGCTTTAATGTCGACCATTGTTTGGTCCATGCATACTTTGCCGACAACGTTGTGGAGGTTGTCGTTGATAATTACCTGTGCTTTGTTCGATAGTGCACGTCGGTATCCATCCGCGTATCCGACCGGCAGGGTTACCACTCTGGTGGGCTTCTCAGGTGCCCAGGTGCTGCCGTAACTGACGGGATTTCCTGCTTCTACCACTTTGAAGTAAATGACTTCGCTCCGCCATGACAGCACGGGTTGAAGTTCGATTTGGTGGGGCGTGTCCGTTGTGGGGGCGACTCCGTACATCAGTAATCCGGGGCGGACGAGGTCTAGGTGAGATTCTGGGAGGGCCATGACCGCGGCTGAGTTAGCTATGTGGCGTTTGGGAGTGGGAAGGCTATGTCGAGAGTAGAACTCGAGTGCTTCAAGGAACCGTTCGAGTTGTAGTCGCGCGAATGCAAGGTCGGGATGATCAGCCGACGCGAAGTGGGTGAAGACCCCTTCCACGTTGACTGATGGGCATTGAAGTGCTGCTTCGAAAAGGGTGTCGGCGTTGTAGTGGTGAACGCCGATGCGTTCCATTCCAGTGTCAATCTTGAGGTGGACTGTCGCTGTTGTGTTTGCGGTTTTTGCTGCTTCGTTTATTTGGTGGAGTTTGTCTACTGATGGCGCTGTGAAAGTCAGGTTGTGTTCGAGGAATAAAGGTATTTGTCGCGCTACTGCGCCTCCAAGTACATGAATCGGGGTTGTAATTCCGCCTTGTCGGAGAGCGATACCTTCTTCGACATATGCGACGCCTAGGCAGGAGGTGTTGAGATCTTGGAGTTTTTGGGCGACCTGAATGAGGCCGTGACCGTACGCGTCTGCTTTCACAATTGGCATCACTTGGGTATTTCCAACGTGTGCTTGTACGGCTTTGTAATTGTGTTCTAAAGCGGTGAGATTGATGTCACACCATGTGGGGCGCTCGGTGTCGTTCATGTTGAGAACATCGCTGAGCGGGCAGATTGGAGTAGTGAAGGAAGGTCGCTGGCTGTCATGTCGGGGTGAGCGAGTTGGGCTGCCTGTCCATGCCAGTGGGCTGCTGCAGCTGCTGCTAGGTGGGCTGGTGTATTTCGGGTCAGTGCTCCAATGATTCCCGTTAGTACGTCGCCGGTACCTGCGGTAGCTAGTCGCTGGTTGGCGTTGCGAACGAAGATTAGGTCGCCTCGTGGGTCGCTCACGAGTGTTGTTGGACCTTTGAGGAGCACGACGCTGTTCTGAGCGGCGTTGCGGACCGCGGCGCACCGATCTGCAGCCGGCGGCGATCCGGTGAGCTTTTCAAATTCGCGGTCGTGAGGGGTGAGCACTGTGGGGAATGTACGACGCTTTAGGACTGAGGGGTGGGTTGCTAGGGCTGTGAGGCCGTCGGCGTCGACGATGGTTGGAATGGGCGCTCGTTCTATAAGTTCAGCGGTCGTGGCGAGGGTATGTGGTTCAGTGCCTAATCCAGGGCCGATGAGAAGGGCAGCGAAACGTTCTAGGTCCTTTAATACTTCGGGGAGCCAGTCGTCATGAGGGAGTTGTCGCGTCACTACTTCAGTCGGCATATCACGTGGCTGGACGTCTGTGGTGGGCGAAGAGGCGACCACCATTCCCGCTCCTGCTCGTAGCGCTCCGCTGGCTGCTAGTTGGGCGGCTCCGGTCATCCCGGGTGATCCTGCGATGAGGCGCACCGCGTTTGTCCATTTGTGGTCTGTGGTTGTTCGTTGGGAGAGGGGTGCTAATAGATCTTGGTCAGTTATCAGGTTGGATCGAGAACTAGTGATCCCAAGACCCAGGTCCGCTATTTCTATATTTCCAGCTCGACTTGCGCCTGGTTCGAGGAGAAGCCCTGGCTTTAGAGCCCCAAAGGTAATGGTTTGTTGGGCTTGCAGTGATCCGCGGTCCTCACCAGTGAGCCCATCAACACCAGAAGGGATATCTACTGCCAATACCGGGCATTGAGGTTGGGGTGGTGGTTCCCAGCTGTCTCGCAGTCCTGTGCCGTATGCCGCGTCGATGACGAGGTCGGCGTCGGGGAGAACGTCGGGGCCGGGAGTATTGAGTTTGCATCGAACACCGCGTCGCCGAAGTAGTTGTGCGGCGACGCGACCATCTTGGCCGTTATTGCCTTTGCCAGCAATGATGGTCACTCGCCGTCCGTAGCTGCCACCCAACATTCGCAGTGCCGCAGTTGCGACGGCATAGCCGGCACGTTGGATGAGTGTTTCTTCGGATTCTGTTGCTTGCGCGTCGATGACCTTCATTTCTGCGGGCGTCACGACGGGTAACACGATGCTCTATTCCGCTATGACGAGCGCTTCAGCCGTCGACGATGTGTGGCTGAGTGAGATGTGCCACCGACGAACTCCGGTATGGGCAGCGAGTTGAGCCGCTGAGCCGTGAAGTTGTAAGCCAGGTCGCCCGGTCATGTCTTTGGTAATTTCTATTTCTCGGAAGCGAATCTTTCCTAATCCGACTCCTAGAGCTTTCATTACTGCTTCTTTTGCAGCAAAACGGACAGCAAGTCGTTCTGTCGGGTCGGTGGCAGTGTTGCAATAGGACAACTCACTTTTTGTGAAGAGGCGTTCACTAATTTTGTGGCGCCGGTGGAGCACAGTTCGAAATCGTTGTACATCTACTAAATCGATACCGACTCCGATCATGATGTCCAGTGCTCCGCTAGAACATAGACGGGTCGGGTTAGAAGGTCGACGACGTTGATGGTGGAGAGGATGTCGTCGCGAAAGGACGGGTGGGATTCAGTTACGGCGTCTTGAAGTGCACCGTATCTGCCTCTATACCCTTGCAGCACAGTCCTCATCGATGGGCTGGGTAGGTAGTCGTGGAATCGACAGTGGAGCAGGGTGAGCCCGGTTGTTTGGTTGTCTTTCACTTCGGGGATGTGGATGACGCTGCGGCCGTCGCTACCGACACCAACCATGATTTCTTTTTCGAAAGCAGCTCGGTGTTTGCCGCCTCTCAGAATTGGGTTGGTGTCAGTTCTGGAGGCGATGCCGGACGCGATACCTCCGCGATCGATGACTTGAATCGTTGCGTCTTCTGTGACGTCTCCTTCGATTCGGTAACGGGTCCAGCCGGTAACTTCAGCTACTGAAGCATCTAGGGCCACCAAGGTTCGCAATTCTCGGTAGGAAAGGCGGTCTCGGGGAGTTCCGGCCTCTAGGGCGGCCTTTGCGAGGGTTGATTGAAGCAGTGTTTCGTCAGAGCGGGATATGCCTACAGTCACTGTTTTTGCTTGATGTTTGATTGCGTCAACTGGTCGAGTGAGTTCGTCTATCGCTTTGGTGAGCGCCGCGTTGAGATCATCGATGACAACTCCTGGTCGGCCGACCTTGCCGACTTCTATCTGGTAGCTGTCTAGAGATGCGATACCCATTGCGTATCTGAGAACGGTGACTAACTTCGCAGCAGTACTCGCTTCGAGGTGCCCGTCGTAACTGGAGCCTCGCAACCCATCGAGAAATTGACCGCCAGGAATCGCCAGGTCGTCTTGTAGTCGTTCGAAGGCACCGTCTTCGAGTGTTCCGTCGGCAATGATGGTTTCAAGTGTCGATCGCATTTGACGCAATGGCAGAGCTTGATTATCGATCGCCAGTGCTGCTTCATACCCAAATAGGTGGCCGACAATGGTCGCGAGGATGAAGTCGAGTGCGGGGTGTAGTTGGGGAACTGTCAGAAGTTCTGCGGCTGTTTCAAAACGCGATTCGTTTTCGCTGGCCACAACAACAGGAATTGCCTTGTGGGCACGATATATGGCGACTTCTTTGGCCACATCGTCGATGTTTGACCCACTGAGACCGGCGGCACAGACAAAAATAAGTGGCTCAGATGACAGGTCTATGTGTTTCTTGTCTTCAGTTCCGTCTTCTGGGATTGCTTTGTAGCAGAGTTCGGAAAGCTTGATCCTAATTTCGTTAGCTGCAATTCGGTTGGGACCGTTTCCTACTACTGCCCAATATCGTTTTTGGGGTGCGTGGCGTTGCGCGGCCATTGCTATGGACGGTCGTGTTGCTAGAACCTGTTCCATGGATTGCGGGAGTTGGCGTAAGGCGCTGAGTATCTCGGTTTGGTCTCGAGCTGTGTCGATTAGGTTCGCTAACGCGCTGCTGAGCAGGACACCAGCGACGACCTGTGCATAAAAGGCTTTGGTGGAGGCAACCGACATTTCAACATCTCGACCGTCTGATGTGTAGAGAACGCCGTGAGATTTATCGGTGAGGTCGCTACCTCGACGGTTAACGATGGCGATGACGTGACCACCCCGTTGACGAATTAGGTCAACGGTGCGGTTGGTGTCTGTTGTGGTACCTGACTGGCTGACTGCTACGACCAGCGTGTCTGACATATCGGTTGCCATAGAGAATCCGCTTAGTTCAGTGGCAAGTTGAGCTTCGACTGTTAGTTCTTGCTCTTTTATTAATGGACTCAGGAATTGGGGGATTGTTCGCGCAGCTACTGCGGCGGTTCCTTGGCCAATAGCGATGATTCTTTTTATTTGTTTATTCGCAAATGCATTCTGGATCGCAGCGGGGATGGTCTCGAGACCGAGGTGGACCAGTAGCTTGCCATCGGTTTCGATGATCCTTCCTCGAAGGGTTTTGTGAACTGATTCGGGTGCTTCTTGGATTTCCTTTAGGAGAAAATGAGGCGCGTCGCCTCGGTCGATATCTCGTGTGGTGATGTCGGCGGTTGTTATTTCGTCTGTTCGGACGGGTAGTTCGGTTCCGTCGTAGGCCAGGCGAGTTACGCCCTGCAGGTCCCCGGCCTTTGTTGCGTCAAGTTGAATGATTTGACCGGCGCTGGATATCGGGTTTTGGGGGTCTGCTGGTTTTTCTCCGTCCATTCGGATCCATTGAGAGGCGTCTTCGACCACCCCATATGGTTCGCTGGCGACTACGTATGAGTTGTCTGCGATCCCCACGTATATGGCTTGACCACTTCCTCTCAGTGCGAGTGACAGTTTGTGGGGTTGGTCGGCATTGTGGCTAGCGATAGCCATTGAACCCTCGAAAGTCGAAACCGTGGCACGGAAAGCCTCGAGGTCATTCGAATTGGATGTGAGTTGTTTGCTGATGAGGGTGGGTACGACTTTGGCGTCGGTAGTGATTTCTGGTGATACCTCTAGGTTCTGGAGTTCCGCCAGGTCCATGTAATTGTCTATGTCTCCGTTGAGGACAGCTGACACGTAGGGCTTGTTGCTGCTGTTGATTTCTTGTGAATCAACAGGGTGCGCGTTTGCTTCGGATATGACACCGACACTTGCCCATCGTGTGTGTCCTAGGACGGTGACTTGAGATTCGGGTCCAGCTATGGCTTCTTGAAGCAGTTCGTCACTGCGTATAGCTGCCCTGATGATGTTGGTGTTGTCTCCGAGGTCACCAATTTCTGCCGCGTTCTTGTACACAAAAGCTATGTGTTGTCCGCAGTCGCGAATTGCTCCTGATCGGAGAATCGCATCATTGAAACGGGGTCCTTGGAGTGCGCTGAATGGAAGGTTGTGGTTCGTTACAAAAACTTCGATGCCTGCTGAGTCTCTTCCGCGAACCTCAAGTCGGTCTAATGCTGAGAGAGCGGTCTGGATTGACATCAGCCCTGGGAGAGAACTTGGTTCTGGTGTTCCTCCGGCAAGATCAAGAACAGCTTCGGCTGTTCGCAGACGATCTTGTTCTATCGCCCAAAGCGAATCGCGCACCTCAAGCAGCGATGAGTTCAGATGTTCTAGGTCGATGGCAAGGTGGTCAAGGTGTTGGTCGATTGCCGTGAGGGCATCGTTAGCTCTAAGGATTTCGCCCTCGATCGCTAACGCCGAGGATCGGTCGAAGACAAGCATGCCGATCCCTGGGACACTTCGCAGTTCTCGGTCCGTTGCAGCTAATAGATCTGCAGTCTGTGTTATGTGCGCAACCATATTTTCTGGATCTTCAATGGCGGATCGGAGAAAAGTGACTGCTGAACTGAGGCGCGTAAGGGTGATGTCCGGGTTGAGAATTTCTCGATGTTCCGGTCCGCGAAGGACGGCGATGATGCCGCACATACTGTTGAGGGTAGCGGCGGTGTGGCTGGTGTTATTCGCGGTCTAGCTGATACTGGCTTGAACGACGTCTGCTAAACGCTGCGCCTCGCTTTGGGCCAGGCTCTCGTCCGTTGCTTCTACCATGACTCGGATCACAGCTTCCGTGCCGCTCGCTCGGACCAGGACTCGTCCATTGTTCGCTAGTCGCGCTTGGGTTAGTTCGATTTCTTGTTGCATCTCTGCTGTTATTTCAGCTGATTTCGAGGGGACAGGAACGTTGAGGAGCACTTGAGGGGTCTGGTGCATCGCGTTGTTTGCGAGTTCTGCGCTGTTTTTGTCGCTCCGAAGCATGAGGTCTGTGAGGAGCGCTCCGCTCAGGAGACCATCACCGGTTGTTGCGTGGTGTCGAAATATGAGGTGCCCAGACTGTTCGCCTCCTAGGACCGCATCGCCTGCGTCCAGTCGGGTCAGAATGTTTCGGTCCCCTACGGGTACTTCAATGGTGGCTATGTCCGCCTGCTGCATGGCTTGTCGTACACCAAAGTTCGACATCACTGTGATGACGACGCTTTTATTGACCAGCAGTTCGCGTTGATCAAGGTCGGTTGCGAATAGGCACAGTTGTCTGTCTCCATCGATGAGCGCGCCATTGGACGCAACGGCGATCAGGCGGTCTGCGTCCCCGTCTAACGCGAGCCCTAAATCAGCTCCAGTTGATTTGACTGTCTCAGTCAACATTTGAGGGCTCGTTGAACCGCACCCCTGATTGATGTTTCGTCCATTGGGTTCATTGTTAATGATGTCAACTCGGGCACCGAGTTCACGAAAGAGCGGCTCGGCGATGTGAGAAGCGGATCCATTCGCACAATCGACAACAAGATGTGCTCCTTCAAGTGTTCTGTCTTCCAAGGCGTCGATGATCGAGTTGATCCATGCGGCAGTCGGGTCGGCATGTTGCGTTGGGTCCAAGCTTTGTTGTGTTGTGACCGGTGTGTCCGTGAGGAGTTCGTTCAACCGTTTTTCGATCGTCAATTGTTCTTCGTCGCGAAGTTTTCGGCCTCCGGGAGCAAAGATCTTTACACCGTTGTCAGTCCAGAGGTTGTGGGACGCCGAAACTACGACGCCACCGGAGTTTTCGACGTTCGACAAATACGCGACGACGGGTGTCGGGATTACACCGGCGTTGACTGCGGTCAGTCCATTGTTGCTAATTGCCGACATGACTGCTTCAGACAACGCGGGCCCTGATTCTCGGGTGTCGCGTCCAATGATCCACCGGTCAGCAGACAGTACTTCGCTCGCGGCTGTTGCGAGACACGTCACAAATCTTTGGTTGAGTATTTCGGGCGCGGGGCCACGAACGCCATCGGTGCCGAATGACAGTGTCATGTCGACTCCTTCAAGATTTACCGCTTGGAGTACTGCGGTGCCTTACGAGCTTTCTTGAGGCCATACTTCTTGCTCTCTTTAGCTCGAGCGTCCCTGGTGAGCAGTCCAGCAGCTTTGAGCACAGGGCGTTGTTCCGGATCTAGTTCGATGAGGGCTCGTGCGATTCCGAGTCTGAGAGCGCCGGCTTGACCTGCCGGACCGCCTCCGTCGAGGGTCGCGTCTATGTCATATGCCTCAACCTGTTCCAAGAGACGGAGAGGTTCGGTGACCAACAGCCGGTGGACTGAAGAAGTGAAATAGTCATCGAAGGACCGTTTGTTGCAGGTAATCACGCCGGTGCCTGGTCGAAGTCGAACTCGAGCGACGGCTTCTTTGCGTCTGCCTGTTGTCTGGGTAAGTGGAGCAGTCATTTATCTGTTGTTCTCAAGCTTTCGCTATGGCGTTTTCTAAGGTCAGGACTTCTGGTTGCTGCGCAGAATGTGGGTGTTCTGAACCGGCATATACCTTCAACTTGGTGAGCATTTGAGCCCCAAGACGGTTGCTGGGGAGCATGCCTTTAATGGTTCTGCGAATGGCGTCTTCGGGTTGCCGTTCGAGTAAGTCAGCGTATGTTTGCGACTTAAGCCCGCCTGGGTACCCCGAGTGGCGGTGGACTAATTTCTTTTCGGCTTTTTCGTTAGTGAGGACGACCTTGGCGGCGTTAAGGATGATCACGTGGTCGCCACAGTCAAGATGCGGGGCAAAGGTGGGCTTGTGCTTCCCACGGAGAATACGGGCTACTTCGGTCGCCATTCGACCAAGTACAAGGTTCTCGGCGTCCACAACGAACCATTGGCGTTGGATTTCGCTCGCTTTGGGGGAATAGGTACGCACTCTGCGTCAACCTCTCAAGTTTTCTGAAACAACATTGTTTCCAGTTTGACCCGGCGCAGGTGTGAAGTGGCCGAGGTTTAAGGCTACGGGCGTATGGTTCAAACGGCAAACGTCAACAACGAGTGATTTCTTGTTTATTGATCTTGTTCGCTGGGTTCTCCGTAGGTCACATGTTTCAACGTCAGCCCGTGAGGGGGAGCTATCGGTGGTGCAGCAGCCCTACTTTTTGCTTCTATGACAGCTTCGAACGCTTCAGGTTCAAGTTTTCCTAGGCCAACAGCTACACAAAAGCCGGTAAGCGACCTAACCATCTGGTGACAAAAGGCGTTCGCGGCTATTTCAAATTGAATTCGTTGTTGTGTCTGGGGAACCCACCGTGACGAGTGGATGTTTCGAACCAAAGGTTGTTCCAGTTGCCCTTTGGGGCGGCGGCAGAAAGACGTGAAGTCGTGTTCACCTAGAAACAAACGTGCAGCGCGACTCATTGCATCAACATCGAGCGGCTCAGATATATGCCATTCGATGTCACCGCGAAGTGGGTCAGCTAGAGGGGAGTTCAGAATGTAGTAGTGGTACATGCGTTCAGTTGCGGAGAATCGCGCATTGAAATCATCAGCTACTGGTGTCACTGCCTGTATCCGGATATCGGCACTACACATACCGTTCAGGGCAACTCTGAGACGTTCACAGTCAAGACGAGGGCTACTGCTGCAGAAAGAGACGACTTGACCCATCGCGTGAACACCGGCATCTGTTCGACCTGCAACCGTCAACTCGATCGGTTCGCCAAGTACTTGCTCAAGTGCTGTCCGCAGCTCCCCACCAACGGTTCGAACATCTGGATTTTCGGCAAAACCCCGAAATCCAGTCCCCTTGTAGGCAAGGTCGATTCGGACAGTTTGGGCGAAGGTCACCACTAGGACGGTAGTTTCATATTCGTAGGGGAGGGTATAGATGTTTGATGTTGTTATCCGAAACGGACTCGTCGTCGACGGCACAGGGAACCCTGGACGGACCGCGGACGTCGCTATACGTGACGGACGCATAGTTGCTATCGGAGAAGTATCCGACAAAGGCAACCATGAAATCGATGCAGAAGGCTTAGTCGTAGCTCCTGGTTTTGTTGATGTTCATACACACTTCGACGCGCAAGTCTTTTGGGACACAACGTTGTCACCATCTCCGTTGCACGGTGTCACCACAGTTATAAGTGGCAATTGTGGGTTCACCATCGCCCCGTTAGAACCAGAACATGGCGATTACATGATGCGAATGCTGGCCAGAGTTGAAGGAATGCCTCTCGCTTCGCTTCAACAAGGGGTGCCGTGGAATTGGAGGACGTTCGGCGAGTACCTCGACGCCATCGACGGCAGTTTGATGCCCAACGCTGGATTTCTAGTTGGCCACAGCGCGTTACGTCGAACTGTCATGGGTGAACGATCAGTGGGCGAATTTGCCTCCGACGATGAACTACAAGCCATGAAAGAACTTTTGGCTGAAAGCATCGCTGCCGGTGGACTGGGATTCAGTTCTTCTTGGGCGAAGACGCATAACGATGCAGCCGGTGATGCTGTGCCGTCCCGTCACGCTTCAGAAACCGAGCTCGTGGAACTGTGTTCCGTGCTGAAAGACACGTCTGCAGTAGCTCTCGAATTCATACCGACGATCGAGAGATTCGACGACGAGGTATACCAATTACTCACAGACATGTCAGTCGCCGCGGACAGGCCACTTAACTGGAACGTAATTTTCGCCAACGCTCGGCAAGCCGATGTGATCCAAGAAAAGTTGCGAGCCTCAGATTTTGCTGCTGAACAAGGTGGTCGAGTCATAGCGTTGACAGCCCCTATGCCTGCTGAAAGCAGACTGTCTTTTGAAAGTGGTTTCCTGCTGGACACGTTGCATGGCTGGTCAGAACCTATGGCTCTATCGAACGAGGAAAAGCTGGCGTTGCTATCCGATCCTGAGCGTCGCAGCGAATTGAACGAAAACGCTCAAAAGCCAAGCGCGTTTCGTGGCGTTGCCCGTTGGGAACGTCTCACTGTTGGGGAAGTAACGAAACAGGATTTAAAGCATCTTGAAGGTCGCTCCATCGGTGACATCGCTGAGGAATTGGGGAAGACCCCATGGGAAGCCCTATGCGAAATAGTCGTTGAAGATGATCTGAAAACCGGCCTGTACCCACCAGCGGCGGGCGACAACGAAGAGTCTTGGGCTCTCCGACAGGCCCTGTGGAACGATGAGCGTTGTCTCATAGGAGCGTCCGATGCCGGGGCTCACTTGGATTTCTTGGCGACATTCAACTATTCGACTTATCTGCTTGCAGCAGCTCGAGATAGAAACCTACTGAGCCTAGAAAGTGCTGTACAAAAGCTCACCGATGCTCCAGCACGCTTATACGGGCTCAAAGATCGTGGCCGTATTGAAGAGGGCTGGTGCGCTGATTTAGTCATCTTTGATGCAAACGAAGTCGCTCCGGCTGAAATTGAAGTCCGCGAAGATCTCCCCGGAGGCGCCTGGCGGCTATACAGCGAAGCTGTAGGCGTGCACCATGTGTTCATTAACGGTGAACAAGCAGTGCTCGATGGACAGTTCACCGATGCCCGACCAGGAACATTGCTCCGTTCTGGTCGCGATACTGAATCGGTGACAGCAGCTGGATAGTGCTATTAGTGGTCTCTGCCGTCAGGGTCGAGGATGGTAATGAGTTCCTCGATATCGAACTCCGGTTGCTGAGAAGGACCAATTAGACGCGCTTCCGCTTTTTCAAGACGATCTACGGTGCTCTTAATAGCGGAGACCGCGGAGTCGGGAATCACAACAGCGCCATGCTGGTCCGCATGGATGAGGTCACCGGGCAATACAACCATGCCGTGAACTTCCACCTGAATCGCATATTCGACAACATGGACCCACCCATGGGAAGGGCCTAAAGAACCAGCTAAAGCCCCGAATCCCTCGGCCCACATATCAACATCTCGTATTGAGCCGTTTGTTACTACTCCAACTGAGCCCAGACCTTTGTGAAGGTTGCTGTTTACTTCGCCCCAGTGGGCACCAAAGCCAACTGGTTCGTCAATGTCCTCTATAACCGTGACGGTGGGTGCCGGCCCTTCGGCTATGTGTCTGAAATAGTCGATGCGCATCGCCATATCATCGGCCTTGTTTCGGCCCGACGGTCTGGTTGCCCTGATTTTGGCTGTCCGCGCGTACCCGACCATCGGGGGCAAGGACGGGTCATGGCAGATAAATGGCTCTGTTGTGAAACCTTCGACGCGACGCTCGGGGGCAATAAGTTCTATCGCGTTACAGATAGTCGGGGTGTCGAACCCTCGAAGGGTTTCTAGTTCCGTTAATTCCGGCATAACCGAATTCTAGGTGTGGGTTTAGACCAATTCGATGAGCGCCATGGGAGCGTTGTCACCGTGGCGCGGACCTAACTTGAGAATTCTGGTATACCCGCCCGGCCGATCTTCGTATCGGGGTCCAATCTCATCGACCAGCTTTTGGGCCATCTCTTGATCTCCATTAAGACTGGATACAAGTTGGCGATGTCGATGGAGGCTGTTCGAGCCAGCGCTGGCCTTTTTCGCCTTCGTAATCAGCTTTTCTGCATACGGGCGAAGTGCCTTAGCTTTAGCTTCAGTTGTTTCGATGGCTTCAGCTGCAAATAACGATGCAGCCAAGTTCGCCATCATTGAACGTTGGTGACTTGAACTGCCACCGAGTCGGCGACCCTTTTTCGGAGTTGGCATCAGGATGCTCCTATTGGACCGTCGGGGTCATGCCTTTGAGAGCTAGCCCGCGCTCATCAAGCTTTTGGACGACCTCGTCAAGCGATTTTTGACCGAAATTTGTGATCGCCATCAGGTCATCAATGCTCTTTTCAAGGAGTTCACCAATGCTGTTGACTTGGCCACGTTTAAGGCAATTTCGTGGCCGCTCACTCAAATCTAGGTCTTCGATCGGCAACTCAAGTTCAGGTGACGATGTCTCGACGATGGCGATTTCCTGGATTTCTAACCCGAGAGGTTCTTCACTCATGTCAGCTATAAGTCCGACGAGGCTGCGCAGCGTATCTCCTGCGGAGGCAAGCGCATCTCTTGGGCTCATGGCTCCATCAGTGTCAATGTCTAATATCAGTCGATCATAGTTTGTTGATTGTTCAACTCTGGTTGGTTCTACTTCCAGGGAAACTCGTCGTACAGGACTGAACAGTGCGTCGATAGGGATCACACCAATAGTTGAACTGCTGTCTTGATTTTCTGATGACAGGTAGCCGCGTCCTTCTTGGACAGTGATGTCCATTGAGAGGCGCCCGCCCTTACTTAAGGTCGCTACGTGAAGGTCTGGGTTAACACATTCGACGTCGTTTCCCCAGTCGACCTCACCAGCAGTGAGATCGCATGGACCTGACACATCGAGTCGAACTGCTACGGGTTCATCGCTGTGGCAGATCAAGACAACGTCTTTGAGGTTGAGAATTAGGTCGGTGACGTCTTCGACCACACCCTCGATGGTCGCAAACTCGTGCAGAGCTGCTTCTCCGTCGAATTTGACTTGAGTGATAGCCGCACCAGGCACCGACGACAGCAGGGTGCGTCGCAGGGAATTGCCGATTGTGTGACCGAAACCTGGTTCAAGAGGACCGATAGCAAATCGCTGCCGATTATCTTGCTCGTCTCCGAGGGCTTCAACTGTTGGGCGCTGCATGGTGAGCATGCTCACGATATCTCCATTGGGCCAGGGGTGGGTTACTTGCTGTACAACTCAACGATGAGCTGTTCGCGAACTGGGATTTCAATTTGTTCACGGGTTGGAACCTCTCGAACAGTGACCTGTTGGCCATTGTCGCCAGCGTCGAGCCACATCGGGGCAGCGCGATCGAGGACGTCGAGATTCCATCGGATAGTGACCATTTCACGAGCCTTGGGCCGTAATTCGATCACATCACCTTTACGGGCACGGAAGCTGGGCACGTTGACCCGGCGACCGTTGACGTTCATATGTCCATGACTTACGAACTGACGTGCCTGCGGGCGGGTTGCTGCCCAGCCGGCTCGATAAACGATGTTGTCGAGCCTGAGCTCCAGAAGGCGGAGAAGGTTTTCACCTGTAACGCCTCGTTGTCTTGCCGCTTCGTCATATGTATTTCGGAACTGTTTTTCTGTGATGCCGTAGGTAAATCGAGCCTTCTGTTTTTCCTGTAGCTGAACAAGGAACTCGGAGTTCTGGCTGCGTCTACGTCCACGGCCATGTTCACCTGGTGGGTATGGTCGATTTTCGAGGGCTTTGGTCTCACCCGCGGTACCCCAAACGTTTATCCCTAATCGTCGAGAAACTCGTGCTTTGGGTCCTGTGTATCGCGACATGTGTCAGACCCTCCGTCGCTTGGGTGGTCGACATCCGTTGTGCGGCACGGGGGTCATATCTTTGATGCCAGTAACTTCTATACCGGCGTTCTGGATTGAGCGAATCGCTGTTTCCCGTCCCGACCCGGGGCCCTTGACCTGCACATCGACTCGCCGAACGCCATGTTCCATCGCCTTGCGTGCAGCTTCTTCCGCTGCCTGTTGCGCAGCGAACGGTGTTGACTTCCGTGAGCCTTTGAATCCGACATTGCCAGCAGAAGCCCAGGAGACCACATTTCCTTTTTGGTCGCTGAAACTAATAATGGTGTTGTTGAACGAACTCTTAATATGCGCGACGCCGTGGCCGATATTCTTTCGTTCTTTGCGGCGCGGACGCCGTGCTGCTGGTTGTGGATCCGACATGTTCTTCTTTCAGTCTTTTTCTTTGCCGGCGATCACTTCAGGACCTTCTTTTTACCAGCGACTGTCTTTCTTGGTCCCTTTCGGGTGCGAGCGTTTGTATGGGTTCGTTGCCCTCTGACCGGTAGACCTCTTCGGTGACGAATTCCTTGGAAGCACCCAATTTCAATTTTGCGTTTGATGTCTTGCGCTACGTCGCGGCGGAGATCACCTTCGACGGTGTAGTTCTCATCTATGAAGTTTCGTACTTTGACAATTTCTTCGTCAGTTAGGTCGCGGACACGGGTGGCTCGACCAATGTTCAACGCCTCACATATGTCTGAGGACCTAGTGCGTCCAACTCCATAGATATAAGTGAGGGCAACCTCGACTCGTTTTTCTCTTGGTATATCAACACCTGCGATACGGGCCATAGTTCAGAAACTCCTATCCCTGTCGCTGCTTGTGGCGCGGGTTGGGACAAATCACGCGAATTCGACCATGACGCCGAATGACTCGGCACTTGTCACAGATCTTTTTGACGCTGGGGCGGACCTTCATTGGGATACCTGGTGCTGGGGTCGCAGGTGAAATACAAACCTGAAAATGCGACCGATTGCGGACGCGGCGTTATTGGATCGACCAACAAGCCGAAGAAAGAGCATACCGGGCGAGGCTTCAGGCACCAATCTCCACGGCATAGTCAATCTCGACTTTCGATCGCGCTAATAATGCGACTTTGAACCTCTTGTTCGCTTCCTAACCCGTCTACGGCAGCTAGAACTTCTCGCGAAGAGAAGAAATCTAACAGCGGGGCTGTTTCTTCTTGATATAGCTGCAGCCGTCGTTGGATAGCTTCGGGAGTGTCATCATCTCGACCGCGAGCAAGCATTCGCTGCGTAACCACGTCGTCCGGCACTTCAATATCGATAGCAAGGTCGATGCCCTGAGGCGCGAGCATTTCCACCAGTCCCTGTGCTTGTGCGTCGGTCCGAGGGAACCCGTCAAGTAGGAATCCGTGTTCAGCATCTGGTTGAGCCAGCCGTTCTTCAACAATGCCAAGAATGAGATCATCGGAAACTAGATCGCCTGCGTCCATGATCGCTTTGGCTTTTAGACCTAGTTCAGTGCCTTCAGATACTGAGGCGCGAAGCATGTCCCCGGTGGAAATATGCGGTATTCCGAAGTGCTCAACGAGCAACGCGCATTGGGTGCCTTTGCCAGCTCCTTGTTTGCCGAGGATCACGAGTCGGGTCATTAGATATGCCTTGACTACTTAAGAAAGCCTTCGTAGTTGCGTTGGAGCAACTGGCTGTCTACTTGCTTCATCGTTTCGAGAGCGACGCCTGCGGCAATGAGGATCGACACGCCACCAAAGCCGATTGACGCTCCGCCGCCACCCATCGACCCCAAGTCACTTGTTAGGGAGAGAAGGACCGTGGGAATGAGCGCAACCAGCGCGATAAATAACGCGCCTGGCAAGGTAATGCGGTTAAGGATCTTGGACAGGTAGCGCTCAGTTTGAGGTCCTGGTCGTACCCCAGGTATGAAGCCGCCTTGTTTGCGAATATTGTCCGCCTGACGCACAGGGTCAAAAGAAATCGCTGTGTAGAAATAGGCGAAACCGACGATCAGCATGCCGAAGAAGAGGATGTAAACAATGCTGTCTGGTTGGGTGAGGTAGTCATTCACGAAGGTTTGCAGCCATCCCCAGTTCGCCACGTTCGATAGCAAGATCGGTAGGAACAGGATCGAACTTGCAAATATGACAGGGATGACGCCGGACTGATTGACCTTGAGTGGGATGTACGTGTTTTGTCCGCCATACATTTTCCGCCCCACTTGGCGTTTGGAGAATTGAACCGGGATACGACGCTGGCCCTGTTCGATAAAAACGATCGCGACCATCATTGCAATCGCTACGAAAATTGCAGCTCCTAAATAGAAATTCCCTTCTACGGCTCGCAGGCGAGCTCCGTCAAATGGGATTGTCGATACGACCGAAGCGAAAATCAGAAGGGACATGCCGTTACCGACGCCTCGTTGGCTTATGAGTTCACCCATCCACATAAGTAGTGCAGTGCCAGCCGTTAACGAAATAATGACGAGTGCCACGCGGGGAAATGTGAAATCTGGGATGACGATGACTGCACTGGTATTGCCGAGCGCCGTTCCTTGGCCGCGACCAAATATGAAGGTGATTCCAGTTGCCTGGATGAACGCGATTGCAAGTGTCAAATACCGGGTGTATTGGGTGATCTTTTTCTGACCCACCGCTCCCTGTTGTTGTAGTTGCTCTAAGCGAGGGATCGCAACGGTCAAAATTTGTATGATGATCGACGCGGTGATGTACGGCATGATCCCAAGGGCGAAGATGGCGAAATTGGTCAGCGCGCCGCCTGAGAAAAGATTGAGCAGGGCGAGCACTCCACCTGTTTGGTCCGCTTGTTCTCGAAGCGACAAAATCGCGTCGAAGTCAATCCCTGGCACCGGGACTTGGGAGCCGAGTCGGTAAGCGCCAAGGATGGCCATGGTGAACAGGATCTTCAGTCGAAGATCTGGAACACGAAAGATGTTGCGCATACTCCCGAGCAAGGTAAACCCCGTTTATCGGTTGGTGTGCTGGTTGCCGCGAGCTGGAGGTCGCGGTCCCTTAAATGTAGGCGGCAAAATCTCTACAGTGCCGCCTGCATCTGTTATCGCCGATTCTGCACTTTTTGATACGGCATGGGCCTTCACGGTTACTGGACGATCGATCTCTCCTCGACCGAGGATCTTCACCATCGCGCCCTTCGATACGAGACCTTTTTTGTAGAGCACTTCGGGGTCAATGTCGTCGAGTTGTGAGTCGACAATGGTGTCTAGGTTGATCGGTTGGTATTCGACCCTAAAGGGGTTGGTGAAACCTTTCATTTTGGGGAGTCGACGTTGGAGCGGCAGTTGGCCACCTTCGTACCAAACTGGGACTTTGCTGCGTGCTTTGGTTCCCTTGGTTCCTCGGCCTGCTGTCTTGCCGCCTTTCCCAGCGATGCCGCGGCCGACGCGCTTGGGTCGTTTCTTTGACCCTGGAGCTGGTTGTAAGTCGTGTGGTTTTAGCATGGCTATTCGTTCAGCTTTCCTCTACATCAATGAGGTGGGCGACCTTATGAATCATTCCTCGAATTTCAGGTCTATCGGGCAGGGTATTCGTCTTTCCTATTCGTCCTAACCCCAATGCTCGGAGAGTTCCACGGTGCTTGGGTTTCGAACCGATCGCAGAGCGAATTTGTTTAACTGTTAGGTCACTCATGAAGATACCTCAGCAGCAGGTTTCGGCTGGTGGGCTTGTCGTTCTGATTCGCGATAGGCAGCTAATAGTGCTGCGGGGATGCACTCCTCCGCCGATAGGCCCCGTAGTTCGGCTATTTCGTCAGGTCGCTTTAGGCCTTGCAGTCCAACAATGGTCGCCTTGGCCACATTGATGTGGTTAGAAGATCCAAGCGATTTTGCCAAAACGTCACTAATTCCCGCTTCTTCGAGAATGGCCCGCGCTGCGCCTCCAGCGATCACTCCGGTACCTGGGGCTGCAGGTTTCAGCAGGACACGCCCTGCTCCCATTTCACCGAGAATGGGGTGAACGATTGTTGATCCTGCGAGCGGTACACGGAATAAGTTCTTCTTGGCTTCCTCGGTCCCTTTTTGGATCGCGAGAGGAACCTCTTTTGCTTTGCCATAACCGAGACCAACTTGGCCGGCTCCGTCACCGATAACCACAAGTGCTGTGAACGAGAACCGTCGACCACCTTTCACTACTTTGGCTACGCGGTTAATGTCGATCACACGTGATTCACGCAGCCCGTCATCTCCACTGTTTCGTGGGTTGTCATCTCGGCGACGGTCGTCTCGACGGCGATTGCCTCGATCGTCGTTACGGCGATTTTGATTGTCGTTGGCATCAGTCATGATCAGCTCCTAGAACTTCAATCCGGCGTCGCGGGCTGCGTCGGCGAGGGCCGCTACACGGCCGTGATACTTGTTTCCGCCGCGGTCGAAAACCACGGATTCAATACCAGCTGCCTGGGCTCGTTCAGCAAGCAGACCGCCTACTTTGCCTGCAGCTTCTTTATTGCTCGTCGTAGCACCTCGTAACTCGACTTCGGAGGTCGAGGCGGCTGCAACGGTGCGGCCGTTCTCATCGTCAATGATTTGGGCTGAGATATGCCGGTTAGATCTGAAGACACTTAGCCGAGGTCGGCTGGTGGTTCCGGTGACCTTTTTGCGAACTCGGCGCTGTCGGCGTTGGCGCTGTGCGCTGCGTGATGTCATTTCAATACCTACTTTGCGGCCTTGCCAGCTTTGCGAATTACGTACTCATCGACATACCTGATCCCTTTGCCCTTGTAGGGTTCAGGTTTTTTCAGGGCACGAATATCGGCAGCGACTTGTCCGACAAGTTGTTTGTCAATACCTGAGACTTTGATGATCGTCGGTTCAGGTACTTCGAAAGTGATGCCGTCTGGGGCTTCTACGTTGACTGAGTGGCTGAAACCGAGCGCTAACTCCAATGCGTTGTTGCCCTTTGCTTGGGCTCTGTACCCGACACCAACAATGGTGAGTTCCTTCATGAAGCCATTAGAGACACCCTCGACCATGTTGTTGACGAGTGCCCGAGCTAGACCGTGAAGGGAACGCTGTTGGCGACTGTCGTCGTTTCGACTGACAGTAACTACGGATTCTTCAACTTGGACTTCGATGCCTTCTGGCATCTCTTTGCTGAGTTCGCCTTGGCTTCCCGAAACTTTGACTGTGCCAGCTGAAACCTCAACGGAAAGTCCGTCCGGGATGGTGATGGGTGCGTTGCCTACTCTCGACATGCTTAGCTCCTACCAGACGTAACAGAGAATTTCGCCACCGATGTGGTTGCGACGTGCTTCTCTGTCGGTCATTAGGCCTTTACTGGTTGATAAAACGGCGATACCGAGCCCTCCGAGGACTCTGGGGACACTGTCTGACTTGGTGTATACCCGGAGACCTGGTTTTGAGATTCGCTTCAATCCGGAAATAGTGCGGCTCCGGTCAGGGGTGTACTTCAACTGAATGGATAAGGTCTGCCCTGGCCGATCGGTAGCTTCGGCAATTTGGTAATCAGCGATATAGCCCTCTGTTTTGAGAATCGCAGCGAGGGATTCCTTGAGTTTTGAGGACGGCATGTTTACTTGGTCTTTGTATCCCTGGTGTGCATTGCGTACCCGGGTAAGCATGTCGGCTATTGGGTCAGTCATTGTCATTGTGGTCCTCCCCTCACCAGCTCGCCTTAGTTACGCCCGGAATTTCTCCCGCGTGGACCATTGCGCGGAGACATACGCGACAGAGTCCGAATTTGCGATACACGGACCGCGGTCGGCCACAGCGGCGACAGCGTGTGTATCCGCGGACCTTGAACTTGGGGGTACGTTGCTGTTTATTACGAAGAGCCTTCTTGGCCATCAGTTCTGCCCTTCTGTGCGGAACGGAAACCCGAGCGCTGTTAGGAGCGCTCGGCCATGTTCGTCGTTAGTGGCTGATGTCACGAGTGTGATATCCATGCCTCGGATTTTGTTAACTGAGTCATAACTAATTTCTGGGAAAATCAACTGTTCGGTAACTCCAAATGTGTAATTGCCATGTCCATCAAAGGAACGGGGTGATAGTCCTCGGAAGTCGCGGATTCTGGGAATAGCCAGACTCACGAGTCGGTCGTAGAACTCCCACATCCTGTTGTTTCGAAGAGTCACTTTTGCGCCTATGGCGTTTCCTTCTCGGAGTTTGAAACCTGCGATTGATTGTTTCGCTCTGGTTATCGCTGGTTTTTGGCCAGTGATCTTGGTTAGATCCTCTACGGCACTATCCAGAAAAGCTCGGTTGACCAGCGCATCCCCGACACCTGAGTTCACAGATATTTTGCTGAGTTTGGGTACTTGCATGACGTTGTCAAGACCTAGCTGATTTTGCAGTTGATCTCGAAGAGTTTCTCGATAGAGAACTTTCATGCGGGGTTCCATCAGTGTCGCGTTCACGACAGTTCCTCCCCTGATTTCTTGTGGTATCGCACTTTGGCGTCACCTTCGATCCGATATCCAACGCGTCCGGCTTCGCCCGTTTTTGGGCACACAACGGCGACGTTCGATGCATCAATCGTCAATGCAATATCAATGATTCCACCTTGATCATTGGTCTGTGTCGGTGGTTGATGTTTCCGGCCTGTGTGGACTCCTTCGACGGTGATACGACCGCTTTCAGAGTTGACTGCCATTACATGTCCCTCGGTCCCTTTGTCTTTACCGGAAAGGACTCGGATGAGATCACCTTTTTTGATTTTCATCACAGGACCTCCGGCGCTAGGGAAACAATTCGCATGAACCGCTGATCTCGGAGTTCGCGACCTACCGGGCCAAAGATACGAGTGCCTCGGGGTTGTCGATTTTCGTCAATTAGAACAGCTGCGTTTTCGTCAAATCGGATATAGCTGCCGTCTGGCCGGCGACGTTCTTTACGTGTCCGCACGACCACACATCGAACTACTTCGCCTTTTTTGACGCCGGCCCCGGGGATAGCGTCTTTGACGGTGGCGACAAAGACATCACCAATTGACGCGTATCGTCGGCCTGTGCCTCCTAGTACGCGAATGCATAAGACTTCTCTGGCGCCTGAATTATCAGCGACTTTAAGTCGGGATTCTTGCTGGATCACTGCATCGACTCCGGAATCAACGAGCTCGCTCGACGATTTCAACTAGCCGCCATCGCTTTTTCTTTGACAGGGGTCGAGTTTCCATAACTCGAACTCTGTCGCCTGCGCGGGCATCGTTTTGCTCGTCGTGTACGTAGAGCTTCTTGGTCTGTTGAACTGTTTTGAAATAGCGGGCATGGCGAACGCGTTCGGTCACTGCAACGACGATGGTCTTTTCCATTGCTGTGGAAACGACTAGCCCTTCCCGGATTTTTCGTCCGTTACGTTCTTGTGAGGTGACTTGTGTATCAGTCATGAATTTTCCTCCACTGTTGCTGCCTCGGCGGCAGCAATTTCACGTTCTCTGAGAACAGTGTTGATACGGGCGATGTCTCGCTTAACTTGGGACATTCGAGCCGGATTTTCTAATTGGCCTGTGGCGAATTGGAAACGCAAGTTGAACAGTTCTTGTTTTAGTTCGCCTATTTGGTCAATTAGCTGGTCATCGGCAAGTTCACGAAGTGTTGCTGCGGCTGCCATCAGATTGCCTCCTCGCGGCTCATGACGCGCGCCTTGATCGGGAGCTTTTGGATGGCGCGGTTAAGGGCTTCGTGAGCGAGGGCGGCGTCAACCCCGCCTAGCTCGAACATGACTCTTCCTGGCTTTACTACGGCCACCCAGCGTTCTGGGTTTCCTTTGCCTGATCCCATTCGAGTTTCTGCTGGTTTCGCAGTTACTGGTTTGTCGGGAAAGACGTTGATCCAGACTTTTCCGCCACGCTTTACGTGTCGAGTCATAGCGATACGGGCAGCTTCAATCTGTCGCGCTGTTATCCATCCTGGCTCTAGGGCTTGAATGCCGAAATCACCGAAGTTGATGGTGGTTCCACCTTTAGCTCGACCTTTTGTTCGGCCTCGATGGGCTTTGCGGTGCTTTACTTTCCGGGGCATCAACATGTCAGTCGTCTCCCGGCCTGAAGTTAGGCGTTTGACTTTGTTCGCGTGTTGCGCGTTCTATCTGCTCTTCTTCTTCTAGGAGCTTTTCAAACTCAGGATCAGCTTCCTTGACGAGGGGGGCTGGCTCTTCGATTTCGTCTGCGGGTGCATCTGGCCTGCGTCCACCTGAGGAAACAACAGGGCCGCTTTGTTCAACAGAGCCTGAGGTTTCGCCCACTGCCATCGCTGCTTCTCGGCTTATCCGTTCGTCAGCGGACACCTTGTAGGGCAGGATGTCGCCTTTGTATAGCCAGACTTTGACCCCGATTCGTCCAGCAGTTGTGCGTGCTTCACGGAAGCCATAGTCGATGTCGGCTCTCAGAGTGTGCAGTGGGACTCTGCCTTCGCGGTACCACTCGGTGCGGGCCATTTCTGAACCACCGAGACGTCCTGAGCATTGAACCCGGATTCCTAGCGCTCCTGCCTTTTGGGCGTTTTGTACAGCGCGTTTCATCGCTCGGCGAAAGGCCACGCGGCCGGCAAGTTGGTCTGCGACGCCTTGAGCGATCAACGCTGCGTCAAGTTCAGGTTGTTTAATCTCTTGAATATTCAGTTGAACCTTTGGGTTACCTGAGATCTTGGTAAGACCTTCTCGAAGCCGGTCTGCTTCGGCTCCGCGGCGACCAATCACAATTCCTGGTCGAGCTGTGTGGACGTCTATTCGCAACCGATCGCGAGTTCGTTCCACTTCAATTCGGCTGATAGCGGCATGCGGGAGTTCAGTCTGCAGGAAGTTGCGGATCTCCCAATCTTCAATGATGTAGTCCTGGTAATCCTTATCTGCGTACCAGCGAGATTTCCAGTCCGTGGTAATTCCAAGTCGGAAGCCGTAGGGGTTAACTTTCTGACCCATGATCAGGCCTCCTTCTCATCTTCGTCGGTAGGTTCGGTGTCTTCTGTTGATTCAAGTTCAGCCGCATCAGTTTCTGTTTCTTCAGCGTTTTCAGGTTGTGAGTCGGCAGATTCAGCCTCTTCGGTAACCACTTCAGCTTCGACGGAACTGTCAGGCGTGTCTCCGTCTTCTTCAACGGGCTCATCTGCGACGGCATCTAGTTCTTCTTCAGTGTCCCTGCTTGCTGCAACGCGAGCCGCTCGGTCTTGATCAGCGCTACGGCGTCCTGAGGCAGCCAGACTCGCTGCTCGCATCTCAAGTTCCTCTTCGGAGAGCTGGGCGACTACCACAGTGATATGGCAGGTTCGTTTGTTGATACGGGTGGCGCGACCACGGGCACGGGGACGCCATCGTTTCAATGTGGGTCCTTCGTCTGCCCAGCATTCCGCCACATACAGTTCGTCTGCGGACAAATTTTCGTTATTTTCTGCGTTCGAAACAGCACTCTCCAAAACTTTGGAAATTACCGTTGCGGCACCCCGATCACAGAATTGCAATTCTTCTCGGGCTTGCTCTAGGTCGTCGTCGCGAATGAGGTCGAGAACAACCCTGGCCTTTGACGCTGAAAGCCGGGCGAATTTGTGGGTCGAACGCGCTCCAGCGACTGTGTCGAGGTCAATCAGACCGCTCATCAGCTGCCCCCTCGTTCTTGCCCTGCATGAAACTTGAAGGTTCGGGAAGGTGAGAATTCACCCAACTTGTGTCCGACCATCGCCTCGGTGATGTAGACGGGAACATGTTTACGGCCATCATGGACGGCAATCGTGTGGCCAATCATTTCAGGGATAATCGTGGAACGTCGGCTCCAGGTCTTAACGACTTGTTTTTCGCCGCTTTCGTTGAGCGCATCGACTTTCTTGAGTAGATGGTCATCTACAAAAGCGCCTTTTTTCAAGCTACGTGGCATTAGTTACCTCCGCGATCCGCGGGTACGGCGACGACGAATGATCATGTCGTTCGATTTGTTGTTCTTCTTGCGGGTACGGCCTTCCGGTTTGCCCCAGGGGGATACTGGGTGACGACCACCGGAGGTTTTTCCTTCACCACCACCGAGGGGATGGTCCACCGGGTTCATTGCGACACCGCGAGTTTGTGGTCGCACACCTTTCCAGCGGTTACGGCCAGCTTTACCAATCTTGATTAGGTCTGCTTCGGCGTTGCCCACCGAGCCGACTGTCGCGCGACAGTCGATGGGAACACGACGCATTTCTGTGCTTGGTAGGCGCAGCGTTGCGTGCGCACCTTCTTTAGCGACGAGCTGCACGCCAGCGCCAGCTGAGCGGGCCATCTGGCCGCCAGCTCCTGGCTTCAGTTCGATGTTGTGGATAGTGGTTCCTACTGGCATGTAACGCAGAGGCAGGGCGTTGCCCACTCGGACTTCGGCATGCTGACCGTTTTCGAGCTTGTCTCCTACTTCAAGTCCGGCGGGCGCCAAGATGTAACACTTCTCTCCGTCGTGGTAGTGGAGAAGTGCGATACGACAGTTTCGGTTTGGGTCATATTCGATAGTGGCGACGGTCGCTGGAACTCCGTCTTTATTGCGCTTGAAATCGATTATTCGGTAACGCTGCTTGTGGCCACCACCGCGGTGGCGTGACGTTTTCCTACCGTTGTTATTTCGACCACCTGTCGAATGTTTCTTGGCGAGCAGCGATTTTTCTGGGCTGGTTGTGGTGATCTCGCTGAAATCGGAGACCGTTTGAAAACGTCTACCTGGACTGGACGGCTTACGTACGCGAATTCCCATAACTATGTCTCGAAGATCTGGATCGAGTCGCCCTCAGCGAGAGTGACAATGGCCCGCTTGGTATCAGCTCGTTTCCCCAACGTGTTATCGCGTCGGTTGCGGCGAACTTTACCTTTGCGGTTGAGCGTGTTGACCTTCGTTACGGTCACATCAAAAATCGATTCCACGGCTTGGCGAATTTCTGGCTTCGAAGCTGACGTGTGGACTTGAAATACGTAGATATTTTGTTCTAGTTGTTCGTACGACTTCTCAGAAACAATGGGCGCAATCACAACGTCGCGTGGGTCTTTCATGAATTTGCCCCTGGAAGAGTCTCGGCAGTAAACACAAGCCAGTCGGAACAAAGCACGTCATACGCGTTGAGTTCTGCAGCTTGTACAAGTTGCACCGACGGTAGATTTCTGAAACTCCGAATGGTTGTATCGTCGCTAGCCGCGACCACCATCATCACCTTTCCTTCAAGATCAAGGTTCTCGAGAGCAGTCAAAGCATCTTTGGTTTTGGGTGTTTCGAATTGCCACTGGTCGACCACAACTACACGTTCACTTTGAGCCCGGTCACTTAGCGCTGAACACAACGCAAGTCGGTTCATTTTTTTATTTACTTTTTTGCGGAAGCTTCTCGGCTTCGGCCCATGAACAATTCCGCCACCTGTGAACTGCGGGGCGCGAATTGATCCTTGTCGAGCTCGGCCGGTGCCCTTTTGTCGGTATGGCTTGGCGCCACCGCCCTTTACCTCTGCACGGGTCTTGGTGTTGGCACTTCCACTTCTCTTGGCAGCCAGTTGGGCAGTTACGACCTGGTGGAGAACAGCCATGTTGGGCTCGATACCAAAGACGGCATCATCAAGGGTGACGGTACCTGCGGTTCCACCATCTTGGGTTCTGAGGTCCAAAGTTGTTGCCATTATTTAGCCCCTCACCGCGTCACGAACTACCACGACGCCCCCTTTGGGTCCCGGAACCGATCCACGGATCAGCAGGAGTTCTCGTTCTGCGTCAGCCTCAACCACTGTGAGGTTGAGGGTGGTCACCTTTTCGGCGCCCATCCGACCAGGCATTTTCTGTCCTTTAAACACACGTGACGGTGTTGCGCAGGCGCCAATGGCACCTGGGGCTCTGTGGACTCTATGAGCTCCATGACTCGCTTTTTGGCCGCTGAAATTATGACGTTTCATAACGCCAGCAAATCCTTTGCCCTTTGACACAGCAGTTACGTCTACTTTTTCACCTGCTTCAAGCACGTCAGCTGCTAGTTCTTGCCCAATTTCGATTTCACTTACGTCGTCGATACGCAGTTCAACTAGACGTTGTCCCGGTTCGACACCTGCTGTCTCGAAATGACCGGCTTCGGGTTTGCTCAGCTTCGCGGCGTCGCGTTGACCGAAAGTGACTTGGACCGCTGTGTAACCATCGCGTTCATCAGTCTTTACCTGGACTACGCGGCATGGCTCAACCTGCAACATGGTGACGGGCACAACCCGGTTGTCGTCATCCCACAGTTGGGTCATACCCACTTTTGTGGCGACGATCGCCTTATTCGCCATGTCGGATGTCTTCCTCTTCCAAATGGGGCCGGTTGGCCGCCGTTCACGCGAACGCTCCGCTCGGCAAAGCCGGCGGAGCGAGAATTAGGTTGTGCCGACCGGTTCCGACCCTAAGGCCGGCCTTGCCGGACGTCGATTCGTGTATCTAAAACTCAGACACACGGGGAATAAACGATACCGGGGCTATGGCCCAATCACCACCCCGATGTATGCATCACTGCTAGTTCTGTTGGATTTTTATCTCGATATCGACACCGGCTGGTAATTCGAGCCGTTGCAGCGAGTCAACCGTCTTCGGAGACGGCTCAACTATGTCAATAAGCCGCTTGTGAATCCGCATCTCGAAATGCTCTCGAGAGTCCTTATCTTTATGAGGTGATCGAACGACGGTGTACCTGTGTTTTTCAGTAGGCAAAGGCACTGGGCCTTTGATATTGGCTTGAGTCCGAAGAACGGTCTCAACAATTTTCTGAGTACTTTGGTCCACGATGTCGTGGTCGTAGGCCTTTAGGCGGATACGGATCTTTTGTGAAGCAGCCATTGTCGTTATTCGAGGATTTTGGTAACTCGACCTGCACCAACTGTGCGGCCACCCTCACGAATAGCAAACCGTAGGCCATCATCCATAGCGATCGGGTTGATCAACTCAACAGTCATGTCAGTGTTGTCGCCAGGCATGCACATTTCGGTACCTGAAGGTAGTTCAACCATTCCGGTGATATCAGTCGTCCGGAAATAGAACTGCGGCCGATAGTTCGAGAAGAACGGCTTATGGCGACCGCCTTCTTCTTTGGTCAAGATGTAGACCTGCGCTTCAAACTTAGTATGGGGAGTAATCGACCCCTTGGCGCAGCAAACCTGGCCACGTTCGACGTCTTCCTTATCCAGACCTCGTAATAGCAGCCCAACGTTGTCGCCAGCTTGACCTTCATCAAGGATCTTGCGGAACATTTCGACGCCGGTGATCGTGGTGCTCTGAGTGTCGCGAATACCAACAATTTCGATCTCTTCGCCGGTGTTACAGACACCGGTCTCGATCTTGCCGGTAACCACTGTGCCTCGACCCGTAATAGAGAAAACGTCCTCAACTGGCATCAGGAAGGGCTTGTCATTGTCGCGATCAGGTTCAGGAACAGCCTCATCAACAGCTGCCATGAGTTCCAGAATCTTGTCAGCGGCTCCATCGGCACCTTCTAAAGCGCCCAAAGCAGAGACCTGAACGACTGGGACATCATCACCAGGGAACTCGTATTCGTTGAGTAACTCACGAACCTCGAGTTCCACCAGTTCCAACAATTCTTCATCGTCAACCATGTCAACCTTGTTCAAGGCGACCACGATGTAGGGAACACCAACCTGGCGAGCCAACAACACGTGCTCACGTGTTTGAGGCATGGGGCCATCGGCAGCAGACACAACGAGAATCGCGCCGTCAACCTGAGCAGCACCAGTGATCATGTTCTTGATGTAGTCAGCGTGACCAGGCATATCAACGTGGGCGTAGTGACGGTTGTCCGTCTCATACTCAACGTGAGAAATCGAGATCGTGATACCACGCTCCCTCTCCTCAGGTGCCTTATCAATATCTTCGAACGCTGTTGCTTCGCCACCCGAAGACTCAGCTAAAACCTTGGTGATAGCAGCAGTCAACGTGGTCTTGCCATGGTCAATATGACCCATCGTTCCCACATTCACATGCGGCTTCGTCCGTTCAAACTTCTCCTTGGACATGATTTCTCTCCGGTGTCTTCCTATTTTCTTTAGATCGATATTTGGTTGTGATATTTATTCGCCGCGGATTCGTTTCACGATGTCTTCGGCGATATTTGGTGGAACTTGCTGGTAGTTCTCGAACTGCATCGAGTAGGTAGCCCGACCCTGAGTACGTGAACGCAGGTCGTTAGCGTAACCGAACATCTCCGATAACGGCACTTCGGCGTCAATTACTTGTGCAGTTCCACGATTTTCCATTTGGCCAACTCGACCCCTGCGCGCATTCAAATCTCCAATTACATCGCCCATGTAATCCTCTGGGGTGACTACTTCGACAGACATAATCGGCTCGAGCAACACTGGTCCTGCAGCCCGGGCGGCTTCACGCATCGCCATGGTTCCCGCAATCTTGAACGCCATTTCTGATGAGTCAACGTCGTGAGTTGATCCATCGATGAGTGAGACTTTCACATCGACCATCGGGAACCCTGCGAGGGGTCCGTTATCCATTGAAGACTGCAGGCCAGCATCTACTGAACTGATGTATTCGCGAGGTATGACACCACCTTTAATGGTGTCGTCAAAGACGTATCCTTCGCCGGCGTCGCTTGGTTCCAGGTTGATGACAACAACCGCGTATTGGCCTGATCCACCACTTTGTTTGATGTGTCGGTATTCGAACTTCTCGACTGCTTTGGTGATGGTTTCTCGGTAGGCAACCTGTGGCTTACCGATTGTCGCATCAACTCGGAACTCTCGGAGCATTCGGTCGACTAACACTTCAAGGTGAAGTTCGCCCATGCCTGAGATAACCGTCTGGCCTGTTTCCTCATCGGTCTTAACCCTGAACGTTGGGTCTTCTTCGGATAATGCTGAAAGGGCCTTACCTAGCTTGTCTTGGTCACCCTTTGAGCGTGGCTCTACTGCGACGTGCACTACGGGTTCTGGGAACGTGAGCTGTTCTAGGACTATGGGTTTATCGGGCGCACACAAGGTGTCTCCGGTTCTCGTGTTCTTTAGCCCAATCCCGGCGACAATGTCACCTGCTTGAATATCGTCACGATCTTCCCGGTTATTCGCATGCATCTGGAGAATACGCCCGATGCGTTCTTTGTTTCCGGTGGTTGTGTTGAGGACTTGGCCGCCTTTTTCGAGGCTGCCGCTATAAACCCTGAAATAGACCAGTTTTCCTACATGAGGGTCAGTCATGATCTTGAAGGCCAGAGCCGAGAATGGCTCCTCATCATGGGGTTGACGTTCCAGAGTTTCTTCGCCGTTGAGTGTGGTGCCGTCAATAGCTGGAATGTCTAGCGGCGACGGAAGGTACCGGGTCACAGCGTCTAGCAGTGGCTGGACCCCTTTGTTCTTAAAGGCGGTTCCTGTAAGGACCGGAACTATTTGGTTTCCAATAGTTCCTCTACGGATAGCACTATGGAGAGTTTCTTCGTCGACGTCCTCGCCTTCGAGATACGCCATCATGATGTCTTCGTCAACGTCTGCAAGTACTTCAAGAAGTTTTGAACGATATTCCTGGGCTTCACTTTGCAAGTCATCGGGGATTTCAACAATGTCGTAACTTGCTCCAAGGTCTTCACCCTGCCAGACGATGGCGTTCATGGCCACGAGGTCAACGACACCTGCAAAGTCTGCTTCGTTTCCAATGGGGAGCTGCAGGACCGCGACGTTGGCATCTAGACGATCAACGATGCTTGCTAAGGAGTCGTGGAAAGACGCGCCAGTTCGATCGAGTTTGTTTATGAAGCACATCCGTGGGACGCCATATTTGTCAGCTTGTCGCCATACGGTCTCGGTTTGAGGTTCCACTCCCGCTACCCCATCAAACACGGCAACGGCGCCGTCGAGAACGCGCAACGAACGTTCAACTTCGACTGTGAAGTCCACGTGCCCAGGAGTGTCGATGATGTTGATTACGTGGTCGTTCCACATGCAGGTTGTGGCAGCCGAGGTAATGGTTATCCCTCGCTCTTGTTCCTGCTCCATCCAGTCCATGGTCGCTGCACCATCGTGGACTTCACCAATCTTGTAGTTCACTCCGGTGTAATAGAGGATCCGCTCCGTAGTAGTGGTTTTCCCGGCATCAATGTGAGCCATGATGCCTATATTTCGAACGCGGTCAAGGGGCTGATTGCGTGGCATGGGGTGTCTGCCTCGGTCTTCTTTGGGGTCAGGGGTTAGGTGTTCTTAGGGGGAAAATTTGTGAGCGCTCCTCCGGAGCACTTCCTATATCTAGTGTGCCGGTTTAAGAAGCGTTTGGGGGTGACTGGCGGCTGTTTTGTTACCACCTGTAATGGGCGAAAGCTTTGTTAGCTTCTGCCATTCGGTGTGTGTCTTCACGGCGTTTGGTTGCGGAGCCAGTACCGTTGGATGCATCAAGGACTTCGTTTGCTAGTCGTTCGGCCATTGTGCGTTCGCGTCGTTCGCGGGAGTAATCGACGATCCATCGAATAGCCAGGGTGTTAGCGCGCCGAGGGCGAACTTCGACTGGGACCTGGTAGGTAGCGCCGCCAACCCTTCGACTTTTGACTTCCAACTGGGGTTTGGTGTTATCTACAGCACGTTTTAGGACATCCAGAGCTTCGCCTCCGGTTTTTTCAGAAACCATGTCAAGTGCGTCGTAGACAATGCGTTCCGCTGTTGCGCGTTTACCGCGTTGCAGAACTTTGTTAATTACTTGGGTAACAAGTGTCGAATCGTAAACCGGATCCGCTGCAAGTTCGCGTCTGGGGGCAGCGCCGCGACGAGGCATCTCAGCTCTCCTTCTTTGCGCCGTATCGGGAACGGGCTTGACGACGAGCAGAAACACCAGAGGCATCCAGCGAGCCGCGAACTACTTTGTAGCGAACGCCAGGGAGATCTTTTACACGTCCTCCGCGTACTAACACAATGCTGTGTTCTTGAAGGTTGTGTCCTTCTCCTGGAATATACGCAGTTACTTCAATACCACTGGTCAACCGAACACGAGCAACTTTTCGTAGAGCAGAGTTCGGTTTCTTCGGGGTGTGTGTGTAGACACGTGTACATACCCCTCGACGTTGAGGGGAACCCTTGAGGGCTGGGGTCTTAGCCTTGGTCGGTTTTGATTTCCGGCCTTTTCGGACCAGTTGCTGGATTGTGGGCACCAAATTCCTCTGATTAGGCAACATGTTTTAAGGGTTGCAGTTGGTCTACTCGGCATGAAATAGCTATCGGGGCCGGAAGAAGACCGATTGATAATGCTACGAGTCGCGTAAGGGAGAGGCAACCTCGAAGCACCCCACAGAGCCAGATTTATCTACGATTTTGGGTCTCTAGGTAGCTTGCGCCTAATCCTATGGTCGAGTAACCGTTCGAACTAGCGATTTCATCACCTCATTTAGATGGGCTCTTTCAACGGTGACGGCCACAGCTACCACCGAACTGAGAGGCAGTACACCCCAGAACTGTCCATCGGATTTCATTATGGATCCTGTCATTGGACCCCAATGAGCGGTCTCTGATTCACTGAGCGCTGCTGACTCTAGACCCTCAACGAAACTCATATTGCCGATCACGGGGTCCGCAACGCCGATCAGCATTAGTGCTCCTATTGGTTGCCCATCGAGTGACAATCCAGTAGCAGCAACGTCTCTGACGGAGGCAGCTATTTCGACATCATCAAAAATAATTCGTTGCAATTGGTTCTCTGCGCTAGCCGAAAGACTCAATGTCTTAAACCCCTGCGGCCACTGCAAGGTCTCAAGAAGTTGGGCTGCACCTAAAGAGCGGCCGGGAACAAAAGAAACAGTGTTTGAAGCACCAGATTGAGAATCCTGTGTCGCCCTAGTGCAACTTGACGCACCAAGAAGAAGCACCAACAAGGTGCTCGCGGCAACAAGTCTCATGTGACGCTTAACTATCCTGCGTCACCTAGTTCAACGCCACTTGCGCCTTCTTCACTTCCTATGGTGGCTAACCACTCAGCAGGATCAAGATCTTCATCTGAGGTAAAGAATTCCATTGGCTCATAGTCCGGTGCGGTCGTATCTATATTTCGATATCGGCCTTGCCCTGTTCCCGCCGGAATCAATTTACCGATGATGATGTTCTCTTTCAGGCCTTTCAAATCATCACGTCGTGACTCGATTGCTGCTTCGGTGAGTACACGCGTCGTCTCTTGGAAAGAAGCCGCCGAGAGCCACGAATCTGTAGCAAGTGAGGCCTTGGTGATCCCCATTATGACCGGCCGAGCCTCAGCCGGGCGTTGCCCTTCTTGGACAAGGTTACGGTTCACTTCGGCGTAGACACGTTGGTCAACTTGTTCTCCTGGTAGGAACACAGATTCACCCGGTTCTCCAACCAAGACCCGTCGAGTCATTTGTCTAATGATCAGTTCAATGTGCTTGTCGTGGATCGATACACCCTGTTCTCGATATACCTTTTGGACTTCCTCAACCAAATATTGCTGAGTCTCACGAACGCCCCGAATATCTAGCAGCTCTTTGGGGTCCCGCGGTCCGTCGACTAACGGATCTCCAGCCTTTATTTCTTGCCCATCTACGACTGCAAGACGAGCGATAGTAGCGACAGTGTGGGTTTCTTCTTCTCCGTCATCTCCGACAACGACAATCTCACGGCCGCGGCCATCGTCGTCGCCGATTCGGACAACACCTGTTCGAGTAGCCAACGTCGCTTTACCTTTAGGCGTTCGCGCTTCGAATAATTCAACTACGCGTGGTAGGCCACCGGCGATGTCGCTACCAGCGACGCCTCCCGTGTGGAAGGTTCTCATCGTCAACTGTGTTCCGGGTTCACCAATTGATTGAGCAGCGATAACGCCGACGGCTTCACCGACTTCAATCATCTGTCTGGTGGCTAACGAACCACCGTAGGCCTTAGCGGCAACGCCGAACTCGGAGTTATCCGTCAAGGGAGACAGTACCTGTACCCGTGTGACTTTTGGATCGTCGCGCAAAGTGGCTAGTTCTTCGTCGCCAACAAGCGTCCCCGCTTCCATAACTCCGTCAGTGAGTTCTACGTCTTGAGCTAAACAGCGACTGAACAGACGTGTTTCCAAATAGGTGCGTTTGTCAGCGGTGTCCGGGCCTATGTCTTCGAGCCATAGGCCTAGTACCGGTCCGGACCGTTCGAACGGGTCTTCTTCATTAATGATGAGTTCCTGCGCAACGTCTACGAGTCGTCGCGTGAGATACCCAGAGTCAGCTGTTCGCAACGCTGTATCAACAAGTCCCTTTCGAGCTCCAGGGGTCGAGATGAAGTACTCCAACATCGCTAGACCCTCTCGATACGACGATTTGATCGGTCGAGGGATGATGTCACCGCGAGGGTTCGCCACAAGGCCGCGAATTGCAGCAATTTGGCGGACCTGCATCATGTTGCCGCGAGCCCCTGACCCGACCATCATGTCGATTGGGTTAAACGGATCAGCTTCCAGCTCGCGCTCTAACGATTTACGGACGTCTTCTGTCGCTTGAGTCCAAATTTCAACTTCTTTTTGGCGTCTTTCACCATCTGTGATGATGCCTCGCCGGAACTGGTTCTCTACACGTTCTGCTTCTGACTCGTGACGTTCCAGAATTTCTGCTTTGTCCGGTGGGGTGCGCACGTCGTCAATGGAGATCGTCAGCCCTGACTTCGTTGCATATTCGTATGACAAGTCTTTAATCCGGTCCAAAGAGGCAGCAACTTCATTGGTAGGCCACCCGTCGGACAGATCACCGACAATATCTCCCATGTCGCTCTTCTTGACCGGCCTGTTGACATACGGGAACCCTTCAGGCAATGCCTCGTTAAACAGCACTCGACCTGGGGTTGTGCTCTGATGGCCGCCGTCTTCGAGTGCAAGTTCATCTGTTCGCCAAATTATTGGTCGATGGAGTTCAATCCGGCCTAGGGAAAGTGCACGTTCAATTTCGTGGAAATGCTTGAAAACTGGTTGATCTTTTCCGTCATCTTCATCAATTTGCGTGAGGTAATAGCCGCCAATGATCATGTCTTGACTCGGCACAGTCATCGGTCGACCATCGGCCGGCGACAAGATGTTATTTGCCGACAGCATCAACACTCTTGCTTCTGCTTGAGCTTCAGAGGACAGAGGCAGATGGACTGCCATTTGGTCGCCATCGAAATCGGCGTTGAATGCTGCACAGACCAGCGGATGTATTTGGATGGCTTTGCCTTCAACCAAGATCGGCTCGAAAGCTTGGATGCCTAGGCGGTGAAGCGTCGGCGCCCGATTGAGCAAAACAGGGTGTTCTTTAATGACTTCTTCAAGGACATCCCAGACTTCTGACCTGCGACGTTCCACCATTCGCTTCGCCGATTTAATGTTCGGCGCCAGGTCTAAGTCATCGAGCCTCTTCATCACGAAAGGTTTGAATAACTCCAGTGCCATCAGCTTTGGGAGCCCGCATTGGTGAAGTTTGAGAGTCGGGCCTACAACGATCACCGACCGTCCGGAGTAGTCAACTCGCTTACCTAGGAGATTCTGGCGGAAGCGTCCCTGTTTGCCTTTCAGCATGTCGGATAGAGACTTCAAAGGACGATTACCGGGGCCCGTAACTGGACGTCCGCGACGCCCATTGTCAAACAGAGCGTCGACTGCCTCTTGAAGCATTCTCTTTTCATTATTGACAATAATTTCTGGTGCCCCAAGGTCAAGAAGCCGTTTCAGACGGTTGTTCCGGTTGATAACACGCCGATACAGGTCATTGAGGTCTGAGGTTGCGAAACGACCACCGTCGAGTTGCACCATTGGTCGCAGGTCGGGAGGAATCACCGGGACAGCGTCAAGAATCATGGCTCGTGGGTCATTGATCCGCTTGTCATTGGGATTTCTGCGGTTAAACGCGCTCAAAATCTTGAGTCGTTTGATCGCTTTTTGTTTCCTTTGAGCTGACAGTGGACGGCGACCGTCAGCCGCTTCAATTGCTTCCCGTAACAGGAGTTCTTCATCGTCGAAATCGATGCGTTCCATCAGTTGAGCTATGGCTTCAGCTCCCATGCCACCTTCGAAGTAATCACCGTAGCGATCTTCTAATTCGCGCCATAAGAGTTCATCTTCGATGATCTTTCGACCATGCAGGTCGCGGAATTCATCGAAAGCGCGCTCCACGGTTTCTAGTTCGGTATCACACTCTGTTTTGAGCGCTTCAATATCTCGGTCTGCGTCTCGGCGACGAGCCTTTAGATCTTTTTCTTTTAGACCTTCAGCCTCAAGTTGGGTTATCTCTTCTTCAAGTTCTTTGAGGCGTTCTGCAATTTCGTCGTCAAATTCTTCCCGGATCACATCGAGTTCTTCGCGCATTTCCAATTCGAGGCGCGGCAAATCTTCATGTCGTTTATCATCGTCGACCCACGTGACAAGGTTCGCTGCGAAGTAAATGACACGTTCTAGTTGTTTCGCTTTCAGTTCTTCGCGAATTTCTAACCCGGTAAGGAGGTAGGCGAGCCAGCTTCTGGTACCTCGTAAGTACCAAATGTGAACAACCGGCGCAGCCAGTTCGATGTGGCCCATGCGTTCTCTGCGAACCTTCTGGCGTGTGACTTCTACACCACAGCGCTCGCAGATAATCCCTTTGAAACGGACGCGCTTGTATTTTCCGCACGCGCATTCCCAGTCCTTAGTGGGACCGAAAATCTTTTCACAGAACAGTCCGTCCTTTTCAGGTTTCAGGGTTCTGTAGTTGATCGTTTCGGGTTTCTTGACTTCCCCGTTGGACCAGGTTCGGATGGCATCGGCAGTTGCGAGGCCGATCCGTATATCTGAGAACTCATTGACGTCGATCATTTGCTGCTCTCGATTCGCGAAGGGGTCAGGATTGCTGCGCCGGTGGTCATAATTGTTGCCTCCGGAGTTCGTCTTCTTCGTCGGTCCCTCGTTCGGGTCGGCTGATATCTATTCCTAGTGATTCTTCGGCTCGGAAGACATCTTCGTCTAGGCCTTGCATATCAATTTCATCGCCCGTCAGTGAGATCACTTCGACGTTTAAGCAAAGCGCTTGCATTTCTTTGATCAGCACCTTGAAACTCTCCGGAATTCCTGGTTCGGGGATGTTCTTTCCTTTAACGATGGCCTCATAGACCTGAACTCTTCCCAAAGTGTCGTCCGACTTTATGGTCAGGAGTTCTTGCAGGAGGTAGGCCGCGCCGTACGCTTCGAGAGCCCACACTTCCATTTCACCGAACCTTTGTCCGCCGAATTGTGCCTTGCCGCCCAGTGGTTGCTGGGTGATCATCGAGTACGGGCCAGTTGACCTGGCATGAATCTTGTCATCGACGAGGTGAGCCAACTTAAGGATGTAGCTGTACCCGACCATGATCGGTTGGTCATAGGCCTCCCCTGTTCGGCCGTTGTACAAAACGGCCTTACCAGCTGAGGTCATCATCCGTTCACCTGATGAGGCTTCTGGTCGCAGATTTTCAAGCGTCTTTTGGATCGTCGGATGAGCGCCGGCGCGATCATCTTCATCCCAACTCGCACCGTCGAACACTGGTGTTGCTACGAAAACCGATGGTTCGGTCCGTGGGCGGGTTTTACGCGCCGTATTGGAGGTGGGTTCATTGCCAACAGCTTCGCCGTCAACTTCCCATCCCCAACGCGCTGCGTATCCCAAGTGCGCCTCAAGAACCTGACCAACATTCATACGGCTTGGCACTCCCAGTGGACTGAGGATGATATCGACGGGCGTCCCATCAGCTAAATACGGCATTTCTTCTACCGGAAGTATCTTTGAGATCACGCCTTTGTTGCCATGGCGTCCTGCCAGCTTGTCACCAACACTGATCTTGCGTTTTTGGGCAACGTAGACACGCACAAGTTCGTTAACACCTGGCGGTAGTTCTTCATCTTCGTCTCGTTGAAGCACCCGGACGTCGGTTACGACTCCGCGTTCTCCGTGAGGGACCTTGAGCGAGGTATCACGAACTTCGCGTGCTTTTTCTCCGAAAATGGCCCGCAGCAAACGCTCTTCTGGGGTTAGTTCGGTCTCCCCTTTGGGCGTTACTTTGCCAACAAGAACATCCCCAGGGCCTACTTCGGCACCGACCCGAACTACGCCTCGTTCATCAAGGTCAGCCAGGACATCATCAGCCACATTGGGGATGTCTCGCGTGATTTCTTCGGGACCTAACTTCGTATCACGAGCATCGATTTCGTGCTCGTGAATATGGATCGACGTCAGGACATCGTCTTTCACGAGGCGCTCACTAATGATGATCGCGTCCTCGAAGTTGTAACCCTCCCAAGCCATATATGCGACAAGGAGGTTCTTGCCTAGGGCTAGTTCACCTTGGTCCGTAGAAGGACCGTCAGCAAGAATTGCTCCGGCTTTTACTTTGTCTCCCTCGCGAACGGTGGGCTTTTGGTTGATACACGTGTCTTGGTTTGAGCGTTCAAACTTAAGTAATTCGTGGCTTGTCTCTCCTGCCTTTTTGTATTCGACGCTGATACTGGTTCCAGTTACTTCTGTAACCACTCCATCTTCGTCGGCGAGCAGGACGTCAGCTGCATCACCTGCTGCACGAGCTTCGATTCCAGTACCTACATAGGCAGCCTCTGAACGAAGCAGAGGCACAGCTTGACGCTGCATGTTGGCTCCCATAAGGGCGCGGTTTGCGTCGTCGTGTTCAAGAAATGGAATCAACGCAGTTGCCACGGAAACAATTTGTTTCGGAGAAACATCCATGAGGTCGACTTCGTCAGCTGGTACGTAACTAATTTCGGTAGTAGCTGCGAAATAGGTATCGCGTTCCATTTGAAGCTTGAGGTCGGCGAGGCTTGCGCCTTGGGGACTTTTTCGCACGAGAACTCGAGGGTTCTGAAAAGTCTTATTCGCATTTAGGGGCGCGTTGGCCTGGGCTACGACAAATTCTTCCTCTTCGTCGGCCGTCAAAAAGACTATTTCGTCGGTCACTTTTCCTTTTTTGACGACTCGGTACGGCGATTCGATAAAGCCAAACTCATTTACTTGAGCAAAAGTCGCAAGACCACCGATCAAACCAATATTTGGCCCTTCCGGTGTTTCAATCGGACACATACGTCCGTAGTGGCTGAAGTGGACATCGCGCACTTCGAAGCCAGCACGTTCTCTCGAAAGACCTCCTGGTCCGAGCGCCGAGAGACGACGTCGATGTGTTAAGCCAGATAGCGGGTTGACTTGATCCATAAATTGCGACAACTGGGAAGTTCCGAAGAACTCCTTTATTGCAGCAGTTACAGGACGAGTGTTTATAAGGGTCGTCGGAGTAATTGCCTCAACGTCTTGTGTGGTCATCCGTTCTCGGACGACTCGTTCCATACGGCTAAGACCAATGCGAACCTGATTTTGTATCAGTTCTCCAACGGATCGAATTCGCCGATTCGCGAAGTGGTCCTGATCGTCTAGACGGTAGCCAGGCTGTGCGTCGGCTAGGTGAAGTAAATAGCTAATCGCAGCCAGTACCTCTGATCTTGTTAGGACCTGCGAGTCCACTGCGGGACGCTCTAGTTTGAGACCAAAGAGATCCTCGAGCTTTTCAATTTCCGCGCTCAGCTTTTTATTTAGCTTGTATCTGCCGACCTTAGATAGTGAGTATCGACGATCATCAAAGTATGCGTTGTTGAAGTAATTCGCCGCAGCTTCTGGTGTCGGAGGTTCGCCTGGGCGCGCCCTTTTGTATATTTCTATAAGCGCCTCTTCTTGGGTCGGGTCGATAGCGGTGTCTTCTTCGCTCCGCGCCCATTTATCACGTTCGGCTTCCCATTGGCCCTCCAGGAAGTCGAAGTGTTGAACGAACCGTTCGAGGAAACCGGGATGGCTTGCCTCGTCGTATCCGAGAGCTCTCAGGATTGTAAAAATACTCAGTCGACGTTTACGCGCGATACGTGCACCTGCGGTGACGTCTTTACCCGGTTTATGTTCGACATCAAATTCGATCCATTCGCCTCGGTACGGATGAATAGTCCCAGTTACTAACTGGTGCTTCTGCATATTTCGAAGCCGGTATCTTTCACCTGGTTGAAAAATTACGCCTGGCGATCTGACGAGCTGGCTGACGATGACCCGCTCTGTACCGTTAATGATGAAAGTTCCTTTGTCAGTCATTTTGGGGAAATCACCCATGAAGACTGTTTGTTCTTTAATTTCGCCTGTGTTGCGGTTTAGGAATCGAGCGCGAACAAAGATCTGATCTGAGTATGTGTGATCTTTCTCTTTGCATTCTTTTTCTGAGAACTTTGGGGGGCCTTTGAGGTCTTCATCGTTGCTATCGAACTCAAATTCCAGTTCGAGGTTCCCAGTAAAATCAGTTATGGGACTTATGTCAGCGAAAGTTTCTGCTAGTCCAATAGCAAGAAAACGTTCAAACGACTTTTTCTGGACGTCAATTAGATCAGGTAGTGGCAGTACCTCTTCGAGGTTGCCGAATGAATACCGTTCGCGGGCAGCGCGAGAAGACAACGGGATCTCCTAGAAATTTTTAGTTGCGACCGTGGGCAACGGTCGTCAGAAGCAGGGGCGCGCGAGAACTCTTAGTGTTTTCCAAAAAAGACGACACCAGAGCCACGACAGCGCACAGGCTAGCGGCCAGGACAGCTTTCAACAAACTGAACGCCACTAACTATTAGTGCAGTTACTTTATGTCGACCGTGCCGCCGGCAGCTTCAATAGCTTCCTTGGCTTTGTCGGCATCTTCTTTGGAAGCTCCTTCGAGGATGTTGCTCGGTGCTCCTTCGACAAGATCCTTGGCCTCTTTGAGACCGAGGCTGGTTAGGCTACGGACCTCTTTGATGACCTGAATCTTCTTGTCTCCGGCGCCTGTAAGCACGACATCAAACTCATCTTTGGCTTCTTCGGCTTCGCCGCCAGCATCTCCGCCACCAGCAGCAGCCATCATGACTGGTGCAGCAGCCGCAGCTGTGACATCAAATGTCTCTTCGAAAGCTTTCTTAAGTTCGACGAGTTCAAGTACCGACATGTTGCCGATTGTCTCGATGATCTCTTCGGTAGTTGCCATTTCCTTCTCCTAGCTTGCTAGTTCCATTTCGGGCAGCATCACTGCGCCCGGCTATTGATTACCTTGCTCTATGCCTTCTTCTTTGCTGGGGCCTTCTTCTTTGCTGGGGCCTTCTTCTTTGCTGGGGCCTTCTTCTTTGCTGGGGCCTTCTTCTTTGCTGGGGCCTT